>Ga0209476_10000862_pt1 | contig 21034 bp, 23 predicted proteins | sample KloWWTrecipitate_FD_187179 | JGI IMG/M metagenome (GOLD analysis project Ga0209476, IMG submission 187179) | Active sludge microbial communities from Klosterneuburg, Austria, studying microevolution and ecology of nitrifiers - Klosterneuburg... | ecosystem: Engineered > WWTP > Aerobic digester... | reverse complement strand
GTTCATGTCTTCGGTCGCAAAACTTATGAAGACATTCCGCTTCCCACCGGCCAAAGCCTCGCGAGCCTTTTGTTCAAGTGCGCTGATGTTTCCCAGCTGGTTCCAGCCACCTCCGCCTCCACCGCCCATGTCATGCCTCCTCAAACTTGAATTCATTGCACGCAATACAGGCGCCGCATGCCTCGTCATTGCCTAGGTGACAGGAATACGTTCCGACGATACCTTTCTCTTGCGCCAGCGCGACGACGTCAATCTTATGGAATTCAGCAAGGGGAGCAATCACACGGATCTTTCTCCCCATGCTCATTGAGAGCATAACCTCTGCCTGCACCAAGAACGCGTTGGTCTGGTCGGGAAATAAGCTGACATCCTCGTGCAACAAACCAATAGATACGGCATCGGCCCCTCGCTGAACGGCATAAGCCGACGCCAGCAAAAGAAACAGCAGATTTCGACCAGGTGTGAATGCATCCTCCAGAACGCGCATCGTTGGATCAGTCAATCCTGAGCGGATCAAGCTTCCAAAACCAATGAGTTCTGCCACTTTGGGCTCTGGTAACCCCAGTCGGGCGAGTACCGCTCGGCAAGCGGAGAGCTCCTTGTCCTTTGCACGCTGCCCATAGTCGACAAACAACGGATACTGTTCTAGCCCTTCATCGCGGGCAAGAAGGGCTACCAACGTGGAATCAAGCCCGCCGGAAACTAGTGTGACGATGCTCATTGTGCATACCCTTTTTGTTGTTTGGCGATGCGCATCACGATCCAGATTGCCCAATCGAGAATACCCACGGGACATTTCAGGTCTTCTGCGTGAACGCGCAGGACGTCCTCAAGCGGTAGGTAGTGCTTAAGCGAACTTACTGCACTCCCACCATTCGATTGCAGACCGGTAAGCGACATATAGTCGAGAACATGCCGATCAATTATGGCTAGGTCATACGTAAGGGCGACATTGCGCAAGAACATGCTTGCCTGTTTAGGGCCAAGACCGTGTGCGTTGGCCACAAGCCATCTACGTGCGTGGTTCGCCGTTTCGAAACCTGCGAGTAAAGCTTTAAGACTGTCGGCGTTAGCAAGTACACTGGCATGAATTCGTTCAAGCTGAACAGCCCTGACTGATGGGAAGCGGTAGAGCCTCTCTCGACCGCCTACGTTCAAGTGCGTGCGCAGTATGCAATGAATCGCTTCTCCAACGTTTTCGCGTTGTTGACTGCAATAAAGTACTCCCAACTTGTCAATGGCTTCAGCTGCTGCGATCGCTAGATTGAAGGGTACTTGACTGCTCAATACACAAACCGATAATTCCCACCATAACGCGCGTTCGTCTGCGGGATCGCGGAATTGTGCGACACGGCTTTCGATGTCGGGACAGATGCTCGCTACTGCGGCCTGCAGTTGTCGGCCTTCGTAGATCATGTCTTAAACACCTCCGGGTTAAGGCGTAGAAGCATCTCGGTAGCTGCCTTACCTAGCCTACTGGTCACAAAGCTTTCCAATCGATCTTCTCTCGCCATTTCCTGCAGCCTCACGTTGAAGCGCATGAAATAGTCGATGTTGTGGAAGGCGACTTTCCCTGCGAAACCGACGCCGGCATCGTCAAGTGCTTGACTGGCAATCGCTAAATCCGCAAAACGGGTCTGGTCGGTGAATAGGTCAAAATGTTGAAAGTGGTTCAATCTATCAGTTTCATGGTCTACAACGGTTCGACACCACTCGAGACCATCAAAACTGTCGGCGCCAGCAGCTGCCATGATCCCAACTGTCCAAGGATTGCCAGTGCCGAGCAAGTGAATTGGTTGGTAGACGGGCAGCCGGTCTAGCTCATGCCGGACTGCCTGCATTGTAGCAACGCGCTGGCTAAGACCATCGCCAAGTTCTCGCTCTGGTATTCCTATCATGGGGGGATGAATTGCTTCGGCCACTAGTCGAGCAACCGTTGGAATTATCTCTGCTTTGTATCCGCCAGACTTAAGGCGTGGGGCGTGGATGATTGGCAAGACTGGTGAATCTGTAAACGTTTGATCGCGATTTACTACGGCGATGATCTTTGTTGCTAGCTCCTCGGCAGAACGCGTAGCTTCATTGCGCGGGTTTGTTTTGTCGAAGCAAAATGCCCAGTCGAATGAGACCGTTCGCATGGCCTCGTGAAAATCACTCGTTGTCCAGCGCTTTGCCGAAAGCCTGCTGGCTTCGTAATTGCCTGAATCAAGCAGAAGGAACCCTCCGTTGTCTTTATACTTGATGAGCTCATCGATCAGTGAATTTGGATCGCGCCGCTTGACTAGGTCCCAGGCGGAGACCAGCACGGCAGGTGCTCGCGCTACCGAAAGCGCCTTGACTGCCTCATGCGGAATGAGCTGTGTTTCAAATGACGACACTGACAAGAACACGGTGGGTAATGGAAGAAGCCCATTGGCTATCGCTGCAGGACGCTTCGCTCTTTGGGTAGGCGGGTTTCTTGCCGTCAAGCGGTCAAAAAGCCGCGAAAGGGCGGGGTCATCCTCCTGTCCGTCCCACGCTGAGAGATCAGTCGTCGCATATCCTCCAAACCCGTAAGCTGGAGGACTTCCGTCAAGACTTGCGCTAACGATCGGCACTTTATGATCCTGAGCGAGGCGTACTTCGTCGGTCACAGTATCCTTTGTTCGCGATGTTGCTGACCATAGCACTAGGACACATTTTGCGACCGGGAGCTCCTCCTGTATCTCGTCGACAAAGCGTTCCTTAACCAGCTTGTCCCACCACACGGTCCAACGTCTCGCTAGTAAGTCGACGATCTGTGAGGCGCGGTCTTCGTTTTCGCGTCCGTATATGACATAAATATCAGCCAAACTGGTCTCCGTACCAAGACGATGTCAGTGAGACGCCAAGCAAAACATTAGCACAAGCTAAACCTCAGATTGTTCCTGGTGTCGAGGCTGCCCAAGCCACTTGATAGAGCGCGCTTGTAAACTCTTTGGTCATAAAGACCAACTGAAGGAGCCCTTCACGATCGCACATTTCGGCCTCGTCCAGCACGACAACAGGCCGAGTGGCCACGGCATTTTCTCTTATAGCCTCGATGAAATCGCCAGAAAGGCCGTCAGGAAGTACCAATAGCGCAGCAAAATGCTGATCGAGCGAAGTGGTGCGGACATGAGCGGCGTCGATGCCGAGCTCGCGCAACCGATGAAGCGTCTCTTCGAGCATGTAATGACGCCCCAATGTGTCAGTCGCCGCCCACACTGCCACGGAGCCGCGGAAAGCAGGGCCAACTGGTTCGTTCACCCGATCAAGCTGTCCCCGCGGAAAGTCGCGATACTGTGCATAGTATGCCACGCCGAGCGACGCTTGCTCTGCAGCAGTCGCTGCATCTTGGTTCTCGCTCCCCCAATAGTGAGCGAAAATAGCTGAAAAGACGTCGCCAGTGCCGATCTTGAAAACACTTGGCGATCGAAACGCTGGTATGATCCGAGTTGGTTGCCTGCTATCGACGACAATCGCGCCGCGCACGCCTTGCTTGACCACGACCACCGTAGCATCGCCTGCCTTGATCAGCTCCCCGGCCGCCAACTCGATGTCGGAAGTGCTAGTTCTGCTTGCAAGCTCTTGTGCATTGAGCACGACTGCGACTTCGTTTGCCTGTGAGCCATTCTCCCTAAAGTGGAGAGGACTGTGCCATCCTTGGGGATCAAAGACCGCTCGCCTTGCGTTTACTATTGCGTCGCCCTCGACCAAGCCAAACCGCAAAACTGTGTCCGCTTCGACATGGAACGAGGTTTCTTGCGCTATGTTGCTCGGCTCGAGGTGCGGGGTGGAGAGCGGGTGGAAGTAGGCAAATGCTATCGGCGATTTCCGAAGGTGAAGGTCCAATGCGATCCCACGGTCCAAGTACGGCTCTAAGCAAATCGAATGATCATTTTCGAAATAGCTGTGAAGAGTTGTTTTGCTTCCAAGAGCAGCCAGCGCTTGTGCTGCGCGACCACCTGAGCCGAACAAGGCGTTCCATGCTGGGTGGAGACAAATTTCCTGGTAAAGCCCGCCAGCTATGTGCATTTCGCCACACCCCACGGTCACTTGTATCCGAGCTGTTGATAAAATTCGGGCTTATAATTCCAATTATCTTTGGTCTTCATCGTCCAGTTGGTGAGCGCATGCGCAACGATCTTTGGAGAGAATGGAACAAAAATGGCGCCAACATTCTTTATGATGGGCGGGCATGTTGTATCTTCCATAAAGCGCGATCCGTTGAGGTTAATTCCGATGATGCGGCAGCTCTTCTCCAGCGCGACCTCCATTTCCCAGCGAACGTACTTGTGTTTGGATCGGGTGTCCTGCCCAATAAGGACGGCAAACGTGCCAGCCAAATCGATCCGTTCACGGCACTTACGCTTTATGTAAGCCTCGTCTTCGGAATTGATCTCTTGCCCAAGTTGGCAGTTGGCGAAATTAAAGTCTATGTGCTCGTTTTGTTTCCATGCGAGCATCAAGCGATAGTAGTGAATGTCGGTGCTGCTAAAGCCAACGAAGGTGCGCGGAAGCCCCATTTCGCCATCCCCCAAGATTGATGAGTAAATATCCGACATATCTGGTGGAGCCGCAACTGGGAAGCCGAAGTGTCTCAGTTATCCGAAACCACCAATCATTTTTGGTCTGGTCCATTCCTCAGGCGCGAGTTGCTTCCATGTCCAGCAACCCTTTCAGCAGCGCCATCCTATCCCAGCTGAAATCACCTTCCCTAAGCGTCAGCCCTTGCATGGCGCGCACGAAGAACTGACGAAAGTCCCTTCGCTCCTCGCACCACGCCAGCAGCTTCACTCCTTGGGGCGGATGCACCAAGGCCAAGGGCAGGACCGTACGGGTCGTCGCTTGTCCGGAAAGGTCGGTGTATCCGAAGGCCACTGGCTGGCTGGCACGGATCGCCCCGTGGAGCGCTGAAAGATCTGCTGCCGCGGCCGCAGGCAAGTCCCCGTGCCAATAGGCGGCGGGACGCACGTCCAGCAACTGGTAGATGCGGCCGAGAAGCGCGGCTTCAGGATCGGTTTCCGCCAGTCGGGCAAGCGCTGCCTCTGCAGCGGCTGCGGCAACCGGATCACCGCGATGGCTTGCCAAGGCGAGACCCCTGAGGGCCGCGTCACGCAGTTCGAGATCTACGGTGGACGCTGGTTGGGCTGACACGCTGGTCGCTGCACTTTGCCCAAAACCGATTGCGGCGGCAAACCCAGCGAGCCGGGTGCCGAGCGCGCGGCGCGTCAGGGTCAAGTGCGTGGGGCGACCGGGTCGCATGGCAAATCCTCGTGGGCATTGGAAAAGGCGCCCTTGTTCGCACGGAAGGTGCCGATTAGTCCACTATTTTCATTGAAAACCATCGCCCCTGAACCTGGAAAATGCCTGCATCAGCAAGATCAAAGGTCAGCTCAAGATCGCGAAATGCGCCGAAGTTGATCCCCAGATGGCCCTAGAGCTCCAAGCCTGCGAGGTTGTGGGAGAACTTGCTCATCTTTGAGACCGCGATTGTGATGGGTGGTCTCAAGGCTGCGAGATCAACCTCGGGCTCTACGATGGCTTCGGCCTGTTCTACCGTGACGAGGACCTCAGTATCGACTGCAGCCTGCTCGGCCTCTGGCGCGATCTCCCCCCGAGCCACAATTTCGGCCGCAAGTTTCGGCTCTGGCTCGACGGGGGCTTCAGCCTTTGCCTTCTCCGGCCGCACAAAATCCACCACCATCCTTTCGGCCAAACGCCGTTCCAGCGCCTCCATCCGTTGGGTCAGCACCTGCACATCTGCAGCTTCCTTTGGCGGATAGGGCAGGGCACCTTTCTGGGCATCAAACAGCTTCTTGAACGTCGGATCCTGAAAATACACGATCCGGTGGACCAACAACGGGTTCTGCCGTTCCGGGATGAGGATGGCTTGATCGGGGTTCAGCCGCCGCACCTCGTCAGGAGTCAGCAGCGGCCGTTCTTCCATCCGCCGACTGACCGACCGCCGCTGCATGAAATCCCTGTCCCGCGAAACGCTATCTGACACAGAAAGCTTGGTCGTCTTGCCCAAAGCGTCCGAAATCTCACCCGCCGTCTTTTTGTCGTTCGCCGCAAGATAAAGCTTCATGCCGGCGGCGGACTCGAGCGACAGGCGGACATTCTCGCCATAGATATTGTCAAGACCGGGGATCGACTGCGTGATGATGGACACCCGCGCGCCGTGACCGGCTAGCTGCTTCAGTGCCTGCTCAACGATGGGCATCGGCCCCAGTTGGTCGAACTCATCCAGCATGACCATGACGGGCCAGGGCTCAGATTTCAGGTCGGGGAGGGTGGATCGCATGGTGGCGATCAGCTCACCGAAGAACAGCCGGACCAGAGGTGACAGGGTGCGGATATCATCGGCGTTGACAACGACATAGATCGACATCGGGCGCTTGCGCAGGTCAGCGAAGGAGAAATCGTTGCCGGAGGTCGCGCGATCTACGGCCGGGTTGTTCCAAAGCGTCATGCCCGCGCCACCAAGAACGGAAGCGTGGGATGACAGGGTCCGGTCGGAATAGCCTGCAAACTTGCGGAATGTCTGGGCAGCGTTGGGGTGTTTCACCTCCTCGGCATGCTCGCCGTAGACCTCCTGTGTGGCCCCCCGTCCAAAGAGGATGCGGCTGATCTCGCCGATCGTGGGTTTGCACCTTTCAATCGCAAGAAGCCCTGCGGCGACGAAGAGTTCACGCCCCTCAGTCAGGAAGTCGCCAGCCGTTCCCTTGTCCGAAACCGTCAAGAAGTAGTCCGAGATCTTGGCCAGCTCGGTGTAGCGCTGCTCATAGTTTTCAATGCGGGCGACCCGTTCGAGTGGGTTGTAGCGATGGGTTGGGTGTTCAAAATCGAAGGGCGAGAAGCGATAGACCGCATCGCCTTCGGCTTGCCGGTGCCGGGAAGTGGCCTCAAAGATTTCGCCCTTCACATCGAGGACGACAATGCTGCCGTTAAACAGAAGCGTGTTTGGGATGACATAGCCCACGCCTTTACCGGCCCGGGTGGGTGCCACGACAAGGCAATGCGGGAACTTCTGGAACGTGGCGCTGACATATGGCGCGGTCTTGGAAGGGGCCCCCAACTTGCCGAAGACCATCCCCGCGCCCAAAGGCTGCAGAAGGCCATTCGCCCTCATCTCCGCCTTCGCCTGGAACTTGGCTTGCCCGTATTCGGTAAGCTGTTGGCGGAAGGTCAGGGCGACGGCTGCAATCGTGAAGAGCACGGTTGATGCGCCGACGATCTGCCAGGGCAGGACCCAGGGCACGGAGGTCAACCGGGCAAAGCCGGGGAACTCGGCGATCAGTACAAAGACGCCGGTTGCATTCGGATCGCGGCCAAGGATCAGGTTGAGGACAAGGCCCCCGACGATAAGACCAACCAGCAAGCCGGATGTGAGACCAAGGGGAAGCAGCAAAGCAATGCGTTGCATGATCAAAACTCCCGGTCTTGACTGCGATCATGAGCATGTGCCCGCGCGTGTTCCGGCGGTCGCGCCGCCGCTTGCGTCACCATTCTGCGTTCCGCCGCTTCGGCTTCATGCGCGCTGAGACCAAGTGAAGGATGCTCCTTGGCAGCGGAGACGACGGCAACGGCCATCGCCGCCCGAGTGGCCGGATCCGGCACGTCCTTGGCCAGTGCCTCCGTCCGGCCTGCAGCGATGTCCTTCAGAACTGACGCCCCGTAGCGCTCCTTCATTTCTTCCGCGAAATCCCGCGCCTGATTTTCGTTGCGGAAGGCGATGGAGCCCTGGCTGGCATGGACTGCTGCCATTTTTCCCAAAGCCTCAACAAGTAGATCAGGACTGCGCTCCATCGCGCGATTGTGCGCGGAGTGGATGAGTTCTGCGGCCCGTTCATAGAAGCGGTCCACCCGCTCTGCCGCAGAACTGCGACCTTGGGCGCTGGCGAGATCAAAGCCATGCCGCTTGGCGACATCGGCAATATCGGACTTCACCCACGACTCTTCTTCGAGGGCGTTGGCGGCCCCAGTTTCGAGTCGCGTCTCAAGCTTTTTAAAATTGATCCCAGCGATGTTCGCGTAGAGGCTCAAAGTAGCGCTCAGCATTTTGGCACTGCTCTCGTCGAGATCGTTCTCGGCACCGGCAATCGCCAACGTGTTCGTGCTGATCGTGGTGCTGTAAAGCGTCGAACGGGGCGGGGCTGCTGTTTCCGCCTGCTCCCGATCCAGCCCAAAGGCTGCCGCCGCCTCTTTGGCGATCCCCTGCATTTCGGATTGCAGGTCATCTTGTCTGTCGGGCGGCAATCTGTCGATCTGGGCTGTCGATTGCGCCACCCAGGCCGAGATTGCCCGCGCCGGGTTGGAAGCAAAATCGCTACGCTGCTGTTCCTCTTCGACATAGGCCGCCACCACCGGGCTTTGCGCCAGATGCTTGGCCAAGGCTTCACTGAGCTGTCCTTCATCGGGAAACTTCGCCAGAACCTCAGCACTACCATCGCGGCCATAGGAGGTGACGGCCAGAAGCTCATCGGGCAGAAAGCCGCTGGAGCCTTCACCATCGACAAATCGACCAGTGCCAATCGTGGCCTCGGTATTGGGGATATGCTCGGCCACCACCTTGCGAAATTCTGGATCGGCGACGAGCCGCTCGGCCAGATCGCGGGTGTTTTCATTGTCCCGACCGAGGGTCAGGACTAACTGCGCCTCGTCGCCTGCGTAGATCGCTGTCTCGGGACGGGCGAACTCGGGCTGTGGCCGATGCTCAAGGACAAGCCCTTCCGGCCCGCGGTCGGGTTCTTCCACCAACTCTCGGTCCATCTCAGCCGCGCGCTTTATCGCCAGTTCGAGCCCTTCTTCACCACCCTCGTAGAAATCATAGGCATGGCGCAGGGCCTCTCGGGAATTCGGGAATATGCGCTCCGAGGCGGTGACCTCACTCGCCCTTCCCGGCAGATTTGCCTCGTAGCCCGTATGAATGCCCCGATCGGTAGCCACCGCCACGGGCCGCAGCTCGACATTTGCATCGGTGGTGACCCAATCGCCTGTGGCGATAATGGGCGGCTTTTCGGCAAGGGCTTCCTGATACGCGGCCAACTCTCGATCAGCCACTTCCTCCCGGGCTTGCACTGCTGCGCGCAATTCTGGCCCCGGCGGGGCTGCATCACTGTGATCTGCCCAAAGCGTCGCCGCCTTTTCTGGCTCCCGACGCGCGAAGGCCTCGAGATCGTCCCTCAACCCTGTATCCAGCCGCTCGGTCACGGCAGGACCGTCTTTTCCCCATTCGAGCTTGCCCAACCGCTCCGTCAGCGAGGCCTCCATCGCATTCAGAAACCCGGCGCGGAACTCGGCATCCGGCGCATGGGAGTCCGGCAGGCTTTTGAAATACCGCGTCTCGCCTGTGTCATGGACCCCGTGAATCTCTGTCCGGGCCATGGTGCGGGCGGTGTTGCCATCAATATGCGCCACTGATGGCCGCTCGGCTGGATCGGCGCGAAAGAAGGCCTCGCCAGCTTGGCGCGGGTCTTCGAATTCCTGCGCAGCGCCCGACAGGGTCAGACGAACTGAGAAATATTCCTTGGGTCGGTCTGTGGTCGGACGTTCCGCATCGCTGCGCTCTGTTTCCGGGCGCGCCGCGCTTGCATTTATATCGTTTTCCATGAGGTACCTGCGGAGCAAAAAGCCGGGGAAGGGGAGGGGACGGAGGACTTTGGCGCTGCGCTGGCGTCAGTCGTCGAGGCCGGGGAAATACATCTCCATGATCCCGCGCTGGTCGCCGATGCGGCCCATCTGCAGGATCACGTCGATCGAGGTCTGAAGGTATCGGATGACCTCGCCAAAACTGAGCTTGGTGCCTTGCGCCATCACCAAAAGCGCCAGCCGGTCCATCGCCTTGCGGGCCGAATGGGCGTGCAGCGTTGTGAAGGAGCCCGAATGCCCGGTGTTGATCGCATCTAGAAACGTCGCGGCTTCGGCCCCGCGCAATTCGCCCAGAATGATCCGGTCAGGTCGCAGGCGCAGCGTGGCCTGCAAGAGCTTGTCGGCAGAGCGGGGTGAACCCTCGTCACGCTGCGCGATCAGGCTCACGGTATTGGGCTGACAGGGCAGAAGTTCGAGGGAATCCTCAATCGTGACGATCCGTTCGTCGGAGGCGACCATTTCCAAGAGCTTGCGGCCCAACTCGGTTTTGCCGGTTGATGTGCCACCCGAGACGATGACATTCAGCCGCTCGGAAACCAGCTTGCCCAAGAACGCCTCGACATCCGCCCCTTCCGATCCGGCGCGGATCTCAGCCACCATCGCGCGGCGCTCCTCTTCCAGGGAGTTTTCTTGGCCGCGCAGAAAGCTAAAGGATTTGGCCACACGCCGAACATCCCCCTGCCGGGATCGAAACACCCGGATGCCAATCACCGTGCCGCCAGAAACGGCGGGGGTGCCTACCACCTGACAGCGCAACATCAGATCGCGATACCGCACCGCCGCCGAGACCAGAGGCGCGGTTTCCGTGAAGGTGTTTGACGTCGAGTTGGCAATTTGGGAGGCCAAGTCGCGCACAGACCGCGCAGGCAGGGCGGCAAGACCGCTGGGAGTCATGTGAATCTGCCCCGCACGTTCCAGCCAGATCGACCCATCGGCATTGATTGCCAATTCCATGACGGCTGGGTCCGACAGGGCGGCATCCAGCTGCCCGAGGTAGGTGTCGAGATAGCTCATCAGTAAAACGCCAGATCCGCATCGACACGGATCATCACGACCGCGCCTTGGTTGACGCTGATCGTCGGCGGGATGCTGAGATAATCGGCCATCACTGTATTGACCGCCTCGCCAAGATCGGTGCCGACATTTTCGGCGGTGTCAGAGGCCACTTCATTGGCCGCGTACTTGTCGGCTGCCAGTGTTGGCACTGCACCGATCAGGGAAATCAAAGAAGCCGTGCCAAACCGTTGAAGGAAGTGGTTTCTAACAGCGCCGGGCAGGCCCGAGCGCCCAATGCGGTCCGTGCCGTAGGCAGCAAGGGTGACGGACTGCCCATCGGTGGTGACCAGACGGTCCCAGGCGATCAGCACGCGCCGCTGACCAGCATCGACCTCGGAATCATACCGTCCAAACAGGCGCGAGCCGCGCGGGATCAGCACGCGGGACATATCAAACGACCAGACATCGTGGCTGACGATGGCAGAGACATTGCCAGCAAGATCTGTGCTGATTGCGGTCTCAAGCGCCGCCTCGATCAAGGTGCCTTGCATGACGGTATGAGCGGGATCCGCGATGACCTCCGCCTGTCGGACTTCGGCCGCCTTGGCCCCAGCCCTGCGAAACGCATCATCACCTGTGGCCGCCTGTCCCGGCGAGCCGGGAGCAGGGGCAGCTGTCCCAGCCTCGCCGCCCATATCCATGCTGGAGCGCAGGGCCACCATGTCGGAATGGATTTGCGCCTCGTTCAGCATCTCGGCCTCTTGCCTACGCCGCGCCAGTTCCTCTTCCCGGGCGCGGGCGGCTTCGGCCTCAGAGTCGCCCTCTATCAGCGCCTTGGTCTCGAGCTCGGTCTGAAGGCGGATGTTTTCGCGCTCCAGATCGGAGAGGGCTGCCGCGCGGGCCTTTGCATCGGCATCAAGGGCAGCAACCTGCGCTTTGAGGTCTGCCAGTGCCGCCTCATCCGTGACGGTCACTGGATTGGCTTTCAAATCGGCGATCTGGGCGTTCAACGCCTCGATCTCGGCCTGCAGCCGTTCTGCCTCTGAGGTGTCTGGTGCCGCCGGGACGATCTGCGGCTTTGGCCGTGAGAGGCTGAAGCCATCGGTGCCCGTGCCATCGCCCTGAAAATCACTGACCGAGGCCGTCTCGATGGCGGGAGCCGGGGCAGGGGCATCGGGTGCGGCCAGCACCAGCCAGGCCCCGACGCCGACACCGGCGACGGCTGTGACGGCGGAAAGCGCGTAGGGGTTCAAGCCCCGGCGGCGCTTCGGGGCCTCGGAAGGTTTCATGCGCTCCATGCGGGCGGTGAGTTTTTCGGCTTGGGTCTCGTCACTCATTGGCTGACCCCCGGCTCGGCGGTGACGCAAACGTATTCCTCGCCATAGCGCAGCACCCAACGCTCAGAGCGGGTGCTGACCGTAATGGTTGTGCCGCGGACCGAAGAATTGACCGAGTATTCCTGCCCCTTGGCATCGGCCCGGAAAATCGTTGGCATCGGCGCGCCGGGCGGGATGACAAAGGTGGTCTTACGCCCGTCATCCGAGATCGACAACGGTGCGAATGCGGGCAAGGCGCGGCCCTTCTTCATGATCTTGTAGCTCATAGGCAGCGATGCGGGGATCTCACTGCCGATTGTGGCTGCACGCGTGCTGCCCGGCACGGTGAACTTCACTGAATAATTTGGCTCCCCGCGTCCACCTTCCGTCACTTGCAGGAAGTAGATGTTGCGCTGCGTCTCCACCGTTAGGTTGGTCGTGGCCCCTGCGACGACGGGCTTGATGATGAAGAGGTTGGCGCGCTCCAGTTTGTCGATCTTGAAGCTTTCGAGATCGCCGATGGCAATGGATTGGATTTGCTCACCAGTCCCGAGTTCCACAAGGGTCACATTCCTGAGCCGCGTGTTGATCCGGTAAACCTGCCCCTCCTGATAGGTGGCATAGGTCACGCGGGCATCATGGCTGCCGGGTTTGGGAGCAGTTTCCGCAAAGGCGGGCAGGGAGGTGAGGCTGGCAAGAAAACCCGCCATAACAAGTGTGGAACGGGGGATCATGTCAGCCCTCCTGCGGGGTTAAAGTTTCTGCGGTGATGCGGTAGTCCGTCACCAAAAACCCGGTTGGGTTCTGCCAGACGAGATCGAGTGCAGTCTGTTTGGACGGCTCAAATCGGTAGGTGACGGTGGCGGTGAACTTGCCGATCCGGTCGGGCACGCCCTCGCCATCGGACACCCAGGTCTTGGTGAAGCGCACTTGCGCGGTGGTGTCCGTCACCGGGGTGATCGACAGGACGTCGATGACCACTTTGGAATTCTGGCCGTAGAGTTTGGGTGGATAGTTGGCGTTGCCTTCTGTCCAGAGGCTCACGAGGCCTTGGCGGGCATTTCCTTCGGACCAGGTATAAGCGCGCAGAATGCGGGATTCATTGTCGTGCTGGTCATAGGTTTCGCGGTCGGTGACATAGGCAAAGAGCAGGCTCTGCCGGATGGCCTCGGCCTGTTCGATCCCGGCCTTTTCGACCGCGACCACGCGTTCGGCGACGCCTGTGTCTTTGTCGACGATGGCAAGGAAGGCCTCGGTCTGTTTCAAGGGGAGCAGTGTGACGACGGCAATCATGCCCATGAGACCGATGGCCAGCCCGCCGCCCGCCACGGCATAGGCGATGCGTTCGCGCTTTTTGACGCCATAGAACATCTCGGCCTCGAGAAAACTTCTCAATTCAGGGGGTGAACCTGTCATCGTTGTGCTCCGGAAATGGGGATTTGCGCGGTCGGCGTTTGTGCGGCGTGGGCCAGTTCGTCAGCGTCAACTGTCGCGGATGAATTGACCCAGTCGCGCCCTTGCGGCCTGGCCGCGCTCGGCATCTGACCGCGCCTGGTCGCGCAAATGGTGGTGTTCGGTCTTGCCGTGCATGAAGCCCGATCGGACCTCGTTCATGCGCCTTGCCGAATAGTCGGAGGCCTTTTCCAGCGGCTTACCCGCAACGCGCAGCGCTTGCGGCGCAATGCTCGCGAGGCTGATCTGGCCGGTGATGTGGGTCACGGCATTCGGGATCGCCATCAAGGCAAAGATCCCGACAAAGACGATGACGAAGAAACCAAGGATCGAGCCGAGGTCAGTAACGTGTTTGGTTTCGCGAAAGACGTCGTGAGCTACCGTTACCACCGCAACGATGACCCCGGCCGAGGCGACTGGATACATCAGGTAGCCGATCATTGCCGAAAGCCAGGCCTCGAACATGCCCTTGGTCTTCTCGAAGATCGTAGCGCCGATGGCAATTGGGGCAACCCCGAGCAGGAAAGCGATCATCAGCTTCGAGAAACCGACGATGAAGACATAGACTGCCATCAAGACCCCGAGCACCACATAGAGAACAGCGGCCACAAAGCCCCTCATGATTGAAGACATCGCGGAAGACACAGAATCTACGTTCCCGGCCATCATGTTAGCCATGTCATCCATGGCCGCTGTGGCGGAGGCCCCAACACCACCGCCTCCCAAGCGGAAGTATTCCAATGCTAGGGCACTGAGCCCGTTGCTGGCGGCATCGTAGATCTGGGTAAAGTTGGACCAGGTCAGGCCGAACATCAGGACCATGACGATGCGGAACGACAGCTGAACCGCGTCGCGCATGGAAATCCGGTAAACATTCAAGGCCGCATTTATCCCGACCATGACGAGCAGGAGCGCAAGCAGAGTTGTGTAGATCGGCCCGACAGCGCCCGCCGTGGCTTCAAAATACTTCCGCCCCGCAGAAGTGATTGCCGCATCCAGCGTAGTCAAAATGGTCGAGACACTATCCATCAGAAGCTGCCGCCACACATGGCTTCTGCGATTGCAGTCAAGCGATCAGCTTCTTCAGCGATCGTCTTGGTATGTTGCCAAGTGAGACGCTGCGCCCCCAATTCTGCGCGCAGGGCTGTTGTCAAAGTTTCGACGTCTGCCCACGACGCGACTTTCCCGGCGCAAGCGCAGTCTTGGGTCGCAACCACATTTCGAGCCTGAACATAACCGTAGATGTCACGCAGCGCCCGCGCTTCCGGGCCGGACTGCACCTGATCATATTCAGCAGGCCACAAAGCCCGACAGTTCCGGAATTCTTCGTTCACTGCTCCCGGGATCGGCTGGATGTCTTCCGGTATCTCGACCTTGGGCAAAACGTCGAGGTAGGCGTCCTCTTGGGCAAGGTCTGCCGGGGCAGGGGTCTCGGCCCACGCTGCGGCCGAGAAAACCGCGATCAGCCCAAGGGCACCGCCCATCAATCGCACTTTGAGATCATTGGCCATGCTCATTCTCCCCCAAGGACTTTGATGAACTTCTGCTCTTCGGCTGCGGTGGCAGCATCCATGACGCCGGCCTCGCCCATGCCCATCAGCTGGGCGGATTCCATGTTCCAGATATTGGCCAGCGCTATCGACAGTTCCGCCGTTACGCGGGTGTTGAGGTCGATGGCCTCTTTCAGCCCTTCGGTGTCAGGAATTTCCTGCACGAGCTCGTGGACCCGCTCGAGGCTTTCTGAGGCTTTAACCGACGAAGTTTCGGCTGCGGCCGAGAGGAAAGCAGCGGTGTTGGCTTGCGTGCCGATCCGGGCGGCCCCTTCGTCGTCGCTGTTCGCCAGAGTATCGACCGTGGCCACATCGAGCCCGGCCGAAGCGAAGAACTCAGAGACATATTGCGCGGCGGGCTTGTCGCCGACCTTGCCGGAGGTGGTCATCAAGGAATAGCTGCCGTCCTTGGCCGCGATCAGCCCGCCGGTCAGATCGGCAACATCGGGTAAGATATCGTCGAAGAAAGTGTCCGGGTCTGGGATGCCCAAGGCTTCCAAGGTCAACCCGTTTCGCAACGCATCAAGCTGCGCTTTCAGCGTGGCGATCTGTTCGATCTGCTTCAGGATCTGCTCATCGAGCTTCAGGTTGGAAGCGATCATCTCCTTCACCTGCAATTTGGCCTCGGTCAGCACCTCGCCGATCTTGGCGATGCTGGTGAGGTCAACTGTTGGCACGCCCTGCGCGAGGGCAGGGGCCGAAGAAAGCAGGGCTGCGGAAATCATAAGAGGGCCAAGACCCCGGACAAGTTTGCGGATCATTCGGAACCACCCTTCACTTTGATGAATGTTGCGTCGATGGCATAGGCCTGCAGCCAGAGGGCATATCGGGCCTGATCGACCTTTACGCGCGCTGCCTTGACCCGCTCGACCATGAGCCCGATCCGGACGGCTTCCGCCCGGGCATAGCTGTTGAGGTCGAGGGCCTCCTTGGTCGATTTGGTCGTGGGGATGCGCTCGATGATGGCGCGCAGCCGTTTCAACGATGCCTCGATCTCGATGCTGGCATGCATGCCATAGTGCAGACCCGCGTCAGCCGTGTTGCTGGCCTCGGCGATCGCCATGTCGCGCGGATCGAAGGTACCAACCTGATCCACGCCGGTGATCTTGCCGGCATAAGCGTTGAAAAACCCGGTGATGCGGATAACGTAATTCTGCGTCTCTTCAAACGGCGGGATGCCGCCGTACTTTGTGACGTTGCCCGGACCGGCGTTATAGGCCGCCAAAGCCAAAGGCACCGAACCAAACTTGTTGAGCTGGGTCAGGAAGTACCGCGCGCCACCATCCAGCTGCAGCATCGGATCATCAAAATAGGCGGGGTAGATGCCGAGATCCTTGGCCGTGTCGGGCATGACCTGTGTCAGACCAAAAGCACCAACTGGGCTGCGCGCCCCGATGGAAAACCCGGATTCCTGCTTCACGAGGCTTTGGAACCAGATACGGAACTCGATCGGGTTCAGCCCAGCACGGGCAAGGCCAGGGTGCCCTGCGTATTTCTGCGCCGTGGCCACGATCATCTCTTCGATGCTGGTCTTGGCATCGCCGAAAAGCCGGGCGGCATAAGGGTTGTTGTCCTCAACCGCATAGAGGACTTCCGCCTCAGCCCCGGGGATCACCTCCAGATCGCCGATCCACGGTGTCTGGCCGGTCATCATCGCCAGCGTGGCGTCCAGTGCGTCGAGTTGGTCCTGGTGCAATTCGTCGATACGACGCTTCTTGTCAGCCTCAAGTTCGCGCCCACCGGTCAGATAGGACATCTGGGCGATCTCCAGGCCGTGCTGGATGATCGACTTCGGGTCGACAATCGGCACGCCCTGCGCCGTCGCAGGCCAAGGCAGGACCGCCACGCCCAAGGCCAATGCCCCGATCAGGCCAAGAGGCTTATTCGCAGGGAATGACATCAAGACCCGGAGTGTTGCCGCGTGAGACAAGCCCCGCATCCGGACTTGCGCCCTTGGTGGAAGTGGTCACAGTAGAACCAGCGGTGGCCCAGCAATTGGTCTTGGCAATCGGCACGCCAGTGCAGCCCGCAAGCCCCGAACATCCGATTCCGATAATTAAGGTTATGTAATATATTGATTTCATTGGACTATCATTCCTTCCAAAATTTGGGCCGCGTGGCATAGTCGGCGCCAAAGGCATTGAGCCCAGCCTGACCACCGCCAAGGGCTGTCAACAGCGGACCCAGGGCTTTGAGATCGACGTTCAGCACTGTGGAGCTGCGCGGTGTGCGCGACAGAACCATGCGCTGGCCCGGGATCGGGCTCAGGACAAAGTCCAACTCGCCATCGGTCAACCGGAAACCGTCATAGTCAGCACTTGCAGCTTCGCCGTTCGGGAGCAGGAGCTGGTTTGGCAGTGCCTCAAGGATCGAGCGGGCTTTTGAGCCCCGGATCTGGTTTGGAAACTGGGTCATCATCACCACGACGACGTTTTTCTTGCGCGCGGTCACCAACCATTCGGCGAGCTTCTTGGCGAAGTATTCGTCGTCGAGGACCTTCCATGCCTCGTCGATCAGAATGAGCGTCGGGCGCTTTTCTTCGATCAGCATCTCGATACGGCGGAAGAGATAGCCGAGGATCGCGGTGCGTTCGGTGCCGAGGTCGAGAATTTCTGTCAGATCCACGGCCGTCACATCATGGCTGGTGAAATCCACCACCGGCTCTTCGGCCTCGCCGAACACCCAGCCGTAGCGCCCTTCCGGCCCCCATTCGCTGATCCGCTGCGCGAGATCGAGCCCATCGCCGACATCACCGAAAAGCTCCTGAAACGCGCGGAAGTTCCGCAACCCTTCGCGGGCTTTGCCATTCTGAGAAATGGCGGATTTGAGGGCCTCAGACTGCATCGGTGTCATCGGCCCGCTGCGCTGTTCGAGAAGGGCCACCAGCCAATCCAGAAACCACGCCTCTCCGCGTTCGCCGGATTCTGTGGCAAGCGGATTCAGCCCGGTCGGCCGTCCGGCACGGATTTCTGCATAGCGGCCACCAAGGGCACGGACCGCCATTTTGAGCCCCGCTTCCTTGTCAAAGATGATCGTACGGCCCCCTACCCTTTGAGCCTGGGCCGCGAGGAAGGCGACAGTGGTGGTCTTACCACCGCCGGACTTGCCCAAGACGAGCGTATGGCCGTTGGTCGGCTCAGCTTTCGGGTCGCCGGGTTCATGGAAACTGAACCGATGCAGACTGCCCTGCAAAGTTTGAAACAACGTCAGCGGCGTTTGCCATGGCAGGCGCGCGGCTTCCGTCCCGGTATCTGCGGCATGTAGTGCTGCCATATCGGCGAAGTTCAAGGACGAGACCGTCATGTCCCGCGCCCGGTAGTCCATGTTGCCGGGGTGCATGGCGAAGAAGGCGGCCTCGAGCGCTGTGACTTCGCGAACCAACCGCATGCCGTTTTGATGCGCGATTCCGCGGATGCGGGCGACTTCGGTATCCAGTGCCGCCTGATCACTGGCAAAGACCGTGATGGTCATCTGATGGATACCAAAGCCGAGCTCGCCGCTTTCGGATTTGTCAGCAGCCTCAAAAAGTTGGGCCTCGATCGTCGCAGCGATGTCTTCGGAAGCCCGCATTTGCGCCACGCGGCGTTTCACGCGTTCGGTGATGCTGCCTCGCTCAATCGGCGTGTAGCTGTGGGTGATAATGGTATTGCGGGAGGCCCCGAGTGCATCCAGCATGCCGGGCCAGGTCGAGGTCGCATAGGATTTGACATAGAGAACAGCACCGACGCGCGGCGTATCTGCCCCCTCCTCCACCGCGAACTGACCTTTGCCGAAGCGAATGGCGGCATCGCTGGCATCTTCGGCGATGATGCCAAAGGGACTGCGTGGTTTGCTGCGCAACTCGCCGGTCAGGAGCGAGGCGTAAAAGCCGATCAGGCTGCCATCGCTGATCTTGAGCCGATGGGATTTGACGCCAAGTCCGGTCTCGAGGATCGAAACCACCTCGCGCAACTCTTCCAAGCGCCGGTCGGTATCCTCGCCCCAGACCTTTGCCGCCGCTTTGCCAAAGAGCGGGACAGCCAGCGGAGCAACTTGCCGCCGGACGACCGTGAGGATCAGCACGGATTCCTGCAGGTTGCGGCGCTGCAGTTCCGTGTTCCATGCCCGGTCGATATCGGCTGCAAAGCTTTGGCCGTGGATCGGTTTCAGCTGAGCTTGGGCCGGGCGCATCATCCGGTGCAGATAGAAGCTGAAACGTTCATCCAACGTGTCGAGCAGATGCGCGAACCCCGCCCGAAGGGCGGTGACCGCCGAAGACCCGGATGTGATCCCGTCAATGCCGGTCACTTCGAGCGAGATCATCAGCCCGTTGTCGCGGGTGCGCACCACCTCGTCATCAAGCTCAATGACATAAGGCAGATGCGCATAGATCTTCGGATCCGCCGGGATCAGCGCCCGCGCCCTGCCCCGCAGGCCTTCTCTCTCAAGAAACATGACGCCGCCCTTTCCGCAGGATGGCCATCGGCGTCACCTGCATCATAACGGCAAAGACGTGATGCCCATTCGGGTTCAGCTTCGTCGCAAAGCGGGCAAGCCCGTACCAGATCGGTGCGGTCAAGAACCACCAAACCGGCTTGAACAAGATGAAGGGCAGCACGGTCATCGCTCCCACTGCCATGGCATAGGGCATCGGCAGGCCAAGAAACTTGGCTTGCCGCGAGAGCCCGAGGATGACCGCGCTTTTCTCCATGGGTCTGGTCTCGCCTCAGCTGAAGGATGAGCGCAGGTTGGCGACAATGGCGGGGCCGGCAAAAACAAGGAAGGCACCTACCACAACCAATGCCACCCAGGCCCAGGAAATCCGGTTGAAGGCCGCGAGGAAGCCGGTCACCACGAAGGCGATGCCGAAGAAGGCTGTCGCGAGGGTGCCCCGGAAGGAGGCCAGAACGCCGGTGGCCACGGTTTCGGCCTTGGTGAAGACCACCTGCGCGAGTGCTGGCTCGGCTTGCGCCAGAAAAAGGGTGCAAAGGGTCAGGCCCAGAAGAGCCACGTTTTGGTTGCGCATTGGGTGAGTTGTCCTTCTTGGTTCAGAGCTCGGTGAGGATGCGGTCATAGACCGCCATCACCTTGACGATGTGGGATTGTGTCTCGGCGTAGGGTGGCACGCCGTCGTATTTGCGCACGGCCTCGGGGCCGGCGTTGTAGGCGGCAAGGGCAAGCTCTAGGCTGCCGAAGGCGGCCATTTGTTCCAGAAGATAGCGTGCGCCGCCGTCGAGGTTTTCGATGGGGTCCGAGGGGTCAACGTTGAGATAATCAGCCGTGCCGGGCATCAGTTGCGCGAGGCCAAGCGCACCGGCATGGCTGACAGCCTCTTGTGTGTAATTGCTCTCGACCTTGATCATTGCCTGAAAGAATGCGGCCCATTCAGCGGGCGAAAGCTCCAGTTGCGCCAAGGCCGGATGGTCTTGATAGCGGGTCGCAATCAGCCGGACCTGTGGCAAGACATCCCTTGGGGCTGCAACCCCTTTGGTGCTGAAGGAGACATCAGCGGCGACTTCTGCCCCCTCCCCTTCCCGCGTCTCTTCTTCAACTGGTTCAGGGTGAATAGGAACGATGAGCTGCCCCTGACCGTCATAGCGCAGGACGGATGAATCAAGTGCTGCAAGGTGGACTTCTCCGCCCTGCCCTTCCGGATCATTCCAGCGGATCACTTCCGCCTGGGCGGCTCCGCATGCCAGTGCAGACAGCGCCAGCGACAGCAGGCACGTCGAGATGGTCGAGGTTGAGCTTGCCGAAGGCGAGCCCGAACATACCGATCGGGGAATTGACGATACGTTCCCGCGCAAGCGCCGTGACCAGAAGGAAGCGTTCGCCCGCGGGGCTGACAACGTAGAACAGCCATTCCCCCGAGAACCGTTCGTCGGGGTTGGGCGCACTGACACACTCGATCTCAACAGTCGCTCCTTCGGATGCGGCCAGCTTGCGGAAGTCACGCTCCAGCAAGACAGGCAATGCGCGCCGTTTGGTATTCATGGGGTCCCCTCGGATCATCTGTTGGGAACGTTGTATCGCAGATTTCTTTGTGAGGCGATGCCTAACAGAATGTATGGCGCATTCAATACAAAA
>Ga0209476_10000859_pt1 | contig 21059 bp, 21 predicted proteins | sample KloWWTrecipitate_FD_187179 | JGI IMG/M metagenome (GOLD analysis project Ga0209476, IMG submission 187179) | Active sludge microbial communities from Klosterneuburg, Austria, studying microevolution and ecology of nitrifiers - Klosterneuburg... | ecosystem: Engineered > WWTP > Aerobic digester... | reverse complement strand
CAGCCTTGCCTGGCTGGCGATTCCGCTCGCCTACGAGCTCGCCATCCGGCGCTCGGTGCGGCGCGAGTCGCTGCTCGATCTCGCGCGTGCGCAACTGCCGCTGCTGTTCGATCTCGCCGGGCTCGCCCTCGGCGCGCTGGTCGTCGTTCTCGCCGGAGAGGCCTCGTGGGCGCTCGCCTGGGTCGTCCTGGCGGCGTTCGCGCTGCTTGCCGGCGAGGCGGCGCGCAACGGTCTCGCCGCCTCGGGTCACGTCCGGCGGCTCGACGAGGCGCATCGCCTGCGCCGCGCCGGACTGGCGCTCGCCGCCGGCGGCTCCGGCAGCGGCGGAATCGTCGGCGTCGTCGAACAGGTGCGCGAGGAGTGCGCTTCGCTCTTGCCGTTCTCGTGGTTTCAGCTCGAGCTCGAGGTGCCCGACCAGGGGCGGGCCAGCTGGTGGGCCGAGGCCGGCGGCGCTCTCGCCGCGGGGGAGCCCTCACCGCCGCCGGTGCCGCCGGCGCTGCCCGGCATTCATCGCCGCGGCACCTGGAAGATCGTCGAGCGCGCATTGGGCGACCCGCGGCCGATCGGCTGGGTGCGGCTCTGGTTCGATCCGCGGCGCATCGATCCGCGGGCCCTCGAGCTGTTCAACGGCCTCTTGCCGCAGATGGCGGCGTCGCTGCGCGGAGCGCTCGTCGAGCGCGCGGCCAAAGTCGACCGCCTGACCGGGGCCGCCTCGCGCCGGGTCCTCGAGCAGCGGCTCGAGGAGGCGTTCAGTCAGAGCCGCGAGGAGGGGACGTCGCTCGCCATCGTCCTGTGCGACCTCGACCATTTCAAGCGCATCAACGATACCTACGGCCATCCGACCGGTGACCTGGCGCTGAAGACGGTCGCCCAGGTGCTGCTCGCGCCGGCGCGCGGCAACGATTTGTGCGCACGCTACGGCGGCGAGGAGTTCGTGCTGCTGTTCGAAGACACCACCGGCGAGACCGCGCTCGAGATCGCTGAACGCCTGCGCAAGCGGGTCGAAGCGCTGGTCGTCAAGGCGCCGACGGGCGACCGCCTGGTCCTGACGATGAGCGTCGGTGTCGCCGCCGCGCCCGAGCTCGCCGTGGCCAACGCCGACGACCTGTTGCACCTCGCCGACCAGGCGCTCTACGCCGCCAAGCACCTGGGGCGCAATCTCTGCCTGCTCGATACCGGCCAGGGCCGGCTGCGTACCGCCGCGGGCGACCTCGTCGAGGTGGCCTCCGGAGCGGAGACGGCCGATGAGGCCGCGGCCAAGGCCCCGCCCGAGACGCCGGTGTTTTTCGCCTAGGCGCGCCTGCGGCGCGCGTTCGAGGACCCCGGCGCGAGTTCGTCTAGAATCCGTTTCTTCACCGCAGGTTCGCGATCGGAGGAGCTCCTTGTCAGCCAGTCAATCCCGTTGGGCCCTGATCCTCGGCGCGTCGAGCGGCTTCGGCGAGGCCGCGGCGCTCGAATTCGCTGCCGCCGGCTACGACATCTTCGGCGTCCACTTCGATCGCCGGCAGGCGATGCCGCACGTCGAGGAGATCGTCGCCGGCATCACCACGCTCGGCCGCAAGGCGCACTTCTTCAACGTCAACGCCGCTGATCACGACAAGCGGAAAGAGACGGTCGCCGAGATCGTGCGCCTCGCCGGCGGCCAGCCGGTGCAGGTGCTCATGCACTCGCTCGCTTTCGGCACGCTCAAGCCGTTCATCGCCGACGACGAGAAGGAGGCGATCACGCCGGCGCAGATCGAGATGACGCTCGACGTGATGGCGAACTCGCTGGTCTACTGGACGCAGGACCTGGTGCGCACCGGGGCGCTCGCCGAGGGCGGGCGCGTCTTCGCCATGACGTCGTCGGGCGACCACATCGTGTGGAAGGCCTACGGCGCCGTCTCGGCGGCGAAGTCGGCGCTCGAGTCGCACGTTCGCCAGCTCGCGGTCGAGCTCTCGCCGCTCGGCATCTCGGTCAATTCGATCAAGGCCGGGGTCACCGATACGCCGGCGCTGCGCAAGATTCCGGGCAACGTCCAGATCGTCGAGAGCGCCATGGCGAGGAACCCCGCCGGCCGTCTAACCACCACTGCCGACGTCGCCAAGTGCCTGGTGGCGCTCGCGGCGCCCGGCACCTACTGGCTCACCGGCTCGGTCCTGAACGTCGACGGCGGCGAAGACATCGCCGGCTGAGCACTCAGGCACCTTCTCGGCGGCGCCGGGCGACGGCGGGGGCTTCGTTGACACCCCCGGGAGGCGTTCCGTAGACTGCCAGATCGGACGGGGCGTAGCGCAGCCTGGTAGCGCACCTGCCTTGGGCGCAGGGGGTCCCCAGTTCAAATCTGGGCGCCCCGACCAGCTCTTGGACGGACATCCAGAGTCAGCCGACGACAGGAGCCCGCAGCGTTTAGCTGCCTGTAGCTCAGTTGGATAGAGCAGCGGCCTTCTAAGCCGCGGGTCGGGGGTTCGAATCCCTCCAGGCAGACCACTTCCAAGGGTCCGCAGGGAAGGAAGCAGTGGCAGTAGCAGTTGTTGACAGCTTGTATGGTGAGCGTAGCTCAATGGTAGAGCCCCGGATTGTGGTTCCGGCTGTTGCGGGTTCGAGTCCCGTCGCTCACCCCATTTTTCGCGCAATCGTTTTGCGCAGCCGTTTTGGGCAGCCGTCTTGTGTAGCAACGCAGCGCCCGTAGCTCAGCTGGATAGAGCGTGAGCCTCCGGAGCTCAAGGTCACAGGTTCGACTCCTGTCGGGCGCACCATCAAACCCAATCTCCACTGCAACTTGCGGGACCGACGGCGGGCGCGCCTGAGAGGCGCTTGCGTTGGGGACGAACCCGGGACGAAAGACCGGGACGATGCCTCGGTCTCGGCTGGAATGTAGGCGGTCGCTTTCCTGGAGCTGCCCCGATTCGGTGGACAGTTTGCGGCCTTCATGGACCTGCCACGGTCGGGGCATCGGAACTGGGGCTTCCTCGAGGTTCTTGCGCCCGTTCGGTCCAACGGTGCCGTGGCGCGCTGGCGGCTCGCCGGCTGCGCGCGAGTCGGCGGGGCGGACCGCGCTTCATAGCGGCTCGGCGCCTTCGTTGAGAATCGCCATATAGCGGACGTAGGCGAAGACGCGGTTGCGCTGGTTGCCGGTGATTTCGCGGGCGATGCCGAGGTCGACCAGTTTCTCGATGCCCGCGGATGCCGTGGGGAACGAGGTTTCGGAGCGGCGAGCGAGCTCGGTGATATTGGCAACGGGATGTGCGCGAAGCGCGTGGTACAAGCGCACCAAGCTGGCTGCGCCCTGGCTCACTCGCGATTCGTCCTCACGAAAGAGCGCCAGCAGGCGGTGCATGGTCTCGACAGCGCCGCCCGCGGTCTCGGCGACTCCGGTGAGGAAGAACTCCAGCCAGGTTTCCCAGTCGCCGTCGCTGCGGACGGCGTCGAGCAGTCGGTAGTACTCCGTACGGTTCCGCTTGAAATAGAGGCTGAGGTAGAGCAGGGGCTGACTCAAGACTCGAGACTCGTGCAGCAGGAGCGCGATCATCAGGCGACCCACACGACCGTTGCCATCGAGAAACGGATGCACGGTCTCGAACTGAACGTGTGCTGCCGCTGCTCGCACGAGGACGGGGAAATTCGCGCCATCGTCGTGGACGAAGCGCTCGAGATCCGCCATGCAGCCTTCGACCGACTCGGGTGGCGGCGGTACGAAGTGGGCATTTCCGGGGCGCGTTCCGCCGATCCAGTTCTGGGTCCGACGAAATTCCCCTGGTCCTTTTTCGGCGCCTCGTCCCCGCGCCAGCAGCTTCTCGTGAACTTCTCGCATGAGCCGGTTCGAGAGCGGAAAACCGCCGTCCAGTCGACTCACACCGTGCTCCAGCGCGGCGACGTAGTTCGAGACGGCGACGACGTCCTCGACGAGCGCACCGGGCTGTTCCTCGATTTCGAAGAGCAGAAGGTCGGAAAGCGAGGATTGCGTGCCTTCGATCTGCGACGAGAGAATCGCCTCTCGGCGCACGTAGGTGTAGAGAAAGAGCTCTCTGTCTGGAAGCAGTGCAGAGAGGCCATCGAGCCTGCCGCAGGCCAGGAGCGCCTGTTCCAGCAGCACCTGCCGCTGCCCGGAGAGGTCGAAGTGAAGTGCGGGTGGAAGCGGGTCCGGGACGAAAGCCCTGACGGTCTCGCCCCCTGTCGTGCTTTCTCGGTACCTGCCGGTCGGTCCGCGCTTCACGACGAGCGTTCCTCCCTCCGGTGCACTTCCTGAAACAGTTGCAGTGGACTTGAATAAGCCGCGTCGCTATTAACAGTTTAGCCTAACGGCTTTAATAGGCGAGCGCCTGCCGCCTCCGGACCGTGTCCTGCTGCACAGTCCCTTGGGCAGTTGGTGCTAGAATCCGGGGAAGTATCCGAGGAGGCAGAGCCATGAGTTCAGCTCGCACCCGTGTCGTTACGCTGTCCGTTCTGCTGGTCGCTGTCGGCGTCTGCGCCCTGTTCGCGCCTGCGGCTGAGGCGACGGTCTATTCCGTCGCGCTCAAGAACGGCACCACTTTCGATACCCGCTATCAGCCGGAAGAGGCGAGCTGGGATCCCGACAAGGTGGTTCTGATGACCGAGTTCGGCAATCGCATCGCGCTCGCGGCGTCCGAGATCGAGAGCGTCACGGTCGACAGCGAGAGCCGCGGCTTTGGGCATCAGCTGAACAACACCACCATGGCGCTCGGCTGGGCGCCGAACGACGCGCTCGACGCCAACTCCGACGAGGGCAAGGCCGCGCTGGCGGCGGATGCCGCGGCCTCGGCTGCGGCCGCGAACGCGCCGCAGGTTTACAATCAGCAGCAGTTCGTCGAGCCCGGGGCGCTCACGGGTCTGCCGGTCTGGATGACCGGCGTCAACGCGGTGCCGCAGGTGCAGCCGTCGCAGCCGTCCGCGCCGCCCCAGCAGTAGCGCCTTCGGCGCGCCCGCAGTAGAGTCTCCTCCTCGTCTCCGCGCGGTGCGGAGTCTTTCTTGACAACCACGACGTAGCGGTCGCCCGGCGAGAGATCGTCGGGCTCGCAAGAGGGAAGCCGGTGTGCAAGCCGGCGCGGCCCCCGCCACTGTAACCGGGTACGAAACCGGAGACACCACTGTGCGCCAGAGATCGAAGTCCGGTCGGGCGCCCGGGAAGGTCCGGGAGTAGGAAGATCCGGGAGCCAGGAGACCTGCCGCTCGTCCGATGTCTTCGTCCCCCGGGGTGTGGGGAGCGATCCCGGCCGGCCTCGCCGCACGCCCCCGCTCGTCTCCCCGACCCCTTTCGGCGAAGCATCGACTCACGCGAAAGGAGATCGGCCATGCGCCCTTCCCTCGTAGTCTTCGCTGCGCTCCTCGGGGGAGTGAACGCAGCCCAGTCCCAGAGTCCCGCGCCGTTCGCGGACTCGATCACCATCACCGCCACGGCGGCACCCGAGAAGCGTTCCGAGGTCACGGCGACGGTCGACGTCATCCCGGCGGAGGAGATCGCCGACCGCCAGGCGGCGCAGGCCGTCGATCTGCTGCGCACCGTTCCCGGCCTCGAGCTCGTGCAGGCCGGTTCGGCCGGCAAGGCGACCTCGCTGTTCTCGCGCGGCACCAACTCGAGCCATACCCTGGTCCTGTGGAACGGCATCGAGCTCAACGATCCCTATCTCGGCGGCTTCGACTGGTCGACGCTTTCGACCGACGGCGTCGAGCGCATCGAAGTCGTGCGCGGACCCTACTCGGCGCTCTACGGCTCGAGCGCGCTCGGCGGCGTCGTCCAGTTGGTGACGCGGCGGGAGGGCGGCGATCGCCTCCGCGGGCAGGCGCGTCTCGAAGGCGGCTCCAATGACTATCTGCGCGGCGGCGTCGCGGCGGGCAAGAGCTTCGGCGGTCTGGCGGTCGATCTCTCCGGCCACCTGCGGCGCGGCGAGGGCGAGGTCGCCAACGACTCGTACGACGGCGAGGAGGTCGATCTCTCGCTCGACGGAAGCCTTGGCGACACCGCCCGACTCGGCGGTCTGCTGCGATGGGGGGCGAGCGACCTCGGCATCCCTTACGACTACGCCGGGCAGCCCACACCCTTGCGGCAGCAGTCGTTCGCGACGACCTCGCTGGCGGTGCCGTTCTCCTGGAGCTCGCCCGTCTGGCACCTCGACGCGCAGGCGGCGCGCAGCGCGACCGATCTCGCGGTGCGCGATCCGAACGATCCGTTCGCCGCCAGCCGCGCCGAGGCGGGACGCGATCAGGCGCGCGTCGTCCTGCGGCGGACGATTGCCAGCGCGCTCGAGGTCAGCGCCGGCGCCGATTGGGACCGCCAGGAGGTGCGCGCCCGGGACGCTTTCGGTCCCGGCGTCGACGACGAGCATCAGCGCACCTGGGCCGCATTCGGACAGCTTTCCTGGACGCGCGGGCCGCTGCGCGTCGACGCCGGCTTGCGGCGCGACGACAACGATGTCTTCGGCGCCGAAACCAGCGCCAAGGCGGGCATCGCCTGGGCGGTCGGCGAAAGCTGGCGGCTGCGGGCGAGCTACGGCGAGGCGTTCCGCGCGCCGTCGCTCGCCGACCTCTACTATCCCGGCTTCTCGAACCCCGACCTCCAGCCCGAGAGCTCCGAGAGCTACGAGCTGGCGCTCGAGGGCGGGCAGGGCGCCTGGAGAACGGCGGTGACGCTGTTCGAGAACGATCTGTCGAATCTCATCGAGTTCGACTTCGCGACCTTCCTGCCGCAGAACCTCGGGCGGGCGCGGGCGCGCGGCGTCGAGGGCTCGCTCGCTTTCCGGCGGGGCCTCGCCGACGCTCGACTCGTCGCGACCTGGCTCGACGCCGTGAATCTCGACACCGGCGGGCCGCTCCTGCGCCGGCCGCAGGAGAGCGCCAACCTCGTCGTCTTCCTTCGCCCGGGTGAGTGGACCGTCGGCGGTGTCGTGCGCTACGTCGGCGCGCGCACCGACTTCGGCGATCTTCCCCTCGATGCCTACTCGACGCTCGATTTGTCGCTCGCCCGCCGCTTCGGCGAGCGTTGGGAGCCGTTTGCGCGGATCGAGAACGTTCTCGACGAGAGCTACGAGGAGGCGGCGGGATTCCCGGCTCCCGGTCTCGGTTTCCGCGCCGGAGCGGCGCTGAGGTTCTGATGACGCTGCGGCGCCGCCCAGCGCTCCTCGTCGCACGCTCCGCCGCCTGCCTGTTGGCCTGCGGCCTCCTCGCCTGGTCCTGCGGCGCGCCGCCGCGATCCCAGCCGACGGGTGGCGAGCGCATCGCGGTGATGGCGCCGGCGGCGGCGGAGACGCTGGTCGAGCTCGGCGTCGCCGACCGCATCGTCGCGGTCGGCGACTTCGTCGACTGGCCGCCGGCGATCTCGCGGCTGCCGAAGATCGGCGCCTACGACGCACCGAACGCCGAGCGCCTTGTCGAGCTCGGCGTCACGCACCTGTTTACTGCGGTGAGCCAAGCGGGCCGCGGCGAGCACGCGAAGCTCGAGCGGCTCGGTATCCGCGTCGTGGCGCTCGACACCTCGACCTTCTCCGGTACGCTGGCGGCGATCGCGCAGTGCGGTCGCGAGGTGGGGCGTGCGCGGGAGGCCGGCGCGCTGCTGGCGGCGATCGAGGCGCGGATCGAGGCGGTACGCTCCCGCGCCGCGGCGGCGCCGCGGCGGCGGGTTCTCGTCGCCGTCGGTCATGATCCGGTCTATGTCGCCGGTCCCGGCTCGCACCTGGACGCGCTCGTCACGCTCGCCGGCGGCGAGAACGTCGCGCACGATGCGCTCTCGCCGTACCAGATGATGGCCCTCGAAGCGGTGCTCGAGCGTGCGCCGGAAGTGATCGTCGACAGCGCCGACAACCGGCCGGGAAATCCGCGCGGCCTCGAAGCCGGATTCTGGGGCCGATGGCCCTTTCTGCCAGCGGTAACCGCTGGGCGAGTCGCTTTCGTCGATCCCTGGCAGTTGCTGGTTCCCGGGCCGCGCCTGGCGGAGATGGCCGAGCTCATGGGGCGGCTCGTTCATCCCGAGATCTTCGGTGCGCCGCGCCCGGAGGACTTCGCCGGCGCCCCGCCTGCGGAGGCCGGATCTTGAACGCAGCGCACCCGCCCGCTTCGCCGCCGGCTCCAGCCCGCCGCCTGCTGCTGGTGGTCGTCGGACTCAGTGCGGTCCTGGCGCTGGCGATCGGGCTCTCGGTGAGCTTCGGCGCGGCGGCGGTCCCACTCTGGCAGCGCCTCCTGCTCGGTGGCGTGTGGAGCGAAGCGCAGCAGGCGATCCTCTTCGCCCTGCGGCTGCCGCGCGTGCTCACCGCGGCGGCGCTCGGCGGATTGCTCGGCGTTGCCGGCGTCGCCTTCCAGGCCCTGCTGCGCAATCCGCTCGCCGACCCATACGTCCTCGGCGTCTCGGGCGGCGCGAGCCTCGGCGGCGTCGTCGCCCTCCTCGCCGGTGCGGCCGGGCTCGGCGTCCCCGTGGCCGCTTTCGCCGGCGCCCTCGCCTCGCTGGTGGCGATCGAGCGCATCGCCACCACCGGCGGGCGGCTCACCGTCTTCACACTCCTGCTGACCGGTGCGATCTTCAACGCCTTCAGCGCCGCCTTGATCTACTTCCTGCAAAGTGTGGCCTCGCGCGAGGAGCTCTCCGCCATCGTCTTCTACCTGATGGGGCGTGTGCCGAGCGCCGGCTTCCCGACCCTCGTCGCACTCTGGGGGGCGGGCGTCGCGATTACGATCGCGCTCTACGCCTCGGCGCGCGATTTCAACGCGCTTACCGCCGGCGAAGAGGGAGCCCAACAGCTCGGCGTCGACGTCGAGCGTCTCAAACGGCGGACGTTCGTCCTCGGTTCCCTCGCCACGGCGCTCGCGGTGGCGACTGCGGGCCTCATCGGCTTCGTCGGCCTGGTGGTGCCGCACATTCTCCGTCGTCTACTCGGGCCCGATCACCGTCTGCTGCTGCCGGCGGCCTTCCTCGGCGGAGCGAGCTTTCTCGTCCTGGCCGACCTCGCGGCGCGGACCCTCGCCGCGCCGACCGAGCTGCCCGTGGGTGTCGTCACGGCGCTTCTCGGCGGGCCGTTCTTCCTGCTTCTGCTGCGCCGCCGCGGAGTGACGACGATGGGCGGCGGCGCCGGCTACGATGCCCCCGATGCCTGAACGTCCGCCAACTCCAGCGCTGCTCGAGGTGCGCGATCTGACGGTCGCCTACGCCGCCCGCGACGTGCTCTCCGGGGTCGATCTCGACCTGCAGCCGGGAAGTATCGTCGGCCTGCTGGGGCCGAACGGCGCCGGCAAGAGCACCCTGGTGCGCGCCCTCTCGGGCGTCCTCGGGCGGTTTGCCGGTGAGGTCCGCATCGTCGGCGACGACCTCCGGTCGCTCGCGCGCAAGGAGGTCGCGCGGCGCATCGCAGTCGTGCCGCAGGAGCCGCGCTTCGAGTTCCCGTTCACCGCCCTCGAGGTGGTCGTCATGGGACGCCATCCGCATCTTTCCGGACTCGCCTTCGAGTCGGCGGCCGACATCGCCATCGCGCGCCGGGCGCTCGAACGCTGCGGCGCGCTGCACCTCGCGCGGCGACCGATCGATCAGCTCTCTTCGGGCGAGCGCCAGCGCATCGTCTTCGCCCGCGCGCTCGCGCAGCAGGCGCCGATCCTGCTCCTCGACGAGCCGGCGAGCTTCCTCGATCTGCGCTTCCAGGTCGAGCTCTTCGATCGCCTGCGCGAGCTGGCGGAGGAGGGCACCGGAATCGTCGCCGTGCTGCACGATCTCAACCTCGCGGCCGAGTACTGCGACCGCATCGTTCTGCTGCAGGCCGGCAAGGTCTTCGCCGCCGGGCCGACCGCCGAGGTGCTGACCTACAAGAACCTGACGACGGTGTACGAGACCGAGATCTACGTCGATCTCAACGACCTGACGGGTGCGCTCGTCGTTACGCCGCTCTCTTCGCGGGCGCGCCGCCGCCTGCAGGAGTCGGCGGCGGACGCCAAGCGCCTGCCGCCGCCATAGAATTCGGCAATGCTCCTCTGTCGCTTCGGCCCCGAAGGTCTGCTCGCCGCCGGCGAATCGCTCGCCAGCCTCCGTGTCCTGTTCTCCGATCCGTTCGAGACGCCGCTCTCGCAATGGCAGTTCGGCCGCAAGGTCGATCTCGGCCAGGGCGAGGCGCTGCGCAGCCCGGTCGTGCCGGGCAAGATCGTCTGCGTCGGCCGCAACTACCGCGACCACGCCGCCGAGCTCGGCAACCCTTTGCCCAGTGAGCCGCTGCTCTTTCTCAAGGCGCCGTCGTCGCTCGTCGGCCCGGCGGCGCCGATCGTTCTGCCGCCGGAGAGCGCGCGGGTCGACTTCGAGGGCGAGATCGCGCTGGTCGTGAAGCACCGGCTGCGGCGCGTCGCCGCGTCGGAGGCGCTCGCCGGCGTGCTCGGCGTCACCTGCGCCAACGACGTCTCGGCGCGCGATCTGCAAAAGCGCGACGGCTCGTTCTCCGGAGCGAAGTCGTTCGACAGCTTCTGTCCGCTCGGGCCGGCGATCCTCGTCGAGCCGGAGTGGGCGAGCCTCGAAGTGCGGACGCGGGTCAACGGCGGGGAGCGCCAGCACGGGCGGGTGGGGGAGATGGTCTTCGGCTTCGCCGAGCTCCTCGCCTACGCCTCCTGCCGCATGACACTCGAACCGGGGGACATCTTCCTCACCGGCACTCCGGCCGGCGTCGGGCCGCTCGCCGACGGCGACCGTGTCGAGGTGGAGATTCCCGGCGTCGGCGTCCTGGCGAATCCCGTCGAGGCCTTCCGGCAGTAGTCGGAAGGCGCGCGAGGAAGGCTAGCGGCGCGCCGCCGGGCGCCAGAGAACGAGGGCGAGCGCGGCGACCGGCAGCAGGTGGATCGCCCCACCCGCCGTCCGGCCGAGAAAGTAGAGCGCCAGCCAGAGTCCGAGCGCGGCGGCGGCGGCGATGAGCCGCGCGAGAGGTCGCATCGGCCGGATCTTACCTTCGCTTCCTCGGATATCCTCGTGTCATGCGCAGCTGGCGCCTCACCGATCGCGAGACCCTGTTCACTCATCGCCTGTTCGCTCTCTACCGCGACTCGCTCACGGCGGAGATCTCCGACAAAGATGAGACGGTCGGCCTGGTCGCGACCCGCGAAGCGCTCACGCTCGACGCCCCGACCTGGGTGAATGTGATCGCGCGGCTGCCGGACGACCGGGTCCTGCTCGTCCGCCAGTGGCGCTACGGCATCGGCGCCCCGACGCTCGAAATCCCCGGCGGCATGGTGGAAGAGGGGGAGGATCCGCGGGAAGCCGCCGGCCGCGAGCTCTTCGAAGAGACGGGCTATCGCGCCGGCCGCCTCGCCTATCTCGGCGAGGTCGAGCCCAATCCCGCCTTCATCACCAATCGCTGCTGGACCTTCGTGGCCGACGATCTCGCGCGCATCGGCGAGCCCGAGGGAGATGGCGAGGAGGAGCTCACCGTCGAGAGCGCGGCACTGGCGGAGATTCCGCAGCTCATTGTCTCCGGCGCCATCCGCCACGCCCTGGTGATCGCTGCGTTCTATCTCTTCGACCATGCCGGGGAGGCGCGGTGACTCTCCAGGCGGTCACCTTCGACGTCACGCACACGCTGCTGGCCTGCCCGACGCTCGGGCAGCAGTACGCCGACGTTCTCGCCCGGCACAACATCGCCGTCGAGGCGCGCGACGTCGAAGCGGCGATTCCGCTCGTCTGGCAGGAGCTCGCCTGCTCGGCGTCGCCGGCGCGCGACCGCTTCGTGCACCACCCGAAGGGCGCGCGCGGATTCTGGCGCCACTTCGTCGAACGCACCTGCGAGCTCATCGATGCGCCGCGCCCTTCGGCCTTCGCCGCGGCCGAGCTCTTCGACCGCTTCGCCCGGCCGGAAGCCTGGGAAGTCGCTCCCGGGACGCGTCCGATGCTCGCCGAGCTCAAGCGGCGCGGCCTGAAGCTGGCGGTGATCTCGAACTGGGACCAGCGCCTCCCGGTGCTGCTCGAGCGTCTCGAGCTCGCCGATTGGTTCGACACCTTCGCCATCTCCGCCATCGTCGGGGCGGAGAAGCCGCATCCGCGGATCTTCGAGACCGCTCTCGCGGCGCTGGGCGTGCCGGCGGAGCGCGCGCTCCACGTCGGCGACAGCCGGCGCGACGACGTCGAAGGCGCGCAGGGGGTCGGCATGCAGGCGCTCCTGCTCTCGCCGGCGGGCGAGGGCGACTTGCGGAGTCTGGCGGAGCTGCCCGCTCTCCTCTTCGGCGAGCGCCAGCAGGCCGGATAGAGTTTCGACCGATGCGACACTGGGCGCACTGGGGGCATTGGGTCGCGGCGGCGGTCGGCGGCGGTCTCGGCTCCGTCGCGCGCTACCTCCTGCAGGGCTGGGTGCAGCGGCGCGCCGACCACCTGCACGGCCGGGCGGAGGTCTTCCCCTGGGGGACGCTGGCGGTCAACGTCCTCGGCTGCCTGCTGATCGGCTATCTGGTCGGCGTCATCGAGGTGCGCGGGCGGATGGCGCCGGAGACGCGGACCTTCGTGCTCGTCGGGCTGCTCGGCGGCTTCACGACCTTCTCGAGCCTCGGCCTCGAGTCCTTCGCGCTGCTGCGCGCCGACGGCGCCCTCCTCGCCTTCGTCAATCTCGCTGGCAGCTGTACTGCCGGCCTCGCCGCCGTGGCGCTCGGCTTCTGGTTGTCGCGCGCCCTGTGATCGCCACGACGCTCTGCCTTCGGCACGCGCTGCAGATGGCCGTCCTGCTGGTGGCTGCTGCTGCCTGTTCTCCCGCGCCGCCGCCGGCTTCCGAGAAGGCACCGGACCTGCCGACCGTCGAGGTCACCGCGGCGCCGGATGCCGCCTACTCGATAGAAGGCGACCGGGTCGAGCAGCGGGCAAATCCGAATGCCATGGCGGGCGCGCTGCCCGACGGCTTTCCAGCCGACATTCCGCTCTACCGGCCGTCGAGCCTGGTCGACTTCACGCCCCGGCCGGAAGGCGGCGCATCGGTCGTCTTCGCGACCCCGGCCGAGGCGGCTGCGGTCAGCGGTGCGCTGCAGCAGAAGCTGCGCGCTGCCGGCTGGCAGGCGGGCACCGCGGGCAACTGGACCAAGGCCGGGCGCAAGCTCCGCCTGGTGGTCGAAGCGACACCCGCCGGCGCGCGCTTTCGCTACGACTTCTAGTACCCCGCCCCAGACTCCTGGTCGAGCAGCGCCTTGTGCGCCGGGATCTTCTCGACCAGCTGGAACGGCGTGCGCACGTCGGCGAGATTCTCGCCGACCTGGTGGATCGCCTCGTCGGCGATCGGACCGAGCCAGCCTGCGGCCTCGGCGAGGTAGCGGATGTGCGCCGGGTCGAGCCCCATGACCCGCGCCGCCGAGGCGTCGACCGCCGGCAGGCTGGTCCCGACGACGAGTACGCCCGCCGTCTTCGGTGTGCCGAGGATCGGGCCGTCGCCTTCCATGCCGACGATGCCGTCGACGATCGCGAGTTGCGGCCGCACGGTGGCGTTGATGTCGAGGATCGACTCCTGCAGGCCGGCGTAATGCAGCACGTTCTTCGGCCAGCCGTAGAAGCTCCCCGGCATGAGTCCGAAGAGGTTCTTCATCGCGAGCGTCGCGCCCGCCCAATGATGAGTCTTCAACTTGGCGAGCGAGACGATCCAGTCGACCTCCGCCAGCACGACCGGCAGCGTCAGGCGGACGAGCCCCGAGCGCCGGCCGGCGTTGGCGACGGCGAAGCCGCGCTGCCGGTTGAGATCGACGAAGCGCAGCTTCTCGTCGACCAGAACCTGCGCGAGGCCCGACTCCTCGAGCACCAGGATGGTGTCGCGGCGATGGCCCGGACCTTCGCCCACCAGGACTTCGCCGGCGCCGAGTGCGCGGAGCGCCTTGGCCGTAGCGCGCACCACCTCCGGATGGGTGTTGATGTGGCCGGCACCCGTGGCGGTCTCGACCAGGTTGGGCTTGAGCAGGATGCGCTTGCCGGCGACCGCGGAGCGTGTGACGCCGACCTCGGCCAGGGCCGCGCGCAGGATCGGCTCGAGGTCGACGGCGTAGGACGCGGCGCGCGCCACGCACACCCGCGGGCGCAGATCGCGCCGGCAACCGGCGAGGACTCCGGTGGTGAAGACCGCGCCAGCGGCGAGGATTTCGCGCCGCGAGGGCCGGCGCGTGACCAGCCAGTCGCGGCTCAATGCGACTCCCGGAGCGCCGCGAGGAGCCCGCGCGGCGCCTGCGCGGCGACGGCTAGCAGCGCGAGATCGGCAGTTTCGTAGCTGCCGTAGCGCGATTCCCGCGCCAGCGTCTCGCCGATCGCCTGCGCTGCGAAACTCGCCGCCTGGCCGCGCCAGGCGCTCCAGGCGAGGAGCGTCCAGCCGAGGGCGAGCGGGGAGCGCAGCGGTGGCGCGCAGCGGTCGAGATAGGCGAGGCTCGCGCTCACCTCTCTCTCCGCGACCCGTCCGGCGAGCGCCGCGAGCACCAGACCGGTCGATTCCGGCGTCGGCCGCAGCTCGGAGCCGAAGACCCGGGCGTTGCCGTAGTTCCAGCCCCCGGAGTCGATCTGCCGGTCGAGCAGGAGCCGGCGCCCTTCGCGCGCCCGCGGGTGCTCCCCAAGCCCCGCGGCGTCGAGCGCCAGGAGAGCCAGCGCTGTCGGCTCGGCCCAGGAGAAGGTGCGTTCGATCCACGGCCAGCCGGCGAGCTCGGTGTCCATGGCGAGCGGGCTCGCTGGCGAGCGCGGAAAGTGGTCGCCGCGCTGCGCGAGCAGAAAGTCGACCGCGCGGCGGCGCGCGGTGGCGAGCCCGGGCCGGTCGTGCCAGGCGAGCACGGCGATCGAGGTCGGGCTGTAGGCGCCAGGGTTGAGGGGCGAGACGCTCACCCGCCCGTCCTTCGCCTGCAGGCGAGCGAGCGCCTCGCCGGCGGCGTGCGCTGCCACCGTTGCCCCGGGAGCGCTGCCGGCGAGACGCAGGGCGAGCGCGTACCAGGCTGTCGCTTCGACGGAGCTCTCGCTCTCGCCGGGGCGGGCGAGCGCGCTGCCGTCGGGACGCGCGCGCGCGGCGAGCTGCGCCAGCAGCGCGTCGGAGAGACCCTCCATCGTGGCGTCGGCCATGGCAGATTCCACACCCATTCTAGTCGGGGAAATGCGCTTCTTCGCTGTGGGACAATCGCTGCGGCATGACCTGGGCGAAGCTCGAGACAGCGGCGGTGGCGCGAGCCCTCGCGGCCGTCGCCGCGGAAGCGGGCGACCTCGCCGAGGTCTACTTCGAGCGCCGGGTGGACGCCGAGTGGCCGCCGTCCGAGGCCGCCTGCGGCCTGCGGCTGCGGCGCGAGGAGGGGTTGGCGGTGCGCCTGGTGCGCGGCGACCGCGGCTGGCTCGCCAGTCGCGACGCGATCGGCGGCGCTGAGCTCACGAGCGCGCTGCGCCAGGTGGCGCGCGCCCAGCCGGCGGCGATGCCCGAGCCGGAGCTCACCGTCGGGCCGCCACCGGCGGTCCCCGTGGCGACCCTGCGCGGCTTCGAGGGCGAGCTCGAGCGCGCCATTCGCAGGCACCACGTCGCCTTTCCGTTCCGGCTGACGACGCGCTGGCACCGCCGCGACCTCCAGGTCGTCGGGCCGCGCTGGGTGCCCGAGAGCGAGCGCGAGGTCTTCTACAGCCTCGATGTCGAGCTGCCGTGGGGCCGTTTCGGTGCCCTGGCGACCACGCTCCAGGCCGGCGAGGCCGAGCGCGTGGCGCGCGCGCTGGTGGCCCGCTTCCGGGCGCGCGACGCGGCCCCGCCGCCAGACGGTCGGTATCCGCTGCTGCTCGCGCCGGCAGCGACCGCGGTGATGCTGCATGAGGCCGTGGGCCACGCCCTCGAAGCGGACCTGATGGAAGCGGGCGGACGCGGAGCGCAGAGCGCCGCCGGAGGTGCGGCGACCCTCGACGTGCTCGACGATCCGCGGCGGGCGCCGCGCGGCGTCGATCGCGCGACCGACGACGAGGGGCAGCCGGTCGTGCGGCGCTGGCTGATTCGCGGCGGCATCGTCGACCAGCCGATCGCCGATGCGCTGCATGCGGCGCGCTCGGAGGTCCTGCTGCCGGGCTCGGGATTTCGCGGCAGTCGCCATCAGTCGCCGCTGCCGCGCACCCATCATCTCGAGCTCCTGCCGGGAGAGGCCGATCTGCCGCAGCTGTTGCGCGCCGCCGACGGCGGCATCTTCATCGCCGAGCTCGACCAGGGGACGCTCGATCCGCAGAGCGGCGAAGTCGTGCTCTACGCACCTGGCGGGCGCTACATCCGCGGCGGTGAGCTGGCGGAGAGCTGTGGGCCGCTGCGGCTGCGCAGCCGCGTGCCGGAGCTCCTCGCGGCGGTGGCGGCGATCGGCGCCGATCCGCAGCCTGCCGGCGCCGGGTGGTGCGCGAAGGGCGGGCAGCGTCGCGCCGTCTGGGCGACGGCGCCGTCGCTGGTTCTCGCGGCGATGGAGATCTGCGGCGGCCGGAGCGGCGAGCGATGAGCGCCAGCCCGGGCGCCGAAGCGCTGCTTGCCGGCCTCCGGAAGCGCGGTTTTGCTGCGGCGGAGATCTTCGAGAAGACCGGCCGCAGCCGCCGTTTCGTGCGCGAGGCGGCGCCGGAGGCGCCGATCCGGATGACGCAGGCGATGGCGGGCGAACAGGGCTGGGCGCTGCGTGCCGGCGACCGCCGCCGGTCGCTCTTCTTCGCTGCCACCGGCGCTGTCGATCCCGGCGTCGTGTTGCCAGAGCCGAGCGCGCATCCGCTCCGGCTGCCCGAGCCGCCGGCGCCTGCCCTGATGCCCATGACTGGTGCCGGTGAAGCGTGGAGCGCTCCCGCCGACTTCGACGCCCCGCTCGCCACCGAGTCGGTCGCCGCGACACTGCTCGCGGCGATCGAGCGCGAGCTGCGGCGTGAGTTGCCGGCGAGCCGGCTGCGGGGGGCCTGGCTCGAGGACGGTGCTGCGGAGTCGAGCCTGGTCTCGACCTCGGGCCTGCGCGCCGAGTCGCGCGCTCGCGCGTCCTTCCTGCGCCTCGAGGTCGAAGATCGCGGCCGCCGCTGCCTGTTCGAAGGCGCCGAGCGAGAGGTGCGCCAATTCGAGCCGCGGAGCCTCGCCTTGCGGCTCGTCGACCGGCTCTGCGCGCTCGAGGAGAGCGCGGGCGGCGGCGCGACAGCGGTCGACGCGACGCTGCCGTTGCTCGTCGCCGCGCCGCTCGCGGCGCGGCTGGTGCAGGCGATGGCGCCGCTCTTTCTCGGGCCGGCGGCGCAGGAGCGCATCGCCGCGCTCGGCGTGTTCTCGCCGGAGCTGACGCTCGTCGACGACGGTCGCTTCGCCGCCGGAGTGCTCGCGGCGCCGGTCGATGGCGAAGGGCTGCCGACCGGCCGCGCGCTGCTCGTCGAAGCGGGGCGCTTCGTGCGCCCGCTGCTCGCCTGGTGGGAGGCCGGTCCGGCGGCCGTCCCCGGCTGCGCCCGCCGGGCGAGCTGGCGCGATCTGCCGCGCCGCGCGCCGACCCACCTCTTCGTCGAGCCGAGCACGACCGCGGTGGTCGACCTCGTCGCTTCCGGGGGTGCCGGTGCCTACCTGCTCGACGCCGAGGGCGCGGTGCGGATCGATCCGGTGAGTCTTTCCTTCGAGGTCGCCGTCTCCGGGCTCCATCTCGTCGCCGGCCGCGCCGTCTCGCCGCTCGGCGCAGCCCGCCTCTGCGGCGACCTCAGGAGTCTGCTCACCGGGATCCGTGCTCGCGGCCGGGACCTGTATTTCGTCCCCGGCGACGGCATGTTCGGCGCGCCATCGCTGCTCGTCGCCGGTCTGCGCGTCCTGCCGCGGTGAGGGCAGAGCGGGTGTGGCGCGGATGGTATTCTGACGACTCCTCGAGCGGCGCCGTTCGCCCTGCGTCCGCCACGAAAGGCACCCCATGCAGCTCGGAATCCTCGGTCTCCCGAAAGCCGGCAAGACGACCCTGTTCAATACCCTCACCTCTTCCCACGAGGCGACGGGAAAATTCCTGGCGTCGGACGCCACCCACCTGGGCGTCGCCAAGGTCCCCGATCCGCGCCTCGCCGCGCTGCGCGACCTGTTCAACCCGAAGAAGTACACCCCGGCGACGGTCGAATACGTCGACATTCCGGGCATCACCAAGGGCGAAGGGGCGGAGAGCCTCGACCTCGCGAAGCTGAAGGCGGTGGACGCGCTGCTGCACGTCGTGCGCGCTTTCGAGGACGCCGAGATTGCGCATACGGACGGCAGCGTCGATGCGCTGCGCGACGTGCACACCATCGACCTCGAGCTCATCCTCTCCGACCACACGCTGATCGAGCGCCGGCTCGACCGCCTCGAGAAGGCCGCCAAGCGCGGCACCTCCGCCGAGGAGGAGCGCGAGAAGAAGCTGCTCAAGGAGGTCATCCTGCCGGCGCTCGAGGCCGAGCGCCCGGTGCGCTCTCTCACCCTCGAGCCCGACGACGAGCGCCTGCTGCGCGGCTATCAGCTGCTCACCGCGAAGCCGATGCTGGTGGTGCTCAACGTCGGCGAGGGCGAGGTGGCGACGGCCACGCCGAAGGACTTCGGGATCGACGTCGCGAAGCACCCGGCGATCGTCGTCTCGGCGCCGATCGAGGAGGAGATCTCGCGTCTCTCTGCGGAGGAGCAGAAGGAGTTTCTCGGCGACCTCGGGTTGACCGAGCCGTCGCTCGACCGCGTGCTGCGCGCGAGCTTCGAGCTCCTCGGCCGCATCGCCTTCTTCACCGTCGGCGAGGACGAGGTGCGCGCCTGGACGATCCGCCGCGGCATCCACGCCAAGGAGGCCGCGGGCACCATCCACTCCGACATCGAGCGCGGCTTCATCCGCGCCGAAGTCGTCGCCTGCAAGGCCCTCCTCGAACACAAGACCCTCGCCCACTGCCGCGACAAGGGCCTGCTTCGCCTCGAAGGCAAGGAGTACATCGTCCTCGACGGCGACGTCATCAACTTCCGCTTCAACGTGTAGCAGCTGCGCCCGTTGGTGGAACTGGCGGTAGGTGGACACTCGCTCGCCGCCAAAGCACACGACGCAGCCGAGCCAGTCGCGGGTGGAGGTCTTGGAACTTTATTCGGCGAGGTAGCTCGACTTGGAGGGCTTCACTGAGGCGTTCCTGTCTAGCAGGTCTGTGGAGAACCAGCTCATTCGCTGCTGGCAGACTTTGCTAGCAGCCGCCTCCCTGCGCCAAGCTCCAGGCGCAGGCATCGCCGAGATCGAACCCGTCGGAGAAGATTCCGAGACTCCGTCTTCCGAAGACGCCCACGTTGGATCCGTCCTGACTGTAGCTATCCCAAACTACGACGAATCGGCCCAAGCCGTCCGGAGCAACTTGCGGCCTCTTCTGGGAGTGCATCGAATAGCTGTTGACTTGGAACTCGCTGCCCATGGGAGCACCCGCAGTGTTGAACTGCTGCCCAAAGACCCCGGAGAAGGACCCATCCTGCCCACCAATGCTCGCCCATGTCACAAGGAACAAGCCTGAGCCACCCATTGCGATGGATGGCGCATACTGAGTTTCTGCCGTGTAAGTGTTGACCTGAAACTCGTTCCCCAAGGGACTTCCAGAAAGACTGAACCGCTGCCCGAAAACGCCGTGATAGGAACCGTCCTGGCCTGAGCTATCCCATGCCACTACGAAGTTGCCGGAGCCATCGGCAGCCACGACTGGTCCCCGCTGGGCGCTCGTCGTGTAGCTGTTGACTTGAAATTCAACGCCTTCAGGAATACCCGCCGAGTTGAATCGCTGGCCGAAAACTCCATGGCTCGAACCGTCTTGGTAGTAACTCTCCCAGACCACCACGAAATCGCTCAGGCTGCCCATCGCCACGTCTGGCGCGTACTGCGCTGCGGTCGTGTAGCTGTTGACCTGAAACTCACCTCCCACCGGGCTCCCTGCCGAGCTGAACCTTTGCCCAAACACTCCTTGACTGGATCCGTCCTGTCCCGGGCTGTCCCAGACCACAACGAAGTCGCCCGAGCCGTTGATAGCCACTCTTGGCCGCAATTGGGATCCCGTTGTGTAGCTGTTGACCTGAAACTCGCCCCCCACTGGGCTACCTGCGGAATCGAACCTCTGGCCGAACACCCCTGAACTGGATCCGTCTTGGCCGGGACTCACCCACACCACGACGAAGTCGCCCGTGCCTCCTACCGCTATGGCTGGCAGAGACGGACTGTTCGGAGTGTAACTATTGACGCGAAACTCGCTTCCGCTGGGATTCCCCGCCGAGTCGAACCGTTGCCCGAAGACGTCATAGCTAGCGCCGTCTTGCAGGCTTTCCCAGACTATGACGAAGTTGCCCGAGCCATCCGACGCCACGTTTGGGCGGAATTGAACACTCGTCGTGTAGCTGTTGACCTGGAACTCCTGATCAAGAAACTGGGCTGGAGCGGAACGAAGGCATGTCACAGCGAGAATCAGCAAAGCGGCAACACAGGACGGTCGCTGGATCGGTATGGCTTTCATGACTCAGCCTCCAAGTGACCTGACGGCGAGTTTGAGTTAACTATATGGGTGGTTGAGAAGCAAGAACAAGTTCGAGATCTGAGTTCGGAAGCCTTGGCAGTGCTGCGCTTCGCGATAAGAGCTTAGTGGTGCCGCGTGGCTTCACTCGTCGATCTCGCCAAGGCGGTTCTCGATCATCCCGGTGCTGTCGCCGGCGGTAGGGAGCTCGTGGGTCTCGCGGCCGATGTCGCGCGCGACGTCCACGCACCACGTCGCGAAGAATCTTAGTTCGGCGGCCATGAACCAACCGTGGATGCGTGAGACTCGTAGAGAAGCGTAGGAGGTCAAGATGAGATGGAATGCCTGCGGAATCGCGCTGGGCGCGATGGCTTTGGCGCTGTTTTCTTCCGCTCAGTGCGAAGGAAGGGCTCGCCTCACCACGCTCAGCGACAATGGTGGCCCGGGTCCTGGCCTATTGGCCTGCGTTCGTACCGCTTCCCCGCTCGAAGAGCAGGCCGAGTTGGGTTCCAGCGATTTTCACGAATAGGTATTCGTCGCCAAGTTGGAAGGTGTTCCCGCCGCACCTCATGCAGGTCAACTTCTTCTTGCTGTTGATGAGCCAGAACTGGAGAGGTCCGAGGAGAACCTAGGTATGCCTTTGCGCTTCATTTCCTGGCGCTCATTTCAGGGCGAAGCATCAGACTCTGAATCTTGTGCG
>Ga0209476_10000857_pt1 | contig 21071 bp, 18 predicted proteins | sample KloWWTrecipitate_FD_187179 | JGI IMG/M metagenome (GOLD analysis project Ga0209476, IMG submission 187179) | Active sludge microbial communities from Klosterneuburg, Austria, studying microevolution and ecology of nitrifiers - Klosterneuburg... | ecosystem: Engineered > WWTP > Aerobic digester... | reverse complement strand
CGCTCAGCTGCCCGAACCGGCCAAAGCCGGCAGATCCCGGTCCGATTGCTCCACGGCACACCATGGTCCCCGTGACGGACCCGCTGGCGTGTTACTGACCCACGCTCCTAGACGGGGTTCAGGAGGTGCCACGCTGACCGGATGTGCTCCTCGGCCAGTGCTGCGGCGGCCGTGCCGTCCCCGCGGGCGACCGCCGCGTAGATCGCCTCGTGGTCGCGGCGGAGTGCGGGGGCGACGGTGCCCCAAGAGTCAAGCGTGCGGAACCGATCCAAGATGGGCAGGCGCATCGACTCGCGGATCGCGGCCGTGAAGTCGCGGGCGAGTACGTTGCCCGCGGCTGCGGCCACGGTGACGTGGAACGCCGTGTCACAGTCGTTGAAGTGCGCCCGGTCGATGCCGGGGTCGTCCATGGTGTCGAGCAGGTCGCGCATCGCCGCGAGGTCGTCGGCGCTGGCGTGGGTGGCCGCGAGCCGGGCGCTGAGGCGCTCGAGCGCGACCCGGACCTCGATGACGTCGTGCAGGGGGAAGTTCGCCAGGGCGACGTGCTGGCGCAGCAGCCGGCTCAGCGCGTGGCTGGGCACGGCGGTGATCGTCGTGCCTCCGGCCGGACCCGCACCCACCGACGACCTGACCACGCCTTGAGCCTGGAGGGTGCGGATCGCCTCGCGCACGGCTGCCCGGCTGACGTCCAGCATCCGTGCCAGCTCGCGTTCGGCTGGCAGGTGGTCTCCAACGCCTAGCTCACCGGCGAGGATCCGCTCGTCCACCCAGGTCAGCACGACCTCGAACGCGCGGATGCCGGGAGCTGTCTCGACAGTGGGAACCTCAACCGCGGGACTGGGGCCGGCGATGAAGTCGCCGGCGGGACGAAGATTCTCTGTCGCTAGGGGTGCCACGGTGTCATTCACACCCCAAGAATGGCAGTACCCCGCCCGTCTTGGACAGAGAGGTCCGACCATTGGTGGGAATTATTGGTCTGACCATTGACAGACCCCATCCGCTACCCCTATCGTCTTCCCAACCCGAATGGTCTGACCATTGGGGATCGAGCCCAACGTCGTGCGACTCGGAGGACCAATGACTGCTCTGCCCCTCGTACCCACCGCCTTCCAACCGGACATCTCCCCGGTGGCGGACAGCCTGGCCATCTCGGCCCTGGTGGCCCTGCTCCCCCTGATCACCGTGTTCCTGACCCTCGGCGCGCTGCGGTGGAAGGCTCACTGGGCCGGCCTGACCTCGGTGGCCGTGGCCATCCTCGTGGCGTCCCTGTTCTTCGGGATGCCACTCAACCTCGCCGTGCTCGCGGCGACCCAGGGCGCGGCGTTCGGCCTGTTCCCGATCATGTGGATCGTCTTCACGGCGATCCTGCTCTACCAGGTCACGGTCCGCTCGGGCCGGTTCGAGGACCTGCGTGCGACGTTCCACCTCATCTCCGACGACCCGCGCGTCCAGGCGATCATCATCGCCTTCTGCTTCGGTGGCCTCCTCGAGGCCCTGGCCGGTTTCGGCGCCCCCGTGGCGATCACCGGTGTCATGCTCATGGCCCTGGGCTTCTCGCCGCTGCGTGCCGCCGCCGTCGTGCTCCTGGCCAACACCGCGCCCGTCGCGTTCGGCGCGGTCGGCACCCCGATCATCACCGCCGGCAACCTCACCGGCATCCCGTACCAGGAGATCGGCGCGTACGTCGGCCACCAGACCCCCATCCTCGCGGCCTTCGTGCCGCTCCTGCTCGTCCTCATGGCCGACGGCCGACGCGGCGTGCGCCAGACCTGGCCGATCGCGGTGGTCGTCGGCCTGACGTTCGCGATCTTCCAGTGGATCTCCGCGACCTGGATCTCCGTCGAGCTCACCGACATCATCGCCTCCCTCGCCGGTCTCGCCGCAGCCGTGCTCTTCCTCAAGGTGTGGCAGCCCAGCGGCCGCGAGGAGGCACTGGAGACCCTGCACACCGAGCGTGAGCGCGAGTTCGCCATGGCCGGCGGTCCCGAGACGTCCAGCGGCTCGGCCGGGGCCGGCCCCGTCACCGACTACGTCGTGTCCGGTGCCGAGCTCGAGGAGCGGGCCCGGGGCCTGACCCGTGGACGGATCACGATGGCGCTGTTCCCCTACCTGCTCGTCATCGTCGTCTTCGCCATCGCCAAGCTCATCGCACCGGTCAAGGAGTGGTTGTCCACCACCGATGTCAAGATCCCCTGGCCGGGGCTGTCCGGTGAGGTCCTCACGATCGCCGGCACCCCCAGCGCCGCGACGACGTACACGCTGTCCTGGCTCAGCTCGCCGGGCACGATGCTCCTCATCTGCTCGCTCATCGTCGCCTTCGTCTACGGCATCGGCCTGACCGGATGGGGAGCCGAGGCCTGGGCGACCGCGCACAAGATGCGCTACGCCTTCCTCACCGTCGCCTCGATGCTCGCCCTGGCCTACGTCATGAACTTCTCCGGCCAGACCATCACGATCGGCACCTGGATCGCCGCCACCGGCGCCCTGTTCGCCTACCTCAGCCCCACCCTGGGGTGGATCGGCACCGCCGTCACCGGCTCGGACACCAGCGCGAACGCCCTGTTCGCCACGCTCCAGCAGAGCGCCGCCGAGACCGCCGGCATCGACCCGACCCTGCTGGTCGCCGCCAACACCTCCGGCGGAGTCGTCGGCAAGATGATCAGCCCACAGAACCTCACCATCGCGGCAACCGCCGTGGGTCTCGTGGGCCGCGAGTCCGACATCCTTCGCAAGGTCCTGCCATGGAGCATCGGCCTGATCATCGCCATGTGCCTGCTCGTCGGACTGCAGTCGACCGTCCTGGCCTGGATGCTCCCGTGAGCGCCCCCGCCCGCCCGGTCGCCGACCTCAAGGTCGCCCTGTTCGCGACCTGCTTCAACGACACGATGTGGCCCGAGACACCCAAGGCCACGGTCCGCCTCCTCGAGCGGCTCGGCTGCCGCGTCGAGTTCCCGATGGAGCAGACCTGCTGCGGCCAGATGCTCACCAACACCGGCTACGGCTCGAAGGCCGTTCCCCTGGTGCGCCGGTTCGTCGACGTCTTCGAGGGCTACGACGCCGTCGTGGCACCGTCGGGCTCGTGCGTCGGCTCGGTGCGCGAGCAGCACCCGGGCATCGTCGAGCTGGTCGGTGACGACCGGCTCGCCAGCCGGGTCGAGCACCTCACGCCGAAGGTGTACGAGCTGTCGGAGTTCCTCGTCGACGTGCTCGGTGTCACAGACGTCGGGGCCTACTTCCCCCACCGGGTCACCTACCACCCCACCTGCCACTCGCTGCGCATGCTGAGGGTCGGAGACCGACCGCTCCAGCTGCTGCGCGCTGTGCGCGGAATCGACCTCGTCGAGCTGCCCGGCGCCGAGGAGTGCTGCGGCTTCGGCGGCACGTTCGCCATGAAGAACGCCGACGTCTCCATCGCCATGGGCTCGGACAAGGCGCGGCACGTCGTGGAGACCGGCGCCGAGGTGCTCGTCGCCGGTGACAACTCGTGCCTGGCACACATCGGCGGGATCCTCGGCCGGCAACGCTCCGGCGTGCGCCGGATGCACTTGGCCGAGGTCCTCGCCTCCACCGAGGAGGACCAGGCATGAGCACCACGACACCCGGGCCACTGCAGCAGACGTCGGCCACCTTCGTCGGCATGCCGACGTTCCCGGAGGCCGCCCGCTCCGCCCTGGCCAACACCCAGCAGCGCAAGAACCTGCGCCACGCCACCCACACGATCCGCGGCAAGCGAGAACGGGTCGTCGCGGAGGTACCGGAGTGGGAGGCACTTCGGGTGGCGGGAGCCGAGGCCAAGGACGAGGCGCTGACCCACCTCGGCGACTACCTCGAGCAGCTCGAGGCGAGCCTGACCGCGAACGGCGCCACGGTGCACTGGGCGCGTGACGCGCAGGAGGCGAACCGGATCGTCCTGGACATCGTGCGGTCCAAGGAGGTCGACGAGGTCGTCAAGGTCAAGTCGATGGTGACCCAGGAGATCGAGCTCAACGAGGCGTTGGAGGCGGCTGGCATCCACGCGTGGGAGACCGACCTCGCCGAGCTCATCGTCCAGCTCGGGCACGACCGACCCAGCCACATCCTCGTCCCGGCGATCCACCGCAACCGCAGCGAGATCCGCGAGATCTTCCTGCGTGAGATGGGCACCGTGGGCCGCCCCGCCCCGGACGACCTCACCGACGACCCCGCCCGGCTCGCGGAGGCCGCCCGGCTGCACCTGCGTGAGAAGTTCCTGCGGGCGAAGGTCGGCGTCTCGGGCGCCAACTTCGCGGTCGCCGACACGGGCACGCTCGTCGTCGTCGAGTCCGAGGGCAACGGACGGATGTGCCTGACCCTGCCCGAGACGCTCATCTCGGTCGTCGGCATCGAGAAGGTCATCCCCTCGTGGGAGGACCTAGCGCCGATGCTCCAGCTGCTTCCCCGCTCGAGCACGGGTGAGCGGATGAACCCGTACACGACGATGTGGACCGGTGTCCACGACGGTGACGGACCCCGGGAGGTGCACGTCGTCCTCCTCGACAACGGCCGCAGCCACGTGCTCGCCGACCGCGTCGGGCGCCAGGCGCTGCGCTGCATCCGCTGCTCCGCGTGCCTCAACGTCTGCCCGGTCTACGAGCGCACCGGCGGCCACGCCTACGGCTCGGTGTACCCGGGGCCGATCGGTGCCGTGCTCAACCCCCAGCTGCGGGGTACGGCGAGCACGATCGACAAGTCGCTGCCCTACGCCTCCAGCCTGTGCGGCGCGTGCTTCGACGCGTGCCCCGTGCGGATCAACATCCCCGAGCTGCTCGTCGAGCTGCGGGGGCAGGTCGTCGACGAGGCCGGTCCGACTGCCGAGTCGGCCGCGATGCGGGCCGCCGCCTGGGTGCTGTCGGACCCCAAGCGGCTCGCCGGCGCACAGAAGGCTGCGACGACCGCCGGTCGTGCCGTCGGCACGCGCACGGTCCGCTCCGTGCCCGGACTCGGCGCCTGGACCAACGCCAGGGACCTTCCCACCCCACCCAGGGAAACCTTCCGACAGTGGTGGGCCCGCGAACGAGGAGAGGACCACCGATGAGCGCGCGCGACGAGATCCTCGCCCGGGTCAGGGGCGCGACCGCCGACATCGTCACCACCCCCGCCGACCGGGGCCCCGTGGCCGTCGTCGAGGAGACCTCCCCGGGCGAGTCCGAGACCCTCGAGCTGTTCGCCGAGAACGTCGCCGACTACCGGGCGCAGGTCGTGCGGGTCGGCCCGTCAGGGGTCGCTGCCGCCGTCGCCGGGGCGCTGAGCGAGCACGGATGCCGTACCGTCGTCGTCCCGAGCGGCCTGGACCCCTCGTGGCGGGCGGCCGCCGAGGGGGTCGCCCGGGTGCTGTCCGACGACGAGGCGACCACGCACCTCGCCCGCGACGACGTCGATGCCGTCGTCACGGCATCCGCAGTCGGGGTCGCCACGACCGGCACCATCGTCCTGGACCACGGGGCCGACCAGGGGCGACGCGAGCTCACGCTCGTGCCGGACACCCACGTGTGCGTCATCCGGGCCGACCAGGTCGTCCACGACGTGCCCGAGTCGGTGGCCAGGCTGCGGCCCGGGCCCGACGGAGCCCGACCACTGACGTGGATCAGCGGCCCCAGCGCGACGAGTGACATCGAGCTCGAGCGCGTGGAGGGCGTCCACGGCCCGCGGACCCTCGTCGTCGTCCTCGTCGAGGGAGCGGACGCGTGAACCCCTTCGCCGCCGCACTCGAGGACCCTGATCGGCTGCACACCCGGGCGAGCGACCGGCTGAAGATGATGCACGACGCGTCGCACTACGCCCTGCTCCCGCAGGCCGTGGCCGAGCCCGTTGACGCCGCAGAGGTCGGGCGCCTGTTCGCGGTGTCGGCCGCGCACGGCATCCCCATGACGTTCCGCTCCGGGGGAACCAGCCTGTCCGGACAGGCCGGCACCGATGGCATCCTCGTCGACACCCGCAGGCACTTCCGCAGCATCGACGTCCTCGACGACGGCCTGCGCGTGCGCGTCGGGCCGGGTGCCACCGTGCGGTCGGTCAACGCCCGCCTGGCGCGGCACGGACGCAAGCTGGGGCCGGACCCGGCCAGCGAGATCGCGTGCACCCTCGGCGGGGTCGTCAACAACAACAGCAGCGGCATGGCCTGTGGCACTGCGGCCAACACGTACAACACCCTGGACTCGCTGGTGCTCGTGCTGCCGAGCGGCACGGTGCTCGACACCGGTGCGACGGACGCCGACGAACGGCTCCGCCAGCTCGAACCCGAGCTGTATGCCGGGCTGGACCGGCTCCGAGACCGCGTCCGGGGCAACCCGGCGTCGGTGCGCCTGCTGGAGCAGCAGTTCTCGATGAAGAACACGATGGGCTACGGCCTGAACTCCTTCCTCGACCACACCCGGCCGGTCGACGTGCTCGCGCACCTGGTGGTCGGGAGCGAGGGGACGCTGGCCTTCGTGGCGTCGGTGGTGATGCACACCGTTCCGCTCCTTCCGCACGCGATGACCGGGCTGCTGGTCTTCGACGACCTCGCCGGCGCGACCGGCTCCCTGACCGCGATCCTCGAGACCGCCCCGGCGACGATCGAGCTCCTGGACGCGGTGTCGCTACGTGTCGGACAGGCCGACCCCAGGGCCGACGACGTCCTCAAGCGCATCGACGTGGACCGGCACGCGGCGCTGCTGGTGGAGTACCAGGCCGGTACCGCGGACGAGGTGGCAGCGCTGGGCCGGCTCGCGCTCCCCGCGCTGACCCGGCTACCCCTCAGCTCGCCGGCGGCGCTCGCGTCGGATCCCGCGTCCCGTGCGCGCCTGTGGAACACCCGCAAGGGCCTGTATGCCGCGGTGGCCGGTGCGCGCCCGACGGGCACCACCGCCCTGCTCGAGGACATCGTGGTGCCGGTTCCGGCCCTGCTGCCGACGTGCGAGCGGCTGATCGAGCTGTTCGCACGGCACGGCTACGAGGACAACGTCATCTTCGGCCACGCCAAGGACGGCAACATCCACTTCATGCTCAACGAGCGGCTCGAGGGGGGCCGCATGGACCGCCTGTTGGCGTTCACCGACGAGATGGTGGAACTGGTGCTCGGGTTCGACGGGTCGCTCAAGGCCGAGCACGGGACGGGGCGCATGATGGCGCCCTTCGTGCGACGGCAGTACGGCGACGAGCTGCACGACGTGATGAAGGAGGTCAAGGAGCTCTTCGACCCGCTCGGCGTGCTGAACCCTGGCGTCATCATCAGCGACGACCCCGAGGCCCACACCCGCAACGTCAAGGTGACCCCGACGGTCGAGGAGGAGGTCGACCGGTGCGTGGAGTGCGGGTACTGCGAGCCCGTGTGCCCCAGCCGCGACCTGACCACCACGCCACGGCAGCGGATCGTGCTGCGCCGCGAGATGCAGGCCGCTGCCGCTGCCGGCGACCTGGCGCTCCTGAACGAGCTCGAGCGTGACTTCGAGTACGACGCCGTCGAGACCTGCGCGGTGGACGGCATGTGCCAGACCGCCTGCCCCGTCGACATCAACACCGGTGACCTCACCAAGCGGCTGCGGGCAGAGGCGGTGGGCCCGATGGCGAGCCGTGGCTGGCGCCTGGCGGCCGGACACTGGGGCGCCACGACACGGGTGGCCTCGGCGGCGCTGACGATGGCGCGAGTGCTGCCGGATCCCGTGGTGCTCGTCCCGAACGCTCTCGTGCGCAGGGCGGGTGACGACGACGTGGTGCCGTTGTGGTCCCCGGATCTGCCCGGCGGCGGACGACAGCGGCCGGAGGGACGGGCTCCCTGGGCACCCGCGGTGAGCGAGCGGGGGGAGGGCCCGCGCGAGGCCGTGTACTTCTCGGCATGTGTGGGAACCCTCTTCGGCCCCACCGACGCCGGCCCCGGAGTGCGGGGCGCCTTCCTGTCCCTGTGCCGACGTGCTGGTGTCGTTCTCGTGGCGCCGGGAAACCTTCCCGGCCTGTGCTGTGGCACCCCGTGGCGCTCCAAGGGCATGCTCGAGGGCGCGCAGGCCATGGAGCAGCGGGTGGCGGCATCCCTGTGGGAGGCCACGCGTGGTGGTGAGCTGGACGTGGTCAGTGACGCGGCCTCGTGCACCGAGGGCCTGGTGACCACGCTCTCCCACGCCGCCGAGACGGATGCCCGGTACGCCGGCATCCGGGTCGTGGACGCAGTGGCGTACGTGGCGGCCGAGCTGCTGCCGGAGCTGCCGAGGACGCAGCCCCGGCTCCAGAGGCTGGCGCTGCACCCGACCTGCTCGTCGACCCAGCTGGGCCTCGACCCGGCGCTGATGACCGTGGCGCGCGCCGTCGCGGACGAGGTGTTCGTGCCCGACTCGTGGGGCTGCTGTGGCTTCGCGGGGGACCGCGGGCTGCTGCACCCGGAGCTGACGGCCTCTGCCACGCAGGTGCAGTCCGCGCAGATCGCGCAGGCCGGGCCCTTCGACGCCTACGCCTCGTGCAACCGCACGTGCGAGCTCGGCATGACGCGTGCCACCGGCCAGCAGTACCAGCACGTTCTCGAACTCCTCGACCTGGCGACCCGGGCACCCGGACCCGGGTAGCCCCTAGGGAACCGGGCCGAACGGGTGCGTGGTGCCGTGGGTCTGCGCGTGCCATGACAGGTACGCGGTGACGGCCGTCGGCAGCGTCGGGTAGAAGTGCTCGGTGCCGATGGCATGGTCCAGCCCGGCCGCCTCGAGGTCGTCGAGCAGGTCCTGCTTGACGCGGGCCATGGCGAGCACGACGCCGCGGGCGACGAGGTCGTCGTGCAGCCTGGCGAGGGCGTCCAGGCTCGTCAGGTCGACCTCGACGTTGGCCTCGGCGTTGATGATGAGCCACTCGACCGGGTCGTCGGCGTCGTCCACGGCGGCCAGCGCACGGGTGTGGAAGTCCTCGGCGTTGGCGAAGAAGAGCGGCGAGTCGTAGCGGTAGACCACCAGACCCGGCACCTGCACGGCATCCGGGAAGTCGTCGACGTCGTGCATGCCCGCCATGCCGCGCACGTAGCCCAGGATGCCGTCGTGCGGCCGGGCGACGCGGCGCAGCAGGTCGCCGAGCGAGAGCGCGACGGCGAGCAGGATGCCGTAGAGCGCCCCGAACACGAACACCCCGAGCGTGGTCGCGACGAGCAGGACGAGCTCGCTGCGGCGGAACCGGGCCACTCGCCGGATCTCGGCGACGTCGACGAGCCGGATCGCGGCGTAGACGACGAGGGCCCCGAGGGCGGCCTTCGGGAACGCGGCGATGACCGGGCCGAGCGCGAGCACGGCCACGAGCACGGTGGCCAGGGTGGCCAGCGAGTACATCTGGGTCCGGCTGCCCATCGAGGACCCGATCGCCGTGCGGCTTCCGCTGCTGCTCACGGGGAACCCGGAGAGCAACCCGCCGGCGATGTTGGCCACGCCGAGCGCGAGGAACTCCTGGTTGGCGTCGATCTGCTGGTCGGAGCGCTCGGCGAAGGCTCGCGCGGTCAGCACGTTGTCGGAGTAGGCGACGACGGCGATGCCGAGCGCGGGCGCCAGCATGGTGGCCACGGCATCCGGCGACAGGTCGGGCAGGCTCAGCTGGGGGAGAGCCGACGGCAGGGGGCCGACGACCGCCACACCGAGCTCGTCGAGGCCCAGCACCATGACGGCCGCGGCGCCGAGCAGTGCCGCGAGCAGGGGGTTGGGCAGGCGGGGGAAGAAGTGCGCACCCAGCAGGAGCAGCACGAGGAGGGTGCTCGAGAGCACGAGGGTGGGTGCGTGGACGTCCGAGAGGTGGGTGAGGGCGCTCCAGGCCTCGGCGGGCATCGAGTCGCCGCTCACCTCGATGCCGGTGAGGCTGTCGATCTGGCTGACGACCATGAGCACGGCGACCCCGGCGAGGTAACCGACGAGCACCGGTTTGGAGAACAGGTCGGCGAGGAAGCCCAGCCCGAAGGCCCAACCGAGGATGCAGAGGGCGCCGGTGACGACCGCGAGCGCCGCAGCGAGTGCGGCGTACGCCTCGGGGCCGCTGACACCGACCGCGGCCACGGCGGTCGCGGTCATCAGCGCCGTCGTGGACTCGGGGCCGACGGAGAGCTGGCGGGAGGAGCCGAGGACGGCGTAGACGAGGGTGGGCGCGATGATCGCGAGCAGGCCTGCGGCCGGCGGGAGCCCCGCGATCTGGGCGTAGGCCATCACCTGCGGGATGAGGTAGGCGGCGACGGTCACCCCGGCGAGCAGGTCGCCGCGTAGCCAGCCGCGCTGGTACGTGCGCCACACCGTGATCCCGGGAAACGTCGTCGCGACGGTCACGGGCCTCCGGGCGTTGAGTGGCCGGTGATGGCCGTCTGCGGTGGGCACGGGCTGATTCGACCACACGACGTCGGCGTGTCGCCCGCCAATGTGTGGGATCGAACAGGTGTTCGTCTATGGTCGTCCACAGGTGGTGTCCCCGACGGCACTTGTCCACAGGCTCGACGGCAGCCCGTGACCGTTGTCGGTACCGCCACCTAGCGTCTGACCCAGACCTCGCGACGAGACCGATGGCGAGAGCTGGTCGCCGGTGGGCGCGCTCGCTGCACGAACAGGAAGAGACGGTGTGACATGGCAGGAAATCGCGGACCCGTGATGCCCAACCCGACGGCTGCGGCCAACGGTGGGGAGAAGGACAAGGCCATCGCCTCGGTGATGGCGCAGATCGAGAAGCAGCACGGCAAGGGTGCCGTCATGCGCCTCGGTGACGACGTGCGGCCCCCCATCGAGGTCATCCCCACGGGCTCCATCGCCCTCGACATCGCGCTCGGCATCGGCGGCCTGCCGCGCGGCCGGGTCGTCGAGATCTACGGCCCCGAGAGCTCGGGAAAGTGTCTGACCGCAGACACCTACGTCTGGACTGCCCATGGGCTGGAGACCGTGGCCGAGTTGTTCGCCCGAGGCGGGCAACCTGCTTCGTGTACGTCACGGGTCACCGATGTCCGTGAGTTGGGGCTGCGTGTGGTCAATGAGCGCGGTGAGCTCGAGCAGGTGGCCGCTCTGACTCACAACAACCGCAAGCCGGTGGTGCGGCTCGTCACTCGATCCGGCCGGTCAGTCAGCGCGACTCACAACCACCCCTTCCGCGTGCTCAACGAGCGTGGCCACATCGTGTGGCGACAGGCCGGGCGCATCGGCACCGGTGACGTCCTGGTTTCGGCGCTGTTCGGGGCCGAGGAGGCTGCCTGCGGCGAGGGGATCAGCGAAGACGAGGCTGTCTTCCTCGGGTATCTCGTCGCCGAGGGCACCCTCGGGGAGTCCAACAAGCACGCAGTCCGGTTCACGAACTGGGACCCGGAGGTCGCTTCGGAGTGGTCGGCCCTGGCAAGCTCACTGTTCGGCGCCGAGGTCAAGAACTACGACGGCAAGGAGCACGTCGTGCATGACACGGCGCTTCGACGTCGACTGGCAGACGACTACGGTCTGGCGTTCGTCAACGCGCCGGAGAAGTCGGTTCCTCATGCCATCCGAACCGCTGGCGCCAAGGCGCAATGCGCCTTCCTCTCGGCGCTCTTCGAGGGTGATGGCTGGATCGACAAGTCATCGACCATCGGTCTGGGGACAGCATCGCGTGTTCTCGCCGAGCAGGTGCAGCTCCTGCTCTACGGGCTGGGTGTTCCGGCGACGATGCAGACGTCGTTCAACAAGGTCTACCAGCGCGACTACTACAGCGTGATCATCAACCCGGCCGCTGCCCATCGATTCCTGGAGAACGTCGGCTTCCGCAGCGCTCGCCGGGCGGGCCAGGTAGAAGAGGCATTTCGCCAGTCCTCTCGGGAACCTCAGCCCGAGAATGTGCCCTTTGTCGGGAACCTCGTCCGTGACCTTCGCGATGCCATCGGCGGGGACCGAGAGTTTGATCGGATCGCTGGTGACATGCTGCGGCAGGACATGGCGCTGTCGTGCTCACGTGCGCGGTTGCGTCGCATTGTCGACTGGGCCGAGCAGCGCACCCACCTGCTGTCCACGGGATCCCAACATCTCGTCGGCATGCTCCGCGACCTGTCGACAGCGCGATACACCTACGAAGAGGTTGTCGCAGTCGAGGACGGCGGCCTGCAGCCCACGTTCGACCTGATGGTCCCCGATACTCACAGCTTCGTGGCTAACGGTGTTCTGTCGCACAACACAACCGTGGCTCTGCACGCTGTGGCCAACGCGCAGAAGGCCGGTGGCATCGCGGCGTTCATCGACGCCGAGCACGCGCTCGACCCCGACTACGCCAAGGCCCTCGGGGTCGACACGGACGCGCTGCTCGTGTCCCAGCCCGACACGGGGGAGCAGGCGCTCGAGATCGCCGACATGCTCATCCGCTCCGGCGCGCTCGACATCATCGTCATCGACTCCGTCGCGGCCCTGGTGCCCCGTGCCGAGATCGAGGGCGAGATGGGTGACAGCCACGTCGGCCTCCAGGCCCGCCTGATGTCGCAGGCGCTGCGAAAGATCACCGGTGCCCTCAGCACCACTGGCACGACGGCGATCTTCATCAACCAGCTGCGCGAGAAGATCGGAGTGATGTTCGGGTCGCCCGAGACGACGACCGGTGGCAAGGCGCTGAAGTTCTACGCCTCGGTGCGGCTGGACGTGCGACGCATCGAGACCCTCAAGGACGGCACCGACGCGGTCGGCAACCGGACCCGGTGCAAGGTCGTGAAGAACAAGGTCAGCCCGCCGTTCAAGCAGGCCGAGTTCGACATCCTCTACGGGCAGGGCATCTCACGCGAGGGTGGCCTCATCGACATGGGGGTCGAGCAGGGCTTCGTGCGCAAGGCGGGTGCCTGGTACACGATGGACGGGGACCAGCTGGGGCAGGGCAAGGAGAACGCCCGCAACTTCCTCAAGGACAACCCGGACCTCACCGACGAGCTCGAGAAGAAGATCAAGGAGAAGCTCGGCATCGGTGTGCCTCGGGGTGAGGCACTGGCCGCGGTCCCTGACATCCCGGTCGACTTCTGATCCTCGGCTCGATTCCTGACGCTCGGATGCCGTTCGCCGACTCGACGACCCCGCCGCCCCCGTGGGCGGCGGGGTCGTCGTCGGTTCCCGACCCGACGGCACCGGCGGCGCGACGCGCGGGTGCACCCCCTCCCGCGGATCCTGAGAGCGACCCCCGCACGCGGGGCAGTGAGCCCGACCCGCTCGACTGGGCCCGCCAGATCGTGCTGCGCCAGCTGACCGCGGCACCACGCAGTCGCGCCCAGCTCGAGCAGGTGCTGCGCCGCAAGGACTGCCCCGACGACGTCGCCGCCGCGGTGCTCGACCGCATGGAGGAGGTCGGCCTGGTCGACGACACGGCCTACGCGGGCATGCTCGTCCGCTCGCAGCAGGCCGGCCGCGGGCTCGCCCGGCGGGCCCTCGCGCAGGAGCTGCGACGCAAGGGGGTCGACGACGAGACGGCGCAGGCCGCGCTCGACGAGGTCGACCCGCACGACGAGGAGGACCGGGCCCGAGCGCTCGTCGCGAAGAAGATGCGCTCGATAAGCGGGTTGACGCCCCTCGTGCAGACCCGGCGGCTCGCGGGGATGCTCGCTCGCAAGGGTTATCCCTCGGACGTGTCGATGCGCATCGTGCGCGAGGCGGTGCGCGAGGCGCCCGAGAACCAGCGCGACTGAGTGATCGTCGGCCTCGGGGCTCAGGTGGGCCGGTATCGCAGGGCGACCGCTCCCGAACGGAACTCCTGGCGGTCCACGAGCTCGAGCTGGATGCGCTCGCGCAGACCGGCGAGCAACGTCGGCCCGTGTCCTTCAAGGACCGGCTGCACCAGGAACGCGTACTCGTCGATCAGTCCCAGGTCGGCCAGTGCCAGGGGGAGCGTGACCCCACCCACGAAGAGGCCCTCGCCCGGCTCGTGCTTGAGCTGCTGTACGGCGTGCCCCAGGTCGCCCCGCACCAGCTCGGCATTCCAGTCAACCTCGCTCAGCGTGCTCGACACGACGTACTTCTTTGCCCGGTCGATGGTCTCGGCGAACGGGATCTCCCGCTCGCCCATCCAGTCAGGCCAGGTGCCCGTGGCCGGCTTTCGCCACGCCGACTCCATCATCTCGTAGGTCACCCGGCCGAAGACCAGGGCATCGGCTCGTTGCATCTCAGCGGTCCAGTAGCGCATCGACTCCTCGTCGGGCGGGAGCCCTGCCTCGTGGTGGCAGCAGCCGTCGAGGGTGACGTTGATCGAGTATCGAAGTGGTCTCATCCCGGTCCTCTCCCGTGAGGTGCTCAGCGTGTGTTCACGTGACCGTACTGCGCCGGATGGGCCACCTGGCCGCCACCAGCCAGCACAGCGAGCACGAGAGCAGCCCGATGGCCGCACCCCCCAGAACATCAAGGGGCCAGTGCGCTCCGATGTACGGGCGGTTCAGCGCGACGAGGGTCGCGATGGCCACGCCCACGGCGCGCTGCGGCCATGTCGGCCAGGGCCACAACGCCGTCACGAGGCCGACGGCGACACTCGTGTGGGCCGAGGGATAGGCGTGTCCGTGCGGTTCCGTGGGGTAGCCGTGCACGTCCAGCCCGGCGATCGACGCCGTGGGCCTGGGCTGCTCGGCCTCCCGCTTGAGGATCTGGGTGATGGCCTCGGAGAGCGCGTACGCCAACAGCATCGCCCGGAGCACCTCCCACCGGTCCCTGCCCCGGGCCGTGAACACGATCCAGCCGACGAGGGCGAGCGCGACCACCGCCAAGGGCACCGGGCGCAGGAGCGAGTTGGTCACGGCCAGCACGGTCCCGAACGGTTCCGGCGGGTCGTTGATCCACCGCACCACCGCGGTCTGGGCATCAGCGGCTCCGGGTTGCAGTGCCATCCAGTAGGTCGCGGCAACCACCAGCGCGGACGCCGCCGCGAGCGCCTAGCACCTGGAGCGCGACGGCAGCGACGTCACCTCGGGGAGGGCGCGCTCGTCCACGCCGTCCTCCGCGTGCTCGGTCATGCGCGCAACCTACCGACGGTCCGGCGGTCGGACGGGGAGTGACTCGAGGCAGTGGCCACATCACGTTGCGTCGTCCGACTCGGTCCGCGACGATCGTCGAGTGAGGGTTCCATAACTGGTGGGGGATTCGGTCACCTTGCGGGCCCTGCGGCCCGAGGACCGCGCGGCGCGTCAGCGTCATGGGTGGCATGCCGAGATCGAACGCGGCTACGGCTCCACCACGGTGACGCGAGCCATGGGCGATGACGAGGTGGAGCAGTGGTACGCCCACTGGGAACTGGCCGCAGATGAGCCGAACCGCATCCATTGGGTGCTCGACCTCGAGGGCGAGGCCGTCGGCGCAGCGTTCCTCCATGCGATCAATGCCGAGGACCGCCGTGCCCGATATGCCATCGGGCTCTACGACCCCGCGTTCTTCGGCCGAGGGCTTGGCCAGCAGGCGACGCGCCTGGTTCTCCAGCACGCCTTCGAGACGTTGATGCTGCACCGCGTGGATCTTCGCGTCCTGGACTTCAACCACCGAGCGATTGCCACCTACCGGGCATGCGGCTTCGTGGAGGAGGGACGCGAGCGGGAAACCTGCTTCCTTGACGGCCGCTGGTATGACGATGTGGTGATGGCCGTGCTTGAGCACGAGTTCGCGGTGGCGCGTGGAGGCAGACGTGAAACGTGACCACCGCGTCGCGCGCCGGGCTCGACTTCTCTGGGACGCTTCTCGTGTGACTGGAGCAGAGCGGGACCGGGACACCGAGGGACGTGCGCGTCAGGCACGGCCGCGAGACGCGTTGGGTCGCCCGCTGCCCTACGGGGCCGAGGGTGTCGAGCCGGTGTCGGAGGAACCGCTGCCGCCGCACGAAACGCTCAGGAAGGCCAGGGAGCTCATCGATGCCGGCCGTCCCTTCGCAGCCCACGAAGTGCTGGAGGCGCGGTGGAAGGCCGGGCCGGCCGAGGAGGCGGATCTGTGGCAGGGACTGGCGCAGGTCTGCGTGGCCCTGACCCATGCCGCCCGAGGGAACCAGGTCGGGGCGCAGCGGCTCTTCGAACGGGCCGGGGACCGGCTGTCCGCATTCGCGTCGACAGGACGCGATGCCTATGGCGTCGACGTGACCAAATCGGCGGCTCAGGCGCGAAGGCACCGCGGCACGTTCTGACGGCCACGGTGACCGACCGGTGACGGGGTTGTCCGCTCGTGACGGGCCTCTACCCCCGTCACGAGCAGACAACCCCGTCACGGGTGCCCGCACTCCCTGCGGCGGATGCTCAGAGGGAGTGCAGCGGTCGTTGCGCTGCGGACAGCGAGTCGGTCGGCACGATCTGCTTGCCGTAGGGGAAGAGCGAGATGGGGATCATCTTGAGGTTGGCGATGGCCAGCGGGATGCCGATGATCGTGATGGCCTGCGCCACTGCCGTGATGACGTGCTCGAGGGCGAGCCACCACCCGGCGAGCACGATCCACAGGATGTTCAGCACCACCGAGCCGGCACCGGCGTTCGGCTGCTGCACGACTGCTCGCCCGAAGGGCCAGATGGCGTAGCTGGCCATCCGGAAGGCGGCGACGCCCAGTGGGATCGTGACGATGAGCAGGCACAGCACGAGGCCGGCGAACGCGTACCCGACGGCGAGCCAGAACCCGCCGAACACGAACCAGATGATGTTGAGCAGGGTGCGCACGCGAAGGATCCTCTCGAGGTGGGCTGGTTCGGGGTCGAGCCAACTGTGTCCCAGCCTGTCATGCGCGTGCACCGTCGCGCGGCGACTGGGGTCGACCCGACCCACCAGGGTCAGGCGGGACGGCGCCGCGCGACGACCTCGTCGTCGTCGGTCTCGCCCGTCTCGACGAACCCCAGGCTGGCGTAGAGACCCTTCGCCACCGTGTTCTGCGGGTGGTACGCGAGGGCGAACCCATCGTCTTCGTCGCGGGGACGAAGGGTCGCAAGGGCCTGGGCCATTGCGGCCCGACCCACCCCGCGACCCTGGTGCGCGGCGTCGACGATCACCCCGCCGAGCCAGCAGCTGCCGTCCTCGTCGTCGATGCCCCACATGAGGAAGCCGATCACCGCGCCCTCCTCGTCGTGCACGGCCAGGGGGTTCCAGACGTCCTCGTAGGCGCACAACGCGAGGTAGTGGGTGGCGGCCGCGACGAAGGCGTCCTGGCCGGGCGCGATGGTGAGCCCGGCGACGTCACGCCAGCTCCCGGCATCCACCGGACGCAGGGAGACCGACGGGCCGGGCTGGGTCATGCGCGCCACATTAGGGCCGTCCACCCCGTGGACAACAGGTGCGCGAAACACGGGGGTGACACGGGTGTGATGACAGGTTCACGCCGTGGCCATAGGTTCGTCACGTGAGCGAGCAGATGCCGGCCGAGGCCCCAGGCGGCCTGTTCGACGACTACGCCCTCGGCCAGGCGTGGGACGAGATGCTCAGCGAGCCCGGTGCGCCCCGTACGCCCTACAAGCCGGTGTTCCACACGCTGCGCGGGATGAACGGGCAGGCCCTCAAGGAGCGGGCTGACTCGCTGGCGCGCTCCTACCTCGACCAGGGCGTGACCTTCGACCACGCGGGGGAGGAGCGGCCCTTCCCCCTGGATGCCGTGCCCCGCGTCATCAGCGCCCACGAGTGGCAGATCATCGAGTCCGGTGTGGTGCAACGCGTCACGGCGCTCGAGTCCTTCCTCGATGACATCTACTCGCGCGAGGGTGAGATCCCCCGCGCCGTGCACGAGGGCATCATCCCGTGGCGCCTCATCGCGAGCTCGAAGCACTACCACCGGGCCGTCATGGGGATCCGCCCGAGCAACGGCGTGCGCGTGCACGTCGCCGGCGTCGACCTCATCCGCGACGAGGTGGGCACCTTCCGGGTGCTCGAGGACAACGTGCGCGTGCCGTCCGGGGTCAGCTACGTCATCGCCAACCGCCGTGCCATGGCCAACGTCTTCCCGGAGGCGTTCGCGACGATGCGCATCCGGCCCGTCCACGACTACCCGCGCATGCTCCTCGCGGCGCTGCGGGCCGCTGCACCCGACGGGGCCAGCGACCCGACCGTCGTCGTGCTCACCCCCGGGGTGTTCAACTCGGCCTACTTCGAGCACGCCCTGCTGGCGCGGATGATGGGGGTCGAGCTCGTCGAGGGTCGTGACCTCGTGTGCGTCGGCGGACAGGTGCGGATGCGCACGACGACCGGTGACCGCCCCGTCGACGTCATCTACCGGCGCATCGACGACGAGTTCCTCGACCCGGTGCACTTTCGCGGCGACTCCATCCTCGGCGTCGCGGGGCTGGTCTCCTCGATGCGGGCGGGGCGGGTCACGGTCGTCAACGCCATCGGCAACGGCGTGGCCGACGACAAGCTCATCTACTCCTACCTGCCCGACCTCATCCGCTTCTACCTCGACGAGGACCCGATCCTCGGCAACGTCGACACGTTCCGCTGCGACGAGCCGAAGGCGCTCCAGCACGTCCTGGAGAACCTGCACGACATGGTCGTCAAGCCGGTCGACGGCTCGGGCGGGAAGGGGCTGGTAGTCGGGCCCAAGGCCGATGCCGAGACCCTCGAGCTCTTGCGTGCCCAGCTGATCGCCGATCCGCGGGGCTGGATCGCCCAACCCGTCGTGCAGCTCTCGACCGTGCCGACGTTCATCGACGGCCGCCTCGCCCCGCGCCACGTCGACCTGCGGCCGTTCGCCGTCAACGACGGTGAGCGCGTGCGGGTGCTGCCGGGGGGCCTCACCAGGGTCGCCCTTCCCGAGGGTGAGCTGGTGGTCAACTCCAGCCAGGGCGGGGGGTCCAAGGACACCTGGGTGCTCTCGGACCGTCGGGCCGCGACGAGCACCTCCAGCCGGCCACCGGACAACCGCGAGGTCGTCGTCATGAGTGCCCCCACGGCATCCCACGAGGACAGCATGAAGGCCCAACAGCAGCAGCAACAGCAGCAAGGTCACCGCACGGTGGCCCACGCTGACACCCGCCACGAGGAGTCGTCGTGCTGAGCCGGATCGCCGAGTCGCTCTTCTGGATCGGGCGCTACACCGAGCGCGCCGACGGCACGGCGCGCATCGTCGACGTGCTGCGCCTGCAACTCCTCGAGGACCCCGGGGCCGACGAGGTCACGGCGTCGAGGACCGTCCTCTCGGTGATCATGGGGATGCCGTTCGAGGGCGACCCGGGGTTCGCCGACGTGGGTGCCGCCCTGGTCTTCGACCGGTCCAATGCCAGCTCCATCACCGGGGCCCTCTTCGCCGCCCGCGAGAACGCCCGGCGAGCTCGCGAGACGTTGTCGACCGAGCTGTGGGAGGGCATCAACACGACGTGGCACCGCTGGAACGGCTTCGGGCGGACGGTCACGACCGAGCGGCACCTGTCGTGGGTGCGTGAACGCGCGGCGCTCGTGTCCGGCATCGCCGACTCGACGATGTCGCACGACGAGGCCTGGGACTTCCTCGTGCTCGGCCGCAGCCTCGAGCGGGCCGACATGACGGCGCGTCTCGTGGCCACCGGCGGCCTGCCGCGAGGCGGCGCCCCGTGGTCGGTGGTGCTGTCGTCGTGTGGAGCGCAGCAGGCCTTCATGCGCAGCCAGCGCGGCCTGCTCAGTGATGACCGCGCAGCGGCCTTCCTCGTGCTCGACCGCGAGTTCCCCCGGTCGGTCTTCTTCGCCCTCTCCGAGGCCGAGCGCCGGCTCGACGCCCTCTCACCCCAGGAGGACCGCATCGGCATCTCCGACGAGGCCCAGCGTCAGCTGGGCCGCATCCGCACGTCGCTGGAGTACCGGTCGACGTCCGACGTGATCGCCGACCTCCCGGCCCAGATGCTGCGGGTGCAGGGGTCGGTGATGGCGGCGTCGCAGGCGGTGGCGTCCCGGTACTTCCAGTCCGGACAGGTCACGACGTGGACCCGGGACGGGGTGGTCTGACATGCGCCGCTGGCGAATCGTCCACACGACCTCCCTGACCTATGACGGCCAGGTTCGTGCCGCCCACAACGAGCTGCGGATGACCCCGGTCAACGAGGCCGGCCAGACCACCCTCGAGAACCGCATTCGCATCCGCCCGATGACGTGGAGCCACGTCTACCGCGACCACTGGGGCACCCACGTCATGGCGATGGAGAGCCTGGCCAGCCACGGTCAGCTCGAGATCGAGGCCATCTCCACCGTCGAGCGCACCGACGTCGCCCGGCACACCCCGTCGCTCGACTGGGCGGCTGTGCGCGACCCTGCCGTGCAGGACCGCAGCTACGAGTGGCTGATGTTGTCGGCGCGCACCCGCCCCGGTGACGGCATCGCCGAGTTGGTGGATGCCGTGCGCGGACGCGAGACCCCCCGGGTGGCTGCCGAGGAGCTCGCGTCCCTGGTGCGTGCCGAGATGAGCTACGTGCCGGGCAGCACCAGCGTGCACAGCCGCGGCGAGGACGCCTGGGCCGAGCGCTCCGGTGTCTGCCAGGACTTCGCCCACATCACCGTCGGCGCCCTGCGCAGCCTCGGCCTGCCCGCGCGGTACGTCTCCGGGTACCTCGTGCCGGTCAGGGACACCGCCGTCGGTGAGACGAGCAAGGGCGAGAGCCATGCCTGGGTCGAGTACTGGGACGGTGGCTGGACACCCGTTGATCCGACGAACGGCACCGAGGTCGGGGTCGACCACGTCGTCGTGGCGCGCGGCCGCGACTACGAGGACGTCCCCCCGTTCAAGGGTATCTACTCGGGGCGGGCCACGGCATCCCTGGGTGTCGTGGTGGCGATCACCCGCCTGGCCTGACGCCCTCCTCGTGGTGGTGGTCGCGGGCCACGTGCCGGCGGGCGTGCGCGATGGCCTCGGGCGTGCTGTCGAAGACGTGCTTCAGCGTCACGAGGTGTTGGTGGATGCCGGTCGCGGCCAACCGTGGGACGAACCGTTGCGGCATCCCCGACAGCAGGACCGTGACCCCTCGTGCCTCCAGCGAGCGGATGGTGTCGGCGAGCACGGCTGCCCCGGTGGCGTCGAGCGTGCTGACGTGGGACATCCGCAGGATGACGACCTTGACGTCGCTCACCTCGGTGAGTTCGAGCAGGGCCGTGTGGGCCCCGCCGAAGAACAGCGGGCCCTCGAGCCGGTAGGCGACGACCCGTTCGCGCAGCAGGGCGGTCTCCTGCGCGCCGTGCTCCTCCTCGTCGAGGTACTTCTGGGGGA
>Ga0209476_10000856_pt1 | contig 21092 bp, 14 predicted proteins | sample KloWWTrecipitate_FD_187179 | JGI IMG/M metagenome (GOLD analysis project Ga0209476, IMG submission 187179) | Active sludge microbial communities from Klosterneuburg, Austria, studying microevolution and ecology of nitrifiers - Klosterneuburg... | ecosystem: Engineered > WWTP > Aerobic digester... | reverse complement strand
GGCATGGGCGGCATCTCGGTCGGCGGCATGGTCGCCAACCGCAAGATGTACGCGCCGCTGATGATGCCGGGCGTCGACCACCTGCCGCACACCCACAACCTCAAGGAGATGGCGTATTCGCGCGGCATGCCGTCCTGGGGCGCCCACCTCGCCGACGAACTCGAGCGCATCGTCGCCCTGCACGATGCTTCCACCATCGCCGCCGTGATCGTCGAGCCGATGCAGGGCTCGGCCGGCGTGATCGTGCCGCCGCAGGGATACCTGCAGCGGCTGCGCGAGATCTGCACCCGGCACGGGATCCTGCTCATTTTCGACGAGGTGATCACCGGCTTCGGGCGCATGGGCGACTGGTTCGGCGCGCAGGCCTTCGGCGTGCAGCCCGATCTCATCACCTTCGCCAAGGGCGTCAACAACGGCACCGTGCCGATGGGCGGCGTGATCGCCCGCCAGGACATCTACGACGCCTTCATGCAGGGACCCGATTACGCGGTCGAGCTGTTCCACGGCTACACCTATTCGGGCCACCCGCTGGCGGTGGCGGCTGCGCACGCCACGCTCGACATCCTCGAGACCGAAGACGTTCCGCAACGCTACGCGGCGCTGGGCAAGCTGCTGGAGGAGGGCGTGCACTCGCTGCGCGGCGAGCCCAACGTGATCGACGTGCGCAACTGTGCCGCCGCCGCGGCCTTCGAGTTGAGCCCCTTGCCGGGCCAGCCGGGGCTGCGCGCGATCCGCCTGTTCGAGGACGCGCTCAAGCGCGGCCTGCTGGTGCGCTTCACCGGCGACACCATCGCCCTGGCGCCGCCGGCGATCAGCACCGCGGACGAGATCCAGCGCCTGGTCGAGGGTTTGCGGGCCTCGATCCGCGCAGTCGCCTGAGTTGGCGTTATGATCGAACGCGGCGCGGAACTGCGCGGCATGCAGGGTCCTGGGGCACGGCGGTCGCGGCTGAAGCCGCTCCTGCAGGGGAGGAGCCCCGCGGAGACTGTCCCTGCAGGAGCGGCTTCAGCCGCGACCGTCGCGCCATGACCTGGCAGGAACGCATTTTCGCGGAGGTGCGCGCATGAGTGTTCCCACCCGAGTCCTGCCGGCGTCCGCCGCCACCTCGTCGCCGGTGCGCATTCCGCACTGGATCGGCGGCGTGCGCGTCGACGGCGGCCCCGGCCGCACCGCGGCGGTCTACAACCCGGCGACGGGACGCCAGACCGGCGAACTGCCGCTGGGCGACGCCGCCGTGGTCGATGCGGCGGTCGCGGCGGCGATGGCTGCCTTCCCGGGCTGGTCGCAGACCCCGCCGATCCGGCGCGCGCGGGTGCTGTTCAAGCTGCGCGAATTGATCGAGGCCAACGCCGATGTGCTGGCCGCCCAACTGACCGCCGAGCACGGCAAGACCCACAGCGACGCGCTGGGCGAAGTGACGCGTGGCCTGGAGGTGATCGAATTCGCCTGCGGCATCCCGCAGCTGCTCAAGGGCGAGCACACCGAGAACGTGGGCAGCCAGATCGACGCTTGGTCGATGCGCCAGCCACTGGGCGTGGTCGCCGGCATCACGCCGTTCAATTTCCCGGCGATGGTGCCGATGTGGATGTTCCCGATCGCCATCGCCTGCGGCAACTGCTTCCTGCTCAAGCCCTCCGAACGCGACCCCTCGGCCTCGCTGCTGCTGGCCGACTGGCTCAGGCAGGCGGGCTTGCCCGACGGTGTGTTCAACGTGGTGCATGGCGACAAGGTGGCGGTCGACGCGATCCTGGCCCATCCCGGGATCGCGGCCGTGAGCTTCGTCGGCTCAACCGCGATCGCGCAGTACATCTACGAGACCGGCTGCCGCCACGGCAAGCGCGTTCAGGCGCTGGGCGGGGCCAAGAACCACATGGTGGTGATGCCCGACGCCGACCTCGACCAGGCCGCCGACGCGCTGATGGGCGCGGGCTACGGTTCCGCGGGCGAACGCTGCATGGCGATCTCGGTCGCGGTGGCCGTCGGCGATGCCACCGCCGACGCGCTGGTGCAGCGGCTGGCCCCGCGGGTGCGCGCGCTGAAGGTCGGCGCCGGCGACGTGCCGGGCATGGACATGGGCCCGCTGGTCACGGCGGCGCATCGCGAGCGCGTGCGCGGCTACGTGGACCTCGGCGTGCAGGAAGGCGCCGAGTTGGTGGTCGACGGGCGCGGCCACACGGTGGCAGGCTGCGAGGACGGCTTCTTCCTCGGCGGTTGCCTGTTCGACCAGGTCCAGCCGGGCATGCGCATCTATCGCGAGGAGATCTTCGGCCCGGTCCTGTCGATCGTGCGCGCGCGAGATTACGAACAGGCGCTGGCGCTGGTGAACGCGCACGAGTACGGCAACGGCGTCGCCCTGTTCACCCGCGATGGCGACGCTGCGCGTGATTTCGTCAGCCGGGTCCAGGTCGGCATGGTCGGGGTCAACGTGCCGATCCCGGTGCCGGCGGCCTTCCACAGCTTCGGCGGCTGGAAGGCCTCGCTGTTCGGCGACCACCATGTCTACGGTCCCGAGGGCGTGCGGTTCTATACCCGGCTCAAGGCGGTGACCGAGCGCTGGCCGACCAGCATCCGTGCGGGCGCGCAGTTCGTGATGCCCACGGGGGGCTGATGAGTCGCAAGCCGATCGGGGACATCGCGGCAGGGCGACTTGGCGGCGCGCAGCTCGCGCGCAATTTCGACGACGTCGCGCCACCGCTCGACCCTCATGGCGCGCTGCTCGAGGCGCAACGCTGCTACTACTGCCACGACGCGCCGTGCATCACGGCCTGTCCCACCGGCATCGACATCCCGAGCTTCATCCGCCGCATCACCACCGGCAACCTGCACGGCGCCGCGACCGACATCCTGTCGGCCAACATCCTCGGCGGCAGCTGCGCGCGCGTATGCCCCACCGAGGTGTTGTGCGAGGCGGCCTGCGTGCGCAACCACGCCGGGGACAAGCCGGTCGAGATCGGCGCATTGCAGCGCCATGCCACCGACTGGGTCTATCGCAACGGTGCGCAACTGTTCCAGCGCGAACCCGACAGCGGCCGCACGGTTGCCGTGATCGGTGCCGGGCCGGCCGGGCTGTCGTGCGCCCACGCGCTGGCGCGACGCGGCCATCGGGTCAGGATCTACGAGGCGCGCCCGCGTCCGGGCGGGCTCAACGAGTACGGCATCGCCGCCTACAAGGTGCCGGGCTTCGCCCAGCGCGAGATCGAGTGGCTGTTGTCGATCGGCGGCATCGAGGTCGAGCATGGGCGCGAGCTCGGGCGAAACCTCGATTTGGCCACGCTCCGGCGCGAGCACGACGCAGTGTTCCTCGGCCTGGGGCTGGCCGGCGTGAACGCCCTGGGCCTGGACGGCGAGCAACTTGCCGGCGTGCGCAACGCCGTGGACTTCATCGCCGAATTGCGCCAGTGCGCGGACCTCGCCACGCTGCCGGTGGGGCGTCGCGTGGTGGTGATCGGCGGCGGCAACACCGCGATCGATGCCGCCGTGCAGAGCCGGCGCCTCGGCGCCGAGCGGGTGACCCTGGTCTATCGGCGCGGTCCCGGCGACATGGGCGCGACCGCGCACGAGCAGGCCTTCGCCCAGTCCGAGGGCGTGGCCGTGGTCCACTGGGCGCGGCCGCTGCGCTTCGTCGCGCGCGAGGGCCAGCTGGCGGCGATCGAGTTCGAATACACCGTGCTGGATGCAGGCGGCAAGCTCGCCGGCAGTGGCGATCGATTCACTCTCGAGGCCGATTGGGCGCTGAAGGCGATCGGGCAGGTGCTGGTGGCTGATCCATCGCGTGAAGGCGCGCATGAGTCGCTGGCGCTGCGCGACGGACGAATCGTGGTCGACGACCACCACGCCACCTCGGTGGCCGGCGTGTGGGCCGGCGGCGACTGCGTCGGCGGCAAGCTCGACCTCACCGTGCAGGCCGTCGAGGATGGCAAGCGCGCCGCGCACGCGATCGACCACGCGCTGTCGGCGCGTCGCGCCTGAAGGAGACCCCATGGCCGACCTCTCCTGCCGCTTCGCCGGCGTGCGCTCGCCGAATCCCTTCTGGCTCGCCTCCGCGCCCCCCACTGACAAGGCCTACAACGTCAACCGAGCCTTCGAGGCGGGCTGGGGCGGCGTGGTGTGGAAGACGCTGGGCAACGATCCGCCGATCGTCAATGTCAGTTCGCGCTACGGCGCGGTGCAGCTCAAGGGCCAGCGCATCGCCGGCTTCAACAACATCGAATTGATCACCGACCGGCCGCTGGCGGTCAACCTGGCCGAGATCCGCCAGGTCAAGCGCGACTGGCCCGATCGCGCGATGGTGGTCTCGCTGATGGTGCCCTGCGACGAGGAATCGTGGCGCAGCATCCTGGTGCAGGTCGAGGACACCGGCGCCGACGCGGTGGAGCTCAATTTCGGCTGCCCGCACGGCATGTCCGAGCGCGGCATGGGCGCGGCGGTGGGGCAGGTGCCCGAATACGTCGAGATGGTGGCGCGCTGGGTCAAGCAGCATTCGAAGCTGCCCTGCATCGTCAAGCTCACGCCCAACATCACCGACGTGCGGACCTCGGCGCGGGCCGCGTTCCGCGGCGGGGCCGACGCCGTGTCGCTGATCAACACCATCAATTCGATCGTGTCGGTGGACCTCGACCTGATGGCGCCGACGCCGACGGTGGACGGCAAGGGCACGCACGGCGGCTATTGCGGGCCGGCGGTAAAGCCCATTGCGCTCAACATGGTGGCCGAGATCGCGCGCGATCCGGAGACCCGCGGCAAGCCGATCTCCGGCATCGGCGGCATCGGCAACTGGCGCGACGCGGCCGAGTTCATGGTGCTGGGATCGGGCTCGGTGCAGGTCTGCACCGCGGCCATGCACTATGGCTTCCGCATCGTCGACGACATGATCGCGGGGCTTTCGCAATGGATGGACGCGAAGGGCTACGCGCGCCTCGACGACTTCGTCGGCAAGGCGGTGCCCAACGTCACCGACTGGCAGTTCCTGAACCTCAGGTACGACATCAAGGCGCGCATCGACCAGGACCTGTGCATCCGCTGCGGGCTGTGCCATATCGCCTGCGAGGACGCCGCGCACCAGGCCATCGTGCACGAGCGCGAGCCGCGCCGCTTCGTGGTCGACGACGCCGAATGCGTGGGCTGCAACCTGTGCATGCACGTTTGCCCGGTCGAGGGCTGCATCACCATGCAGCGCGTCGATGACGGAAGCTTCCAGGACTGGACCACGCATCCGAACAACCCGATGCGCAGGGTGGCGGGATGAACGCGCTACCTTGCGTTCGGCACGGCTTGGCAGCAGCCTGCATCCGTCATTCCCGCGCAAGCGGGAATCCATTGGGGTTTGCGCCGTCACGACACTGGATTCCCGCTTGCGCGGGAATGACGGCAGGTGTGGGCATGGCGGCTGGGCGTCGGGCGTTCCCCTGCGGCGTCGCCGCCTTCGCGCGCGCGGGGGTAGCGTGAATACCGGCGATTCGTCCCATCCCGCACCCGATCTGGTCAACGAGGACCTGCTGCCGACCACGGCCGCGCAACGGACCTGGGACTGGAAGGCGATCGCCGCGCTCTGGGTCGGCATGGTGGTCTGCGTGCCGGCCTACATGCTGGCGGCCGGGCTGGTCAGCGAGGGCATGTCGTGGCGCGAGGCGGTGTTCACCATCTTCCTCGCCAACCTGATCGTGCTGGCGCCGATGCTGCTGGTCGGCCACGCCGGTGCGAAGCACGGGATCCCGTTCCCGGTGCTGTTGCGGGCCTCCTTCGGCACCCAGGGAGCGAAGCTGCCGGCGCTGCTGCGCGGGCTGGTCGCCTGCGGCTGGTTCGGTATCCAGACCTGGGTCGGTGGCGCGGCGATCTACACCATCGTCAATGTGCTGTCCGGCAACGGCATCGTTGGCGAGCGCCTGCCGCTGCTGGGGATCGACCTCGGCCAGGCGCTGTGTTTCCTCGCCTTCTGGCTGCTGCACGTGGTGTTCATCCGCTACGGCACCGAGTCGATCCGCTGGCTGGAGCTGTGGGCCGCGCCGCTGCTGATCGTGATGTGCCTCGCCCTGCTCGGCTGGGCCCATGCGCGGGCCGAGGGCTTCGGGCCGATGCTCTCGGCGCCCTCGAAATTCGCGCCGGGCGGCGCGCGCGCCGGGCAGTTCGCCAGCGTGTTCTGGCCTTCGCTCACGGCCATGGTCGGCTTCTGGGCCACGCTGGCGCTCAACATCCCCGACTTCACGCGCTTCGCGCGCAGCCAGCGCGACCAGGTGTTGGGCCAGGTGCTGGGCTTGCCGCTGCCGATGGCGCTTCTGGCGTTCATCGGCGTCGCGGTCACCTCGGCCACGGTGCTGATCTACGGCGAGGCGATCTGGGATCCGGTGGCGCTGACCGGGCGCATGGGCGGCTACGGCGTGGTGGTCGCCCTGGTCGCGTTGCTGCTGGCGACGCTGACCACCAACCTCGCCGCCAACGTGGTCGCGCCGGCCAACGGCTTCTCGAACCTCGCGCCGCAGCGGATCTCGTTCCGCATGGGCGGCTATATTACCGCCGGCATCGGCATCGCGATCTTCCCCTGGAAGCTGCTCGAGACCACCGGCGCCTACATCTACACCTGGCTGATCGGCTACTCGGCGCTGCTGGGCCCGATCGCGGGCATCATGCTGGCCGACTACTACTTCATCCGGCGCACCGAACTCGATCGCGAGGCGTTGTTCCGGCATGACGGCGCCTATGCCTATCGCGGCGGCTGGAATCCGGCGGCACTGGTCGCGCTGGTGCTGGGCGTCGCGCCCAACCTGCCGGGCTTCCTCAAGGCGGCGGGATTCGTGGCCGCGGTGCCGCCGGCCTTCGAGACGATCTACACCTATGCCTGGTTCGTGGGACTCGCGGTGGCGGGCGTCGTGTACCTGCTGCTGATGAGCCTGGGTAACCCCGGCACCCGGAGCGCCCGAGCATGAATCCGATCCTGATCCGTGGCGGCACCGTGGTCGACGCCGAATGCGCCTATCGCGCCGACGTGCTGTGCAGCGCCGGCCGCATCGCGGCGATCGGCGAGAAACTGGAAGCGCCGCCCGGCGCGCAGTTGATCGATGCCGGGGACCGCCTGGTCATTCCCGGCGGCATCGATCCCCACACCCACATGCAGTTGCCCTTCATGGGCACGGTGGCCAGCGACGATTTCTACACCGGCACCGCCGCGGGCCTCGCTGGCGGCACCACCAGCATCATCGACTTCGTGATCCCGAACCCGCGGCAGTCGCTGATGGAGGCCTTCCACACCTGGCGCGGCTGGGCCGAGAAGGCCGCCGGCGACTATGCCTTCCATGTCGCGATCACCTGGTGGGACGAAACCGTGCACCGCGACATGGGAACGCTGGCGCGCGAGCATGGCGTGTCCAGCTTCAAGCACTTCATGGCCTACAAGAACGCCATCATGTGCGACGACGAGGCCCTGGTGAACAGCTTCAGCCGCTGCATCGAGCTGGGCGCACTGCCGACCGTGCACGCCGAGAACGGCGAGCTGGTGTTCCAGTTGCAGCGCAAGCTGGTCGCGCAGGGCATCACCGGACCGGAGGGCCATCCGCTCTCGCGCCCGCCTGCGGTCGAGGGCGAGGCCGCGAACCGCGCGATCCGCATCGCCGAGGTGCTGGGCACGCCGATCTACATCGTCCATGTCTCGTGCGAGGATTCGCTGGCCGCGATCGCGCGCGCCCGCGGCGAGGGCCAGCGCGTGTTCGGCGAGGTGCTGGCCGGGCACCTGCTGGTCGAGGAATCGGTCTATCGCGACCCCGACTTCACCCGCGCCGCCGCGCACGTGATAAGCCCGCCGTTCCGCGACAGGTCGCACCAGGAGGCCTTGTGGCAGGGACTCCAGGCCGGGCACCTGCATGCCACGGCCACCGACCATTGCTGCTTCTGCGCGCCGCAGAAGGCCGCCGGCAAGGACGACTTCACGAAGATTCCCAACGGTTGCGGCGGCGTCGAGGACCGCATGTCCTTGCTGTGGCACTACGGCGTGGGCACGGGCCGCCTCACGCCCAGCGAGTTCGTGCGCGTGACCAGCACCAACGCCGCGCAGATCTTCAACCTGTATCCGCGCAAGGGCGCGGTGCGCGTGGGTTCCGATGCCGACCTCGTGGTCTGGGATCCGAAGGGCACGCGCACCATCTCGGCGAAGACCCACCACCAGAACGTGGACTACAACATCTTCGAGGGCCGTACCGTTCAGGGAATCGCGACCCACACGCTGACCCGCGGCGCGCTGGCCTGGGTCGATGGCGACCTGCGCGCGGTGCGCGGCGCCGGGCAGTACCTGCCGCGTGGCACCCATGCGCCCTATGTCGAGGCCAACGCGCTGCGCGTGGTCCCGCCGCAGCCGGTGCCGCGTTGACTGCGCCGGGAGCCGCTGCCGACACGCTGGCCGCGATGGAGCCCGTGCACCCCTTGCTGGTGACGCCGCGCCTGGCCTTGCGGCGTTTCCGCGCGAACGACCTCGAGTTCCTGTGCCGGCTCAACGCCGATCCGGATGTGACGCGCCATACCGGTGGGACCAAGGACCGGGCGCAGACGGAACAGATGCTGCGGGTACGCGTCATCGACTACTACGAGGCCAATCCGGGCCTCGGCATCTGGGCCACGATCGAACGCGACACCGGGGCTTGCGTGGGCTTGCACCTGCTGAACCACATCCAGGGCGAGACCCTGATCCAGGTCGGATACCAGCTCGTGCCGGAGGCCTGGGGAAAGGGCTATGCCACCGAGATGGCAGTCGCGGTAGTGCGGTATGCCTTCAAGGTCATGGCTCTGCCGCGCATCGTGGCAATCACCGACTTGCCCAATGTCGCGTCCCAGCGCGTGCTGCTGAAGGCCGGACTGCATCGCAACGGCGAGCGCGTGTTCGCGCATCCGGCCTATGCCCCGCAGGGACCCTTGGCGTGGTTCGAGCGCGATGCCGGCGAATGGCTGGCGGCGTTCGGCGCCCCTGCCTGAGGAACGCATTCCCGCGGCTGAAGCCGCTCCTACAGGGAGGAATTCCGTGCCACTCCGCGGCGGAGGAATCAACGCGGTGCGCGCGGGCCCTTGCGATGCGGTTTGGGGCCCGACGGGCGGGCGTAGCTCTTCTTGTGCACGGGCGTGGCGTTGCGGTCGGCTTCCTGCGCCGGCGCGATGCGCAGGCGCTGCCCCGCGACCCAGACCTTGTGCAGGTGTTGAAGGCTCTCGGCTGGCAGATCCCTGGGGAGGTCGACCAGGCTGTAGTCGTCGTGGATGTCGATGCGCCCGATGTGCTGGCTGTCGAGCGCGGCTTCGTTGGCGATCGCGCCGACCAGGTTGCCGGGCTTGACCCCGTGCGAGTGGCCGACTTCGACCCGGTAGGTCTGCATGCCGGCGTCGGAGGCGCGCGGGCGCTTGGGACGGGTGGGGGCTGCGCTGTCCGGATCGAAGTCGTCACTGGGTCCCGACTTGCGTCGGGATGGCGACGGCGGTGGTGCGCGGCCCGGCCGGGATGGCGCGGAATCGCGCGACTTGTCGTAGGCCGGCTTGACGTAGGCCGGCTTGTCGTATGCGGGCTTGTCGTAGGCAGGCTTGCGCGGCGGTGGCTCCAGCAGCAATGGCTTGTTGCCGTGGGCGATGCGCGCCAGCGCGGCGGCGATCTCGATCGCAGGCACGTCGTGTTCGCGCTCGTAGGTCTCGACCAGGACCTGGAACGAGCCCAGGTCGCCAGCGGCGCGGGTGTCGCTGATGCGCTGCATGAACTTCGAGACCCGGCGGTCGTTGACGGCCTCGACGCTGGGCAGTTCCATGCGCTCGATCGGCTGGCGTGTGGCGCGCTCGATCACGCGCAGCATCTGCTGCTCGCGCGGAGTCACGAACAGGATCGCCTCGCCGCTGCGACCGGCGCGGCCGGTGCGCCCGATGCGGTGGACGTAACTCTCGGTGTCGTAGGGGATGTCGTAGTTGAGCACGTGGCTCACGCGCTCGACGTCGAGGCCGCGCGCGGCCACGTCGGTCGCGACCAGGATGTCGAGCTGGCCGTCGCGCAGTTGCGCGATCGCGCGCTCGCGCATGGGCTGGGCGATGTCGCCGTTGATCGCGGCGGCGGAAAAGCCCCGCGCCTGCAGCCGCCCGGCCAGTTCCTCGGTGGCCTGCTTGGTGCGGGCGAACACGATCATGGCGTCGAAGGGTTCGGCTTCGAGGATGCGGGTCAGCGCATCGAGCTTGTGCAGTCCGCTGACCGCCCAGTAACGCTGCCGCACATTGGTCGCGGTGCGCGTCTTGGCCTCGATCATCACGGTGGCGGGATCGCGCAGGTGGCGGTCGGCGATGCGCCGGATCGGCGCCGGCATGGTGGCCGAGAACAGCGCGGTCTGGCGCTTTGCCGGGGCCTTCTGCAGGATCGACTCGACCGCGTCGATGAAGCCCATGCGCAGCATCTCGTCGGCTTCGTCGAGGACCACGCAGCTCAGGGTCGAGAGATCCAGCGAACCCCGGTCGAGGTGGTCGATGACGCGCCCGGGGGTGCCCACCACGACGTGGGCGCCGCGGCGCAGGCCGCCCAGCTGCGGACCGTAGCTCTGGCCGCCGTAGATCGGCAGGACGTGGAAGCCGCGCAGGTGCGCGGCATAGCGCTGGAAGGCCTCGGCGACCTGGATCGCCAGTTCGCGCGTGGGCGCGAGCACCAGCGCCTGCGTGGTCGCGCGCGCGAGGTCGATGCGGCTGAGGATCGGCAGCGCGAAGGCCGCGGTCTTGCCGGTGCCGGTCTGGGCCTGGCCCAGCACGTCGCGCCCGGCCATCAGCAGGGGGATGGTCGCGGCCTGGATCGGCGAGGGCGTCTCGTAGCCGACGTCGCGCAAGGCGGCGAGGACGGGCTCGGCGAGGCCGAGTTCGGCGAAAGGGGTGCTGCTGGCAGGGCCGGGAGTCTCGCTCATGCGCACAGCGTAGCCCGAATGGGGCCCAAGCGTGATCCGGCACTGCGGGTCTGGCTCGGCAGGCGCGCATCTTATGCGCGACCGAGGCCTCGGTCGCGCATAAGATGCGCTCCTGCAGGGAGAGCACGTCGAGCGACGGGCCCGGGAACGCATGGAACCCACGATCATCCACGACCTCGCCGCGAGCCGCTTCAGCACGGTCGTCGAGGGGCAGTCCAGCGTGCTCGACTATCGGTTGCACGGCCACGTGATGACGATCGACCACACCGAGGTGCCGGCGGCCCTGCGCGGGCGCGGGATCGCCGCCGCGCTCGTCCAGGCGGCGTTCGAGCACGCGCGCTCGGCCGGCTGGCGCGTGGTGCCGGCATGTTCCTACGCGGCGGCATTTGCCGCGCGTCATCCGGAGCATGCCGACCTGCTCGTCACCGAAACCGACTAGCAGCGCGATGCCCTGGGGCGGGATCGAAGCGAGCCCGGGACCGTCGGCATCCGCATGGCGGCGAGTTCGACTGAATGTTTGAGCCGACATGCGGATGGCGGCGGGCACGGGCCCCCCAGGCTGGCGGAGTGCTTCGGTCGCTGCCAAGGCTGACCCGAAAGTGAGTGCGTAATCACCGCACGGGTACAATGGGCACATGCCCCTGATCTCCCTGATCGACGTCGACTACAGCGTCGGCGGTCCCCTGCTGCTCGAGAAAGTCGGCCTCGCCATCGAGCCCGGCGAGCGCATCGCGTTGATCGGCCGCAACGGCGCCGGCAAGTCGACCCTGCTGCGCCTGCTGGCCGGCGAAATCCGGCCCGACGACGGCGAAGTGCGGTTTTCCGATGGCGTGCGCGTCGCGCGGCTGGAACAGGAGATACCGCACGACGCCGCGGGCGACGTGTTCGACGTGGTGTTCGCGGGACTCGGTGACCTCGGCAAGTGGCTGGCCGAGTTCCATCACCTGAGCCACGCCGAACCCTTCGATGCCGACGCCATGGCGGCCGTGCAGGCGCGCATCGAGGCCGCGCATGGCTGGTCCGCCGACCAGCGCGTGGTCGAGACCCTGGACCGGCTCAGCCTCGATGGCGACGCGTCCTTCGCGGCGCTCTCGGGTGGCATGAAGCGCCGCACGCTGCTGGCGCGGGCACTGGTCGGAAATCCCGGCCTGCTGCTGCTCGACGAGCCCACCAACCACCTCGACATCGAGTCCATCGATTGGCTCGAGGACTTCCTGCGCAGCTGGCCCGGCAGCGTGGTGTTCGTCACCCACGACCGGCGTTTCCTGCGTGCGCTGGCGACCCGCATCATCGAGATCGACCGCGGGCAACTCACCAGCTGGCCCGGGGACTGGGCCAACTACCTGAGGCGGCAGGAGGAACGCCTCAATGCCGAGGCGCAGGAACGCTCCCGCTTCGACAAGCTGCTGGCGCAGGAGGAGGTCTGGATCCGGCAGGGCATCAAGGCCCGGCGCACGCGCGACGAAGGTCGGGTGCGACGCCTTGAGGCGATGCGGCGCGAGCGCGCCGCGCGGCGCGAGCACGCCGGCGCCGTGCGCATGGGCCTGGCCCAGGCCGAGTCGTCCGGACGCAAGGTCATCGATGCGCGCGAGGTGTCGTTCGGCTATCCGGGCCGCGTGCTGGTGCGCGATTTCTCCAGCGTGATCATGCGCGGCGATCGGGTGGGGCTGATCGGGCCCAATGGCAGCGGCAAGACCACGCTGCTGAAATTGCTGCTGGGCGAACTGGCCCCCACGCAGGGCGAAGTGCGCCTCGGCACCGGGCTGGACGTGGTCTATTTCGACCAGTACCGCAGCGTCCTGCGCGAGGACTGGAACGCGCTCGACAACGTCGCCGACGGCCTCGACTACGTCGACGTGGGCGGGCGCCGCAAGCACGTGCTCGGCTACCTGCAGGATTTCCTCTTCTCGCCCGAACGCGCGCGCGCGCCGATCACGCGGCTCTCGGGCGGCGAGCGCAACCGCCTGCTGCTGGCCAAGCTCTTTGCCAAGCCCTCCAACCTGCTGGTGATGGACGAGCCCACCAACGACCTCGACGTCGAGACCCTCGAACTCCTCGAGGAGATCCTCGGCGAGTATCCGGGCACCTTGCTCCTGGTCAGCCACGACCGCGATTTCCTCGACCAGGTCGTGACCTCGACCCTGGTGATGGAAGGCGAGGGCCGCGTGGCCGAGTACGTCGGCGGATACAGCGACTGGGTCCGCCAGCGGTCCGCAGTCCCGGCGGCCATGGCGCCGGCGGCACCGCAGGCCGCGCCCGTCGCAGTGGCCGCGCCGGTGGCGGCGCGACGACGCCTGGGGCAGAAGGAGGCGCGCGAACTGGAACAGTTGCCGGCGCGGCTGGAGCGGATCGAGGCGCGGATCGCCGAACTGGTCGAGCGCACGCAGGATCCGGCCTTCTATCGCGCCGATGGCGAGGCCATCGCGGCGCACCACGCTGAACTGGCGGCCGCGCAGGCCGAGTTGGCGGCAGCCTATGCGCGCTGGGAAGCGCTCGAGGGCGCGGCCTCCTGAGTCGCGTCGGCCGTTGCGCGCGGCGCGTCCTACTCGAAGCCGTCGGCGAAGCCGTCCGCGAAGGGATCGAGCAGCGTGACCGCCGGCGCGGTGAAGTTGAGGTAGAACCACCAGCCCATCAGGCCGTTGTTGACGTCCTTGTCGTTGAAGGCCGCGCAATTGCCGTTGCCGCCCGGCAGCAATGCCGATAGCGGCTGGCCACCGATCAGTGGCAGGGTCGCTGGAATGATGGTGTTGTTGGCGTCGGTCTCGCTGATGAACCCGCTGAGCAGGCCGTTGACCAGGTTCGACGCCGGATTGCCGACGAAGGTCGCGGCGATCCGCGCGTCGCGCAGGGTCAGCGGAATGCCGCCCAGGTCGAGCGTCAGCGTGCCCGCCGGCGAGACGAAGCAGGGCGCGCCGGATGGGGTGATGGCTGGCGCATAGGGCCGGGTCGTGCCCACGAGGGGGGCCAGGCACTGCTTGGCAGCCTGCAAGGTTGCGTCGCCGGCGAGGTTGATCGGCACGAACCGGCTGCACGTGGTGCCCGCCAACGGCGCCGTGCAGTCGGCCGTGCCGGTGTCGACCAGGTTGGTGGCCTGGGCCTGGTCGAGCGGCAGGAACTCGACCAGGTAGGAGAGGTCGAGCAGGCCGTCCGCAGGAACGTCGCGGTCGGTCTGGATGCTGGCCTGCAACTCGCCATTGATCGAAAATCCCACCAGCGGCGTGTCGGTGACGTCGCGGCAACCGATGAAATTCACGTACACGTGCGGGTCGCGCAGGTCGAGGTCGTTGAAGCGGAACGCGGTCTGCGCCGCGGCCCCGGTGCCGGCAAGGGCCGCCAGCAGCGCCAGGCAGCGCGCACTGGACCCGCGACGCGGTGGCACCGCATGCCTCATCGACGGACCTCGATCACGCCGGATATCCTTGCGGGGCCGGGTCGCACCCCACGACGCCATGCCCGAGTAGCATCCCGCCGCGCGGCGATACGCGCAAGCCGCGGCGCGGCACGGCGCCACGATCCACCACACCCAGCGGAGTACCTCATGCGAGTTCGAAACCTGTGGGCGGCGGTGCTCATGCTCGGCGTGCTGGCCGGTGCGGCCACCGCAGCCGATACCCCACAGGCCGGTCCGGCCGAAGCCCTGCACGCGCTGTTCGACAGCGAGTGGGAGCGCGGCCTGCGCGAGAGCCCGCTCAGCGCCACCTATCTCGGCGACCGGCGCTACGACGACCAGCTGCCCGACCTGGGCCTGGCGGCGATCCGTGCGCGCCAGGACGGCGACCGCAAGGCGCTGGCGGCGCTGCTGGCGATCGATCGCGAGGCGCTGGGGCCCGACGACCGCCTCGACTACGACACCTTCCGCTGGCAGCTCGAGCGCCAGCTCGAGCGGCAGAAGTTCCGCGAGTACCTGATCCCGCTGACCCACCAGGGCGGCATCCAGACCCTGCACGAGGTCACCGAGTTGCAGCGCTACACCAGGGTCGAGGACTACGAGAACTGGCTGGCGCGCCTGCGCCAGTTCGGCCGCTACACCGACCAGACCATCGCCCTGATGCGCGAGGGCGTCGCCGACGGCGTGCTGCCGCCGCGCGTGATCATGCAGCGCGTGCCGGCGCAGATCGCGGCGCAACGGGTGGCGAGCCCGGAGGACAGCCCGTATTTCGCCGTGTTCGCGCGCATGCCGGATGCGATCCCCGCGGCGGAACAGGAGCGCCTGCGCGCCGCGGCCCGCGAGGTGATCGGCACGGTGGTGCTGCCGGCGTACGAGCGCCTCGAGCGCTTCTTCAACGACACCTACCTGCCGGCGACGCCGACCGCGATCGCGGTGTCGGCGCGACGCGATGGCAAGGCGTATTACGAATTCCTCGCCCGCGACTACACCACCACCGGCCTCACGCCCGACGAGATCCACGCGATCGGGCTCAAGGAAGTTGCACGCATCCGCGCGGGCATGGAGGAGATCAAGGCCGAGGTCGGTTTCGAGGGCACGCTGGGCGAATTCTTCGCCCACCTGCGCAGCGATCCGAAGTTCTTCCATCCGACCCCGGCGGCGCTGCTGGAGGCCTACCAGGCCCTGTCCAAGCGCATCGACCCGGAACTGGTGAAGGTGTTCCGCACGCTGCCGCGCATGCCTTACGGCGTGCGGCCGATACCGGCCACCAGCGCGCCGGACACCACCACCGCGTACTACCAGCCAGGCGCCGCGGATGGCAGCCGTCCCGGCTACTACTACGTCAACCTCTACAAACCCGAAGTCCGTCCCATCTGGGAAATGGTGCCGCTGTCGCTGCACGAAGCCGTGCCCGGCCACCATTTCCAGTTCGCGCTGGGCCTGGAGCTGCCCGAGCGGCCGATGTTCCGCCGCACCGCGTATTTCACCGCCTACAGCGAGGGCTGGGGCCTCTACGCAGAGAGCCTGGGCGAGGAGATGGGGCTCTACGCCGATCCCTACGACCGCATGGGCCAGCTGGCCTACGAGATGTGGCGCGCGGTGCGCCTGGTGGTCGACACCGGGATGCACTACCAGGGCTGGAGCCGCGAGCGCGCGATCGCGTACTTCAAGGACAACGCGCCCAAGACCGAACAGGACATCGTCAACGAGATCGACCGCTACATCGGCACGCCGGGCCAGGCCCTGGCCTACAAGATCGGGCAGTTGCGGATCCTGGCCCTGCGCGAGCGCGCACGGACGGCGTTGGGCCCGGCCTTCGACCTGCGCGACTTCAACGATGCGGTGCTGGCGACCGGCTCGGTTCCGCTCGAGGCGCTGGAGCAGCACATCGATGCCTGGATCGCCGCGCGCAAGGCGGCGTCCGCGGGCTGAGCGCGACCACCCGCGCCGGACGGGCTCCGGTGCGGGCGCCGCGCATCACAGCCAGGTCTTGAGGCCGACCCAGCCCTCGGGCCACAGCCACGCGCCGGCGATGAAAGCCAGCAGGCCCGCAAGCTGCGCCAGGGCCCGGACCAGGCGCGGCGTCTCGTGCGGCGCGCGCATGCCGGCCAGCACCGCGAGGATCCCGAACACCGGGATCGAGGCCGAGCTGTACTGCAGGAAGCGCGCCACGGCCGAGGGCGTGCCGAGCAGTTGCAAGGTGTTGGGCGAGGCGCTGAGGACGTAGAGCAGGGTGCCGGCGAAGGCCGCGATCGAGAACACCGCCAGGGCCGGCAGCAGCCGCACCATGACGCCACCGCGGCCATTCAGGCGGCCGCGCGCCCAGCCGACCAGCCACACCCACAGGTACACGACGCTGATGGCCAGCACCAGCGCATAGAGCACGCCCCAGGTCGCCTTGGCCGCGGTTTCGAGCATCGGCACCCGGCGGTTGGCAGCGGTGGGCGTGAGCATCATCCCGCCGCCGTCATGGAACAGCACATTGGGTGCCGCGCGATCGGCGCGCCGGAACACGCGCGGCGCCACGCCCTTGCGCTCGCTGCCGTTGATCGAGAACTGGCCGTCGTCGTAGCTCACCGGCGACCAGTCGGCGATCCGCTCGAGCGGCGCGAACATCTGCTGGCGCGGCGCCATGGACTGGAACAGGCCGGTCAAGGCGCGCAGTTCGCCGGCCTCGTGCCGGTACTCGGGCAATTCCGGCACGCTCCAGTCGCGCTGCAGGTAGTCGCTGATCGCTTCCGCGGCCTTGAGCGCATTGCCCTGCGGCGCGTTGATCATCACCACGTAGCCGGCGCGACGCTCGGGCTCGTACAGGTAAGTCGAGAGGAAGCCGTCGATGCCGCCGTCGTGGCCATGGAAGCGGCCCTTTTCGCGCGCGACCATCATGTTGCCGAGTCCGTAGCCGACCTCGAGCCCGTTGCGCGAGGCCAGCGAGGTGCGCGGAGTCTCGATGCGGGCGACCGATTCGGGGCGCAGCAGGGTGACACCGTCCACGGTGCCGCGGCCGATGAACAGCCGGGCCAGTTTCGCGAGGTCGCCCGCGGTGACGTTGAGCGCACCGGCCGGCTTGCCCGGGATGTCGACGTAGGGTTCCGGCGTCACGCCATCGGTCTGGTAGCTGCGCGCGAGGCGATCGATGATCGACGGCGCCCGGTCCCAATGCGCCGATTCCATGCCCAGCGGTTCGAAGATCCGCGTGCGGGTGAACTCGGCCCAGCTCAGTCCCGAGGCCTTCTCGACCAGGTAGCCGGCGATCACCGGGCCGGTGTTGCAGTACGCCACCCAGGTGCCGGGACGCCAGCGGCTTTCGTAGGGACCATAGACCTCGATCGCCTCCCGCAGCGACATGCCGGCGCCATCGATCAGGTACTGGCTGAAGCGCAGGTCGTCGAAGCCGGTGGTGTGCTCCATGAGGTGGGCCACGCGCACCGGGTCGCTGGCTTCCCACGCGTTGCGGAAGCGGATCTCGGGCGCCAGTTCCGCCAGCTTCGCGTCGAGGTCCAGCTTGCCTTCCTCGACCAGCATCATGACCGCGATGCCGACGATGCTCTTGCTGATGGAGCCAGCGCGGAAAACCGTGTCCGGTGTCGCCGGCGCCTGCCGCGCCACGTCGGCCAGGCCATAGGCCTTGGTGAACACGACCGCGTCGTTCTCGACGATGGCCACCGTGGCGCCCGGGACGTTCTCGGTGCGGAACACCTCGGCCAGGCGCTGGTCGAGCTCCGCGAGGCTGGCGGCCGGCGCCGGCTTGGGCGCGTCCTCGGCCTGCACGGCCCAGGCGACCAGCGACATCGTGAGCAGCAGGCTGCGGAATGACTGGCGCATGGGAACTCCGCGGGAACTGCGCTGGCGGTTCAAGGCGCGGGCGGCGCCTGGACGCGGCCCGCCTGGATCACCAGGGGTGGCTGCTTGAGCACGGCCAGGTCCGCGAGCGGGTCGCCGGCCACCCCGATCAGGTCGGCGCGCTTGCCGGGTTCGATCGTGCCGGCCTCGGCCGCGAGGCCGAGCAGGTCGGCGGCATTGACGGTCGCCGCCACCAGCGTCTCCATCGGGCTCATGCCGTACTTCTGCATGAGCTCGAACTCGTCGGCGTTGCGCCCGTGCTTGCTGACCCCGGCATCGGTGCCGAAGGCGATCCTGACTCCGCGCGCGTGGGCCTTGCGCAGGGCCTGGCCGGTGATGCCGATGCGCCAGTCGATCTTGGCCCGCACCGCCGGCGGATAGGCATCGGGATTGGCGGCGATGCGTTCCAGGTAACCGTTGACGGTCGACAGGGTCGGCACGTAGTAGGTCCCGTGCTCGAGCATCAGCGCGATGCTGGCGTCGTCCATCAGGGTGCCGTGCTCGATCGAATCGGCGCCGGCGCGCAGGGCGATGAGGATGCCGTCGTTGCCGTGCGCATGCACCGCGATCTTCTTGCCGTAGAGGTGCGCGGTCTCGACCAGGGCGATGGCCTCGTCCTCGAACAGCTGCTGGCCCAGGCCCGCGCCGATGCGGCTGTTGACCCCGCCGGTGGTGGCGATCTTGATCAGGTCGACGCCGCGCGCGACCTGGCGCCGCACCGCGCGGCGGCAATCGTCCGCGCCATCGCACAGGTTGGCGTGGCGGTCGAGCGCGTCGTGCAGTTCCTCGCGAAAACCCAGGGTCGGGTCCATGTGGCCCGCGGTGGCCGAGATCGAGGTGCCGGCATCGAGGATTCGCGGCCCGGGCACCTTTCCAGTGGCGATCGCGTCGCGCAGCGCGAGGGTGACGCCGTCGGCGTCACCGAGGTTGCGCACGGTGGTGAAGCCGGCGGCAAGGGTCTTGCGCGCGTTCATCGCCGCTTCGTAGGCGCTGGCGGCGACGCTGTCGGTCATCGCGGCCATCGCACCCTCGACCCCGGCGCGGTCCGAGTCCAGGTGCACGTGCGAGTCGATCAGGCCCGGCATCACGAAGCGATCGCGCAGGTCGAGGACCCGTGCGTCGGCCGGCGCGCCTTCGTAGGCGCCGGGCTGCACGTAGCCTGCGCTGACCGCGACGATGCGGTCGCCGCGGATCACCACGGTGGCCGCCGAGCGCGGTGCCTGGCCCGGTCGGTCGAGCAGGGTGCCGGCGTGCACGAACAGCCAGGACGGCGCGGCCTCCGCGCCGGCGGCCGGCGTGCAGGGCGCCAGCAGGACGAGCAGGCACCACGCGAAGGCCCGACGAAGCGGCGCAAGACGGGCTGGCGGGGACATCGAGGTCTGGGCTTTCATGACCCGACTTTAGCCGGTCGCCCCGGTGGCCTGCCATGCCCCGGGCCTTGCTTGCCGGGTTGATTGGGCCGAAGCTGCGCCGCCGTCCGCGCCGGTTCGCGGCGCGGTTTCCGAATCCCCACCGTGGAGGCTCCGATGATCGGTTACGTCACCTTCGGCACCAACGACATGGCGCGTGCCTGCGCCTTCTACGACGCCCTGCTCGCCACGCTCGGCGCCGGCCGCTTCATGGAGGCGGAGACCTACGTGGCCTGGGCGGTCTCGCCGACGCAGCCGGCGCTGTGCGTGTTCAAGCCGCACGACCAGAAGCCCGCCACCGTCGGCAACGGCACCATGGTGGCGCTGGTGGTGGATTCGCCGGCCAAGGTCGACGCGCTGCACCGCAAGGCGCTGGAACTCGGCGCCAAGGACGAAGGCGCCGCCGGTCCCCGCGGCAGCGGCTTCTACGCCGGCTACTTTCGCGATCCCGACGGCAACAAGCTCAACGTGTTCTGCATGACCTGACGCCGGCAAGCCGTGGCTCAGGGGTTCTCGAAGCCGTTGGCGAACAGCGGCAGGACCGCAGGGCCGTTGCGCAGCAGCAGCACCACGTCCTCGAGCTCGTCGGCGAGGCCCAGGTCGAGGTCGCCGTCGTTGTCGAAGTCGTAGAGCGACCCGCAGGACCCCGACTGCGGGGCGGGAATCTGCTGGGTAGCGGTGAATGCGCCGCTGCCGTTGTTGACCAGCACGTACCAGCGCGCGGCGGTGTAGCTCGAGAGCACCCAGTCGAGGTCGCCGTCGCCGTCGAGATCGCCGAGGTCGGTGGCGATGAGCGAGCCGCCAAGCGTGCCGCCGGGGGCGATCGGCGCGCCCAGCGCGCCGGCGCCGTTTCCGAGCAGGATCCGCGCGGTGTTGGTGAAGCCGTTGGCGGTGGAGACGTCGAGGTTGCCGTCGCCGTTGACGTCGCCGACCGAGATCATCCACGGGCTGCCTTCGGCCGGGCCGTTGAAGGTGCGGGTGAAGGTCCCGTTGCCGTTGCTGCGCAGGACATGGAGCTGGTTGTCGAAGGCCGTGCCCACGACCAGGTCGGTGAGGCCGTCGTTGTCCATGTCGCCGGCGGCGAGCGGGTACTCGCCATTGCCGCCGGACTCGAAGGCCGCGGCCGGGCCGAACACGCCGCTGCCGTTGTTGCGCATCAGCGAGAGGTTGTTGCTGCCGTTGCTCGCGATGACGATATCGAGGTCGGCATCGCCGTCGACATCCAGCGACGCCAGCCCGTGCGGCGAGTTGCCCACCGGGATCGATTGCTGCGGCTGGAAGGTGCCGTTGCCGTTGCCGAGCAGGACCGACACGGTCGAGGAGGAGGTGTTGCTGTTGGCCATGTCGAGCAGTCCGTCGTTGTTGTAGTCGGCGGCTTCGTTGGGACTGCCCTCGGCGCCGATCGGGGATGGCGGCTGCAGCACCGGGTGCACCAGCCCGCTGCCGTCGGCGCGGTTCATCAGCACGCGCAGGTCGTGGCTGACTTCGTTGACCGCGACGTAGTCGATCCAGCCGTCGTTGTTGAGGTCCGGGAACGCGCCGCCGTAGAGGCGGGTGCCGGTG
>Ga0209476_10000855_pt1 | contig 21096 bp, 22 predicted proteins | sample KloWWTrecipitate_FD_187179 | JGI IMG/M metagenome (GOLD analysis project Ga0209476, IMG submission 187179) | Active sludge microbial communities from Klosterneuburg, Austria, studying microevolution and ecology of nitrifiers - Klosterneuburg... | ecosystem: Engineered > WWTP > Aerobic digester... | reverse complement strand
GACGCCCGCGGCGTGCTGCGCGGATGGGCGGGAGTGTTGGGGTGGCGGTGATGCGGCCTCAGCGGCGGATGCGGCTGCCGCGGAGGGAGTCGAGGGGGATGGCGGCGAGGTCGCCGTCGGCGCTGCGTCGCGGCTGGCCGGGGTCGGGGCCGAAGGCCTGGGCGGTGATGATCTCGACGGTGGCGGGCAACAAGCCGCCGTGCCGATGCGTCTCGTAGGCGGCTTCGACGGCGGCGAGGCGCGACTTGCCGGTGAGCCCGCGCCGCCGACCTCGATCGGCGTTGGTCGCGCCGGCGGCGCGCAGGTCGCGCATGAGCTTGCGGACGTCCGCATAGGTGACCGTGTACGTGTCGACATCGACCACCGGATCGCGGAAGCCGGCAGCAAGCAGGGCATCGCCCAGCGCCGCCAGCGGGGCGAAGCCGTGCACGTGCGGCGCCGCGTCGACGGCGGCCCAGGCCGCGCGCAGTTCGACCAGGGTGTCGGGGCCGCAACTCGACAGCAGCAGCAGCCCGCGGGGGCGCAGCACCCGCCGGCACTCGCCGAGTACGGTGGCGACGTCGCCCACCCACGGCAGCAGCAGGTTCGATACCAGCAGGTCGATGCTCGCGTCCGCCAGCGGCAATGCCGCGGCGTCGGCGCACAGGCGCCGCAGCGGCCGCCACCAGCCCAGGCGCGGGCGCGCGCGTCGCAGCATCGGCAGGCTGCGATCGAGCAACAGGACTTCGGCGCGCGGATAGCGGCGCCGCAGCTCGGCCGCGTCGCGGCCGCTGCCGCCGCCGAGGTCGAGCACGCGCGCGGGCGGCGCGCGCAGGTACTCGAGCCGCTCCAGCAGGCGCGCGCCGACCTCGCGCTGCAGCACCGCGTGCGCGTCGTAGTGGGCCGCGGCACGCGCGCAGGCACGGTCGATGGCGATGGGGTCGAGCGGGTTCATGTCGGTTGCCGCGGTCGGTGAAGCGGCGCGCGCTCCTTCGTTCGCGCCGCGGCGACTGCAGCGCTGGCCGCGGCCGCCATCGCGGATGATGACGCAGGCGGCGCGCCGCGTCAGCGTCGGCAAGCGCGAATCGCGCCGCGCCATCGGCTGACAGGAAGTCGCGGCGAACTCCTGCGGCGCGCGAACGCGCGCGCAAACAGGATGTCGCGCATGGCCACGCCGACGCCCCATCCCGCGCCCGCTCCCGACCCGGCTGCAGGCGTGGACGGCTGGTTCGCGCGCGCGATGCGCCTGCTGCTGCCGCCGCGCTGCCTGCTGTGCGGTGCGCCTGGACGCGGAGCGTATGACCTGTGCGAGGGCTGCGCACGGGCCCTTCCCTGCAACCGCGACTGCTGCGCACGCTGCGCCCTGCCCCTGGCCCATCCAGCGCCGGCGTGCGGCGCCTGCCTCGCCGAACCGCCGCCGTGGGACGAGGCCTGCGTGCCCCTGCGCTACGAAGACCCGCTCGATACCCTGGTGCTGCGCTTCAAGTTCGGCGCCGATCTCGCCGCTGGTCGCCTGCTGTCGCAGCGCATGGTCGCGGCGCTGGCCACGGCGGCGCGACCGGCCGCGATCGTGCCGGTGCCGCTTTCGCGACGACGACTGGCGGGGCGCGGCTACAACCAGGCGCAGGAACTCGCGCGGCTGGTCGCCCGGGCGCTGCGCGTGCCGCTGGCGCCGCTGGCGCTGCGGCGCACGCGCGACACCGACGCGCAGGCCGGGCTCGATGCCGGCGCGCGGCGGGCGAACCTGCGCGGCGCCTTTGCGCCGGGTCCGGCGCGGGTGTTGCACGGCCTGCACGTCGCGCTGTTCGACGACGTGGTGACCACCGGTGCGACCGCCGCGGAGTGCGCACGGGTGCTGCGCGCGGCGGGCGCGGCGCGGATCAGCCTGTGGGCCGTGGCCCGGGCGCCCTGACGCGGCACTGCGGCGCCCGCCTCAGGGCTTCGGCAGGTGTTCGCCGAAGGCGAGGTCGAGCGCGATGCCGAGGAACAGCAGTGCCCCGATCCAGTGGCTGGCGTGGAAGGCCTCGAAGCACTTGTCGCGCCAGCGGCTGCGCGCGTGCCAGATCTGCCAGGCGCTGAACAGGAAGGCGAACCCGAAAGCGACGTGCCAGATCCGCCCCAGCCCGGCCTGTTCGCCCGCGAACCACATCGCGAGCAGGAAGCTGGACTGCACGATCCCCACCGCGACCAGGTCGAGCTCGCCGAACAGGATCGCGGTGGACCTGGCCCCGGCGCGGATGTCGTCCTCGCGATCGACCATGGCGTACAGCGTGTCGTAGGCGGTGGACCAGAGGATGTTGGCCGCGAACAGCAGCCAGGCCAGCGGCGCCGGCCACTCGCCGGTGACCGCGGTCCAGGCCATCGGGATGCTCATGCCGAAGGCCATGCCCAGCCACAGTTGCGGCACATAGCTGCGGCGCTTGAGGAAGGGATAGACCACGGCCAGCGCGAGCGCCGCGAACGAGAGCTGCACGGTCTTGGTGTTGGTCAGCATCACCAGGCCGAAAGCCAGCAGCGCGAGGACCAGGAACACGAGCAGGGCCTCGCGCGGCGACACCCGGCCACTGGCGAGCGGGCGTTCGCGCGTGCGCTCGACCTGCGGATCGAGCCAGCGGTCGGCCCAGTCGTTGATCGCGCAGCCGGCCGAGCGCATCACGATCACGCCCACGGTGAAGATCGCGAGCGTGCCGGGCGGCGGCAGGCCCTCGGCCGCAAGCCACAGGCCCCAATACGTGGGCCACAGCAGCAGCAGCCAGCCGACCGGACGATCCTGGCGCGTGAGCAGCGCGTAGGCGCCAAGTCGCTCCCAGACGCGCGGGCCCATCCAGGCGGCCCAGCGCGGGGGGTCGGGCAGGACCGGCCGCGCCACGGCACTGCCGCGCACGGCCTGTGCGGGCGGGGCGACACGGCGCGCCGGCAATGCCGGGGCTGCGCGCGCTTGCGGCGCGGCGCGCGTGGCCGGTGCCGCATTCGTCGCTGCGGCGGTCGGCGGCGGCGGGGCGCGGCGGGTGGCGGGTTCGCGCGGGGGCTTCGCGGTCATGCGGGGATTGTGCCAGCGTGCGATGGATGCGGCGGGCGGGGCATGCGACAATTCACGACACGCGCCCGTAGCTCAGCTGGATAGAGTACAGCCCTCCGAAGGCTGGGGTCGGGGGTTCGAATCCCTCCGGGCGCGCCAGATTCCTCGTGCGCCTGCGTTCCCCGACTGGCGGCGCGCCTGCGTCCCTGCGGAACGCCCGTTCGGCATCCATGCCTCAACGTCGCCTCGCCCAGGCGGCAGTGCCGCCCAGGCGCGCGAGGCTCCACCTCACCGTCGCCTCGCGCAGGCGACAGTGCCGCCTGCGCGCGCGAGGCTACACCTCGCCATTGCGCGACAGCAGCACCGCGATCGGCCGCGTCGGCGCGAAGCCCGCGCACACCATCGCGATCACCGCCGTGATCGGCACCGCGAGAAAGGCGCCGGGAATGCCCCACAGCGCCGACCAGGTCGCGAGGCTGGCCAGGATCACGAAGGGGCTGAGGTTGAGCGAGTTGCTCATCATCCACGGATCGAGGAAGTTGCCGATCACCATCTGCGCGAGCGCGAGCGGCACCAGCACCGTCATCACCGCGCCGTAGTCGCCGAACTGCATCAGCGCGAACACCACCGGGAAGAACACGCCGAGGAAGGAGCCCAAGTAGGGGATGTAGTTGAGCAGCGCGATGAGCACCGCCCAGAACGCCGCGAACTCCAGGCCCGCCCACGCCATCACCGCCCAGCTCACCACGCCCAGCAGCACGCTGATCAAGGTCTTGAGCGCGAGGTAACTGCCGATCTTGGCGTTGATCGCGCCCACGATCGCGTGCACGCGCTCGACCGTGCGCGGATCCTGCGAGAGGTTGCCGACCTTGGAATCGTAGGCGCGGCGCTCGAGCAGCAGGAAGGTCACGTAGAGGAATACCACCACCAGCGTGGCCAGGATCGACGTGACCGAGGTCACGGTGGAGCCCAGCAAGCGTTGCAGGTTGAGCTGGCCGAACACGTCCTGGCGCAGGCTGCCCCAGGTCGGCATGGCCTCGAGCCCGAGGCGCTCGGCGCTTGCCTGGATCGTGGCCAGCAGCGAGGCCTGGAACTGCGGCGCCAGCGCCACCACCCGGCTTGCGTAGGCCGCGAGCAATGCCGCGACCCACGCCAGCGCGAGCGCGATGGCCAGGATCGAGAGCGCGTAGCGCAACCTGGCCGAGCGGCCGATCCCGGGCAGCCGCACGAGCTGCTCGGCGAGGCCGACGATCACGTAGACCACCAGCACGCTGAACACGATCGGCACCAGCACGTCCTTGCCGATATGCAGCACCCAGCCGATGGCGAGCGCGAGGAAGGTGCCGTAGGCGAATCCCTGCAGGCGTTGCGGATTCATGTGCTGGGGTTCCTGCCGCGGTCTGGCCGACGGTCCGATTCTGGCATGCGCCCGTGTCCAACTCCGCGTCGGCGCGGCTATGATCGGGTCCATGCGAGCAGCGATCCTGGCGATGGCCGCGGCGGTCGTGCTGGCCGCCTGCAGTTCACCCGTGCGCCTGATGCCGACGCCGACCCTGCTGGTGGGCGCCGATGCGGCGTCGTCCGACTTCGTGCCGGAGCCCGAGCGCAGCCCCGACATCGAGATCTATTACGCCACCAACCGGCTGCCGGTGGATTCGGCCGCCGAGCGCCGCTACTCGCGCCAGATCGGCAGCAAGCTGCACTTCGGGATCGCGCGCCTGCGCATCGGCGATGCCGACCAGACCTGGGATTCGATCAGTGCCTATTCGACCCGCGGCGAGGTCGAGGATCGGCCGCTGATCAAGCTGCAGTCGCTGCAGGAGATGGCGGCGCTCGACGGCGCGCCGGCGGCCTTGCCGGCCGCGGCCCACGCCTTCTTCGACGATATCGACGCCGCGCTCGCGCGCAGCGTCGACAAGGACCTGGTGATCTACGTCCACGGCGCCAACACCACCTTCGAGCGGGCCGCGGCGCAGGCCGCGCAATACCGCCACTTCACCGGGCGCAACAGCGTGGTGCTGGTGTTCGGCTGGCCCTCGCAGGGCACCTTGCTGCGCTACAGCCGCGACGTCGCCAATGCGCGCCAGAGCGCGCCGGTGCTGGCCGCGCTGCTGGAACTGCTCTCGCGCCACACCGACGCCGACCGCCTCAACGTGCTGGCCTACAGCGCCGGCGCCACCGTGGCCAGCAACGGCCTCGCGCGCGCCGGTCGCCGGGCTACCGTGCAGGGCGACGTGCCCATGCGCCTGGGCGAGATCTACTACGCGGCGCCCGACGTCGATTTCCCGGCCTTCGTGCGCAACCTGCCGGACTACGTCGGCCAGGTGCGCCGGGTCACGGTCGCGGTCAATCTCGCCGACAGCGTGCTGGCGATCGCGCAACGGCACCAGCGCGTGTCGCGCGCCGGGCTGCCCGACTTCGCCGAGATCGATCCCGAGGAAGCGCGCTGGCTGGGCGCGGCCACGCAGCGCACCGAACTCGACGTGCTGTCGATGCGGCCCGAGGACCTGCCCGGCTTGCCGCCGCGCTCGCACCAGTTCTGGTACGACCACCCCTGGGTCAGCACGGATATCCTGCTCAAGTTCCGCTGGCACGTGCCGCCGGTGGCGCGCGGCCTGCAGGAGAACCGCAACCCGCAGGACCTGCAGTACTGGACCTTCCCGGCGGACTACGAGCAGCGCCTGCCCGCGATCGTGGCGGGCCTGGGCACCGCCGGCCGCGCCGGATCCGCGCCACGGCAGTAGCCTGCCGGATCGGCGCTTCCACGCGTGATTCCATCGACCTGAGGGAGTTCCCGATGACCGCGAATGCCGCTGACCGCAAGCCCGCGCCGCGATCGCGCGCCCACTGCCTGCCGCGAGCCATCGCGCTCGGTTTCGCGATGGCGGCGGCGGGCGCGCTCGACGCGGCGCCCCTGGACCTCTCCGCCGCCGAGCAGTTGCTCGCGAGCGGCGACGCCGCCGGGGCCCAGGCAGCGTTCGAGCAGGCCCTGGTCGCGGAGCCAGGCTCGATCGCGGCGCGGCTGGGGCTGGCGCGCGCGTACCAGGCGCTCGGTGAATACGCCCGCGCCCGGATCGAATTCGAGACCGTGCTGGATTTCGACAACCTGCCGCCGGACCTGCTCGGCCAGGACGAGGTCTACGGCGAGATCGCCCAGGACTACGCCGCGGGCGAGCGCACCCAAGGCTTCGGTTACGCCGAGACCGGGCTGGGCTACTACCGCGGCATCTCGACCAGCACCTCGGACGAATTCGGCGGCGACGAAGCCCGCGACCCCTTCTGGCTCGCGCGCGTGGGCGGTGGCCTGAACCGGTCCCTCGACAGCGGCAGTTCGCTCAGCGGCACGCTCGACTACCGCTTCCGCTACTACGACGAATCAGCGCGCCGCAACGACTCCGATCTGCGCTGGAACGGCTCGTACAACCGCCCGCTGGACGAGAACCGCTGGCGCCTCGGCGTGCGCGGCCGCGTGAGCTATCGCGGCGACTCCGACTACCGCAACGACTACGGTGTCTTCAGCGACTACCGCGTCCGGCTCGATCCCGACAACCAGCTCACCTTCGGCGCCGAATATCGCACTCGGCGCTATCCCACCGGCCGGCTGCGCAGCCGCAGCCGCGACATCGGCGAACTCACCGCCAACTGGTCGCATGCCTTCGCCGAGGGGCGTGGCAACCTGGGCATGGGCGTCAACCTCGCGCGCCAATGGGCAACCCAGGATCGTCCCGATGGCGATGCAACCGTCTACGGCGCGGAGGCCGAGCTGGGCTGGACCTTCAGCGACACGCTCGACGGCTTCGTGCTCCTGTGGTGGAACCACGAGGGATTTTCCGACGAGATCCACGACGCCAGCCCGGACCTCGACCCGATCGTCCCGTTCGCGCGCAGCGACAACCTCTACGAGGCAGTTGGCGGGATGAGCTGGACCTTCGCCCCGGGCTGGACACTGCGGCCGGAGGTGGTGTGGCTGCGCGACCAGAGCGACGTCGACGTGCAGAACTACTCGTCGATCGAGGGCTGGGTCAGCGTCCGGCTCTCGTTCTAGGCAAAAAAGGGGCCAGAGTGAATTACCGTTTCAAACGGTAATTCACTCTGGCCCCTTTTTATGGTTACTGCGGACGGAACGAGAAGCGCTGGCCGCCGACCGAGGCCTCGTACATCAGGCCGCCGCGCGCCACGGTGAAGATCGCCATGCCGCGCACGAACTGGCCCGCCGTGGCGGCATCGTTGCGGCCGCCGCTGGCGCCGGCAGTATTGCCGGCGGTGCTGGTCGTGGCGCCCGCGCCCGCGGTGATCGCCACCGCCTGGACCTGCGCGCCGAACTGGAAGCTGCCGCTGGTGAACTCGTTGAACGCCCGCGCGTCCTGCAGGAACACGATCTGGCTGTAGGCCTGGCCACCGAGCTGCAGGCCGGCCGTGAGCTGGTTCATCGTGGTGCGGCCCACGAGCTTGCCCTGGCGATAGACGCAGCCGTTGCCGCGCGCGCCGCCGATGCCGATGCCGGCCCGGCCGATGGTCGGGAACACCGCCCAGGCGTGGCTGCGGTTGAAGAAGTCGGCGCTCTGGCCCGCGTGCGGAACACCGTGACGGTATCGGCACAGGGGCCGGCCTGCGCGGGCGTGGCGACGAACGCCAGGGACAGCAACAGGGCCAAGGCAGCGACGATACGAGCGGTCATGGGAATTCTCCGGGAAGGGGGGTGGCCGGGAGGGTCGCCACCAAGCCCCATGATATCGCATCGGCCTCCGGCGGTCCGGCCGCGGCGCGCGATTGCGCCTGCCACAACCGGAGTTTCGTTTCGATGGCGACGCCCGTCCTATCATCGTTCCTTGGCGGTGATGACGGAGGCAGGCGACCATGGATTTCGAGCTGTCGGCGCGCGCACAGGATTATCGCGGGCGGGTGCGCGATTTCATCCGCAGCGAACTGGCGCCCATCGAGGACGCCTACCTGCGCGAGGTGGCGGAGCGCGCCCACGACGCCGACTGGCGCCGCTGGACCGTGTCCCCGGCGATGGCCGAGGCCAAGCGCAAGGCGCGCGCCGCCGGCCTGTGGAACCTGTTCCTGCCCGACCCCGTGCTGGGCGCGGGACTGAGCCACGTGGAGTACGCCACGCTGGCCGAGGAGATGGGCCGCAACGCGCTCGCGCCCGAGGCCTTCAACTGCAATGCGCCCGACACCGGCAACATGGAAGTGCTGTGGAAGTACGGCACGCCGGCGCAACAGGCGCGCTGGCTCAAGCCGCTGCTCGACGCCGAGATCCGCTCCTGCTTCTGCATGACCGAGCCCGAGGTCGCGTCCAGCGACGCCACCAACATGCGCGCCACCGCGGTGGTCGAGGGCGACCAGATCGTGCTCAATGGCCGCAAGTGGTGGTCGACCGGCATCGGCCATCCGCAGTGCGCCTTCACGATCTTCATGGCCCTGACCGATCCCGCCGCGCCGCGACATCGCCAGCACAGCATGGTGCTGGTGCCGCTGGACACGCCCGGCGTGGCGATCCAGCGCATGCTGCCGGTGTTCGGCGAGTACGACCCCCCGTACGGCCATGGCGAGGTCAGCTTCGACGACGTGCGCGTGCCGCTGGAGAACTTCATCGTCGGACCGGGACGCGGCTTCGAGATCGCGCAGGGGCGGCTCGGCCCGGGCCGCATCCACCATTGCATGCGCGCGATCGGCGGCGCCGAGCGCGCGCTCGAACTGCTGGTCCGGCGCGGACTCGAGCGGGTCGCCTTCGGCAAGCCGATCATCGAGCTGGGCGGCAACCGCGAACGGGTGGCGGACCTGCGCATGGCGATCGACCAGGCGCGGCTGCTAACGCTCTACGCGGCGTGGAAGATCGACGTGGTGGGCGCGCACGCGGCGCTGGCCGAGATCTCCGCGATCAAGGTCGTCGCGCCCAACGTCATGCAGCAGGTGGTCGATGCCGCGATCCAGATCCATGGCGCGGCCGGCGTGTCGTACGAGACCCCGCTGGCGATGCTGTACGGCCACGCGCGCACCCTGCGCCTGGCCGACGGCCCGGACGAAGTGCACCGGCACCTGATCGCGCGCACCGAGCTGGCCAGGTACGCCGCGCCCCGGCCAGCTCGCCACTGAAGCAGGCTGCGCCGATCGCTGCCGGGGGAGTCGCGCGCACCGTAGTAGCATGCGCCAATCGGGCTGGCGGGGAGGCGACGATGGCTGGCAAGCGCGACCTGCGCCAGGCACTGCTCGAGGCGGCGTGCGAAATGTTCGCCGCGCAGGGCTATGGGCGCACGTCGACCGCCGCGATCGTGCGCCGCTCGCGCTCCTCCAACGGCAACCTGTTCCACTATTTCGGCAACAAGGATGGCCTGCTGCGCGCCGCCGCGGCGCACGAGCTCGCCCAGCGGCGTGCCTACATCGATCCGGTGCTCGCGGCTTGCGCGGCGGGCGCCGAGCGCCTGGGCGTGTTCGCGTTCCTCAACGCGGCCTCGGGCATCGCCGCGCTGGGCCGCCTGGAGCGCTACCTGACCACGGTCGAGGACCGCACCTGGCTCGAGGCCGTGATGGCGGCGCAGGCGGACTACAACGCCGCCGTGCTTGGCGCCAACGTGTCGCGCGAGCGCCTGGGCGAACCGGCGCTCGCCGGCCATGCCTTTGCCGGCGCGATCCTCGGCGCGCTCAATGCGATGATCGCCACGCCCGCGCTGCCGCGCGACGGCGCCGCCTGCCGGCGCATCGCCGAGATCGCCCTGCGCCTCGCCGGGCTCGCTCCCGAGGAGCAACGCGTGGCGCGCCGCGCGATCGACCGCTTCACGCGCTCGGCCACCTGGCGCGAACGCGACCCGCGCTTCCGTGCCGCCTGAAGCCCGGCCGCCGCGCGTCAACCCGCGGGCACCACCTGGCTGTAGACCGCGATGAAGTGGAACGCGCTGCCGCAGAGCACGAAGCCGTGCCAGATCGCGTGCGCATAGGGGATGCGGTGGTTGTGGTAGAACGCGGTGCCCGCGGTGTAGGCGACGCCGCCCGCGAGCATCCAGCCCAGCGTCGCCGGCGGCAGCGCCCGCACCAGCGGCACGATCGCGACCAGCGCGAGCCAGCCCATCGCGATGTACAGCGCGGTCGAGGTGCGGCGGAAGTGGCCGGTGTAGAACAGCTTGAACACGACGCCGGCGAGCGCCAGCGACCACACCACCGCGAACAGCCCCCAGCCCCAGCTGCCGCGCAGGCTGACCAGGGTGAATGGCGTGTAGGTGGCCGCGATCAGGATGTAGATCGCGCAGTGGTCGAAGACCTTGAGCCGCGACTTGGTCAGGGCGTCGCGCGCCGCGTGGTAGAGCGTGGACGCGCTGTAGAGCAGCACCAGACCGAACACGAACACGGCCGCGGCCACGAACTGGATCGTGCTGCCGCGCAGCGCCGACATCGTCAGCAGCACGGCGCCGCCGACGAGGCTCAGCACCACGCCCAGCCCGTGCGAGAGCGCGTTGGCGACTTCTTCCTCGTGGCTAGCCGTGGAACTCACCGCGCGCTCCGGCCATCGGGGCGGCTCCCCGGTCGCTCGCAATCTAGCAGGCCGGGTGCCGAGTCGATGCTCGAATCGGGTCTCGGCCTCAGCGCAAGGTGCAGGCCGCGAAGATCACGGTGGCGCCATCGGCCGCGCTGGCCGTGAAGGTGGCGTCACCGCTGTCGCCGATGAGGATGCTCCACGCGCGCCCCGCCTCGCTGCCTTGCAGGGCGAGGGTGTCGCTGGTGCGCGCCATGCGCTCGATGACCGTGTTGCCGGTGCTGCCGTCGGGCCGCTGGCCGGTAAGGCGCTTGCCGGCGAGGTCGATGTCGACGAAGCGCGGCAGGTTGAGGTCGTCGAGGCTGCGCGCCGCGCAGTCCATCAGCGGGTCGCAGCTCAGGGCCCGCGTCAGCGCGCAAAGCAGGTTCGGGGGCTCGGCGGCAGCGACCGGCGCGGCGGCGGCGCAGAGGACGACAAGGGCGGCAAGGGACCGGGTGGGACGCGGGTTCATGGTCTGTCCTCACTTCACCGTGTAGCCGCGGGATTCCAGGCACAGGCGCAGCGCCTGCAGGTAGCTGTCGCGCTGCGCGTTGTACTGGCCCATGGCCGCGCTGTTGCTGGCCTGCGCCGACTGTTGCGCGGAGGCATTCCGCGAGGCCTGGCGCATGCCGCCGACGAGGCCGCCGATGGCGGCGCCCTTGCCGGCGTCGTCATCGATGATCTCGCCCGCGATCGCGCCGCGCGTCGCACCGCGCACCACGCCGCCGCGCTGCTGTGGCGCGGCCTGCTGCGCCGGTGGCGGCGCCGAGGGATTGAAGCCGGTCTCGTTGCGCGCCCAGTCCTGGCATTGCATGGTGTCGGTCGCCTTCTGCTGGTTGTCCTGGCCCTTGGCGGGATACACCGTGAGCGTGGTGCCCTGGGCCGATACCGACCCGGCGACGACGAGCAGCAGCAACAATGGCGTGCGACGCATGGACAGGCCCTCCGTGCAGACCCCCGCAGGCTACGCCCAGCGGCCTGCGCAGTCACCCGGACTTTCGGGCAGGCGCGGCGCCGCCCGCGACGGCCCTTCGGCTATACTGCGCCGCCCTTTTTCCGTGCGGCGCGCGCGGCTGGCGACCGGGAACCGATCCGTGAACAAGACCAACCCGACCGACGCAGTTTTCCTCAGGCATTTCGCCCAGATCATCGCCGGGCTGTTCGTCGTCATGTTGCTGCTGATCTTCGGCGCGTACTGGATCTACGGCCAGCATCGACCGGCCGCCAACCCCAGGGCCGCGGCGCAGGTCGACGCGCGGCTGGCGCCCGTGGGTGGCGTGTTCGCCGGCGACACCGGGCGCGCGGCCATGGCCGCGGCAGCCGAGGCGGCGAAGGCCGCGGCTGCGGCGCAGGTCGCGTATGACGGCACGCTCGACGGGTCGGTGATCTACGGCAAGCTGTGCCAGGCCTGCCATGGCACCGGCGCCGGCGGCGCACCGATGCTGACCAAGGCCGCGTGGACCGACCGCGTGGGGCAGGGCACCGAGACCCTGATCAAGCATGCGATCGATGGCTACACCGGCGCGGCTGGCTTGATGCCGGCGCGCGGCGGCAACCCCTCGCTCAGCGACGACCAGGTCAAGGCTTCGGTCGAATGGATGCTCGGCCAGCTCAAGTGAGCGCGCCCGCCATGGATCGCCACGACGCCGCCTCCGGGCGGCGTCATCGTTTGGGGTTCCCGTGCGCGGGGGCCTGTGTCGTGCTCCTGGCGGCGTGCGGCGAGCGCGCAGCCGATCCCGCGGCCGGCGCCTGCGGCGAACCGGCAACGCCGATCCACGCGGTGCAGGGCGGGGCGGACGCCAGCCCGCTGTCGGGGCGGCGCGTCGAGGTCGAAGCCACGCTCGCGGCGAGCCTGCCCGGCCTCGACGGATTCACGCTCGAAGCCGCGCCCGCGGAACACGACGCGGAACCCGCGAGCAGCGAGGGGCTGTTCGTCGTCCTCGGCGGCCAGGCCCTGCCGTTCGCCACCGGGCGCCGCGTGCGCGTGGCCGGCGTGGTCGAGGAGAGGCGCGAGTCCGAAGGCGACCGCGGCAGCCGCACGCAGCTGCGCATGGACGGCGGGGTGCTGGATTGCGGCCCCGCGGCCCTCGACGCGCCCTTGCGCGTCGAGTCGCCGCCGCTGGACTGGGAGCGCCTCGAGGGCATGCGGGTGCAACTGCCGGGCCCGCTCAGCCTGGCCGCGAACTACGCCCTGGGCACGAGCGGTCGCGCCAGCGTGGCCCTCGGGCCTCGACCGGCGACGCCGACCGAGCTGCACGTGCCCGGCGACGCGGCGCGCGCGACCCGGGCGGTGCAGGCGCGCGCGCTGCTGGAACTCGATCCTGCGCGCGCGCCCGCTGACCCGGACCGTCGCTGGTGGCTGGGCACGCCGCTGGACGCGCGCGAGCCGTGGCGTGCCGGCAGCACCCTCGCCGACCTCGCGGGCGTGGTCGACGAAGGCACGCGGGCGCGACTGGCGCTCACGCGCGGGCCGCGCGCGGCGATCCAGGCCACGCGTCCCGCGCCGCCGGCGCGGATGCCCGACACCGTGCGAGTCGCCACGGCCAACCTATTGAACTACTACAACGGCGACGGCCGCGGCGGCGGCTTCCCGACCGAACGCGGCGCGGCCGATGCGGCCGCGCTGCAGCGCCAGCACGACAAGCTGGTCGCGATGCTGGCCGGACTCGACGCCGACGTGCTGGCCCTGATGGAGCTCGAGAACGATGGCAATGGCGCGGACTCGGCGCTGGCAACGCTGCTCGACGCGCTCAATGCCGTGCCGGCCAGCGCCGGCGCCTGGCGCGCGATCGATACCGGGCCGTTGCCCTACGGCAGCGATGGCATCCGCGTGGCCATGGCCTACCGGGTCGATCACGTGATGCCGCAGGGCGCGCCGGCATGGCCGGAGACCGGGGAATTCGCCGCACTCAACCGGCGCCCGTTGGCGCAGGCCTTCGCGCCGCGCGATGGCGGCGAGCCCTTCGTCGTCGTCGCCAACCACTTCAAGTCGAAGGGCAGTTGCCCGGCGCAAGGCGGTCCCGACGCCGACACGGGCGACGGGCAGGGTTGCTGGAACGCCACGCGCACGGCTGCGGCGCGCTCGCTCGCCGAATGGATCGCGGCGCGCCGGGCCGCCGAGCCCGGGCTCTGGGACGCGGTGCTGGTGACCGGCGACCTCAACAGCTACACGCGCGAGGATCCGGTGCGCGCGCTGCTCGCCGCCGGCTATGTCGACGTGCTGGGCCAGGTGCTCGGCGACGCGGCGTACAGCTATGTGTACGACGCGCGCATCGGCCGCCTCGACCATGCGCTGGCCACGCCCGCGCTCGCGAATCGCGTGCGCGGCGCCGGCGAGTGGCACGTCAATGCCGACGAGTCCGCGGCCTTTGCCTACGACGGCGACCCGGCGTTGTACACGCCGGATGCGTACCGCGCCTCGGACCACGACCCGCTATGGGTCGACGTCGCGCTCCGCTGAGCCGCTGCGCGCAGGCCCGGGCCCGGCGCCTTCGGCGCGGGCGAAGCCGATGAGCTCGGGCATGAAGGCCTCGAAGTCGCGCTGCAGCGGCGCCTGCAGCGATTCCAGCACCGGCAGCGCCACGCCCAATGGGTTGGCTCGCCGCAGGCGCTGGCCGATGTGTTCCAGCACCGCCTCGGCATGCGCGGCGTCGGCATAGGCGACGATGCCGTCGTGGCGCGCCAGGCGGTGCACGTAGACCACGAAGGCCGGTGGCCAGGCGATCGCCGGCGTCGCGGTCACGGCGCGCAGCAGCACGCCATGGCAGCGGTCGGCGAAGGCGCGCAGGCTCTCGCCCTGCGACCAGCGCGCGAAATCGCGCGCCAGCAGGTGGTCGAACCAGACGTCGAGCAGCACGCCGGCGTAACGCCGGAACGGCGCTTCGAAGCGCCGCCGCGCCTGCAACGCGAGCGGGTGCGCATCGGTCCACGAATCGACCTGGCGATGCAGGCGCACGCCGCGCGCCAGCCGCGCGGGCCAGGCCGGGTCGAGCGGCCCGCGCCAGAAATCGCCGAGCAGGCTGCCGGCCACGAGTTCGGGCTCGTCGCCGGCGAGGAAACAGTGGGCAAGGTGGTTCACGCGGGTCCGTGCCGGTGGGATGGGGGCCTTCGGCTATGATGCCGCGCCCATGACCTCCGCAGTGAAATCGCCCGAGGCCTTCCCCGCGGCCAGCGCCGAACTCGTGCTCGCCGGCCCGGCCGGCCGCCTCGAGGCCGCCACCGAGCCGGCCGCGCCCGAGCATGCGCGCGCCGGCGTCGCCATCGTCTGCCACCCGCATCCGCTGCACGGCGGCACCTTGCGCAACAAGGTCGTCACCATGCTCGAGCGCTCGCTGCGCGAGCTGGGCCTGGCCACCGTGCGCTTCAATTTCCGCGGCGTCGGCGCGTCCGACGGCAGCTTCGACGAGGGCGACGGCGAGATGCAGGACCTGCTGGCGGTGGCCGAATGGGTCCAGCGCGTGCGGCCCGGCGATGCATTGTGGCTGGCCGGCTTTTCCTTCGGCTCCTGGGTCGCCGCCAAGGCCGCGCGCCACCTGCCGGTGAAGCAGTTGATCCTGGTCGCGCCGCCGGTGCAGAAGTATCCGATCGCCGCGCTGCCGCATCCGCCCTGCCCGTGGCTGGTGGTGCAGGGCGAGGACGACGAGGTGGTGGATCCGCAGGCCGTGTTCGACTGGGTCGCCCAGACCCGCGACCCGCCGGCGCTGGTGCGGATGCCGCAGACCGGGCATTTCTTCCACCGCAAGCTGATGGACCTGCGCGGCGCGGTGAAGAACGCGGTCAAGGGCAACCTGCCGCCGGTCCGCTGAAGCGATGGCGGCCGTTGCAAGTCCCGCGGGCCCCGCGCCCTCCGCCGCGTACGCGGCGGGCGTCGCCGCTGGCCGCTGGCAGGCCGATGCCGCGCAGCAGGCGGTGCTGCCCGAACTGGACCGCATCCGCGGGCAGGCGATCGAGGCCGAGGTCGACACCCTGCGCGAGCGCGTGCTCGCCGCGCTGGGCCGCCAGCGCGGTCCGCGCGGCCTGTACCTGTGGGGCGGAGTCGGCCGCGGCAAGACCCTGCTGCTCGACCTGTTGCACGAGAGCATGCCGGCGCACCTGACCTTGCGCCTGCACTTCCACCGCTTCATGGGCCGGGTGCACGCGGAACTGGCGAAGCTCAAGGGCCAGCGCGACCCGCTGCAGGCGGTGGCGCGCCGCTTCGCCGAAACGCCGCTGCTGTGCCTCGACGAGTTCTTCGTCCAGGACATCGGCGACGCCATGATCCTGGCCGAGTTCCTGCGCCACCTGCGCCGCGCCGGCGGCACCCTCGCCACGACCTCGAACATCGCGCCGCGCGAGCTGTACCGCGATGGCCTGCAACGCGCCAAGTTCCAGCCCGCGATCGCGTGGCTCGAGCGCCATTGCGTGGTCCATCACCTGGCCAGCGCCACCGACTATCGCCTGCGCGCGCTCACCGCGGCCCCGACCTACCGCCATCCGGACGACGACGCGGCCGAGGCCGCGCTCGCCGCGCTGTTCGAGCGCGTCGCCCCGGGCAGTCTGCGACCCGAGCCGTCGATGGAGGTCAACGGCCGCGAGATCGCGCTCAGGCGTCGCGCCGACGGCGTCGCCTGGTTCGAGTTCGCGGCGCTGTGCGAGGGTCCGCGCGCCGTGTCCGACTACATCGAGATCGCGCGCAGCTACAACACCGTGCTGGTCTCGGGCGTGCCGCGCTTCACGGTGCTGAGCGACGACGCCGCGCGGCGCTTCGTCAACCTGGTCGACGAGTTCTACGACCGCAACGTCAACCTGGTCGTGTCCGCCGCCGCGCCGGTGCGCGAGCTCTACGGCGGCGAGCGCCTGCGCGCCGAATTCGGCCGCACCGAATCGCGCCTGATCGAGATGCAGAGCGAGGAATACCTCGCGCGCCCGCATCGGCCCTGAGGCCGGCCTGCGCTCGCGGCCTTATCATGCGGCGACCATGACGCCTGATCGCCAATTCCGCTCGCCGGTGCGCCACTTCTGGCGCTGGTTGATCCCGGCGCTGCTGCTGTGGGCCTTCGCGCTGCAGGGCACGCGCGGGCTGTGGTCGCCCGACGAGGGGCGCTACGTGGACGTGGCGCTGGAGATGCTCAAGAGCGGCGACTGGCTGCGCCCGCACGTGAACGACGAGTTCGCGCATGTCACCAAGCCACCGCTGACCTACTGGGCCGTGGCCTCGAGCGTGGAGCTGTTCGGGCGCCACGAGTGGGCGGCGCGGCTGCCGCATGCGCTGGCCTTCGCGCTGTCGGTGCTGCTGGTCGGGGCCATGGGTCGGCGGCTGGTGCCGGAACGGCCGTGGCTGCCGGCGCTGGTCTACGCCACCTTCGTGCTGCCTTACGTCGCCGCGCATGTCATCACCACGGACACGCTGCTCGCCTTCTTCACCACCGCCTATGCCGCCGCCTTCGTCGAGGCGCGCGCGCGGCGCGACAGCCGCGGCGCGGGCGGGTACGTCGCCGCCGGCTGGGCCGCCGCCGGACTCGCGTTCCTGGCCAAGGGCCCGCCCGGCCTGCTGCCGTTGGCCGGGCTCGCGCTGTTCGCGTGGAGCGAGCGCCGCATCGTCGGCCCGACGCTGTACCTGAGCTGGTCCGGCCTGCTGCTGTTCGTGGTGCTCGGCTTCGGCTGGTACCTGCGCGTGGCCTTCGACCAGCCGGACCTGGTGCGCTACTTCCTGGTCGACGAGTTCTGGAATCGCCTGTCGAGTCCGCAGTCGCATCGCAACGCCGACGCGATCGGCGCGGTGCGCGTCTATGGCGGCACCCTGCTGCTGGGCACCCTGCCATGGACCTGGCCCCTGCTGCGCGACCTCAGCCGCTCCTTGCGGCGGCCCAGCGCATTGCCGCTGGCGTGGCGCGCCGACCCCCTGTCGCGACTGCTGGCCTGCTGGATCCTGGTCCCGCTGGTGGTGTTCGTGCTGGCGCGCTCGCGCCTGCCGTTCTACCTGCTGCCGCTGTTCGCGCCGCTGGCGCTGGTCGCGGCGCGCGCGGTGGGCGCGTGGTCGAACCGGCGCGTCGCGCTGCTGGCCCTGGCCGGCGCCATCGGCCTGCTCGCGCTGCGGGCCTTCGGGGCCCTGGTGGTGCGGCCCGAGGACGATCGCGCGCTGGCGCGCGCGATCGCCGCGCTGCCCGTGTCGCGGATCGACGAGGTGGCCTTCGTCAACACGGCGCCGCGCTATGGGCTGGCCTTCTATCTCGATGCGGAGGTCGAGCGCCTGAGCCTGGACGACGATCCGCCGGCGGCGCAGCGCCCGCCGGCGCGCGGCGAGGTCCCGCTGCGCGAGGGCTGCCGGATCCTCCTGGTGGAAGCACGCTCCGCCGCCGCGTTGCGCAGCAACCTCGCCACCGGCGTGGGCAGCTATCGCCGCATCGGCGCGGCGGGCCGGTACACCGCGTACGTGGTGCCCGGCGGCGGCTGCGACTGAGCGCGCGGCCCGCGATGCCGCGCCACCTCAGGCGGCGCGACGGGCGGCTTCCTGCGCCCAGTCCCAGGTGGTGACCGACACGGTGCGGATCACGGCGCCGAACTGCCAGGGATCGCGCTCGAGCAGTTCGCGCACCTCGTCGCGCGAGTCGGCAGCCATGACCAGCACGACCTTGCCGCTGACCTCGCGCAGCGGGCCGCCGAAGAGCAGGCGCCCGGCGTTGAAGAGCTCGCCCATGAACTCGGCATGCGCGGCCCAGTCCGGCTGCAGTTCGAGCGGCTGCCGCGGCAGCCACAGGCGCCCGGGCTCGCGAATCACCAGGTACACGCTGCGCATGGGGCGGGTCTCAGTCCCGTGGGTCCGGGTCGCGGCGGTACTTGCCATCGAAGACCGTGCGCCAGGCATCGCCGCCCGCCGCGCGCGCCTGCCAGTGCTGGCGCACGCTGCCATCGGCAGCCGGCGTCCAGGTGATGCGCTGCGCGAGCTGCGCGCCGGACGCGGCATCGGGCAGCATGCCCTCGAGGACCATGGCGCTGCCGTTCCAGCCGCCGGCGAGGCGCAGCACGGTGCCGTCGCGGTCGACCCAAGTCTGGAGCCAGCGGCGCGCCACCGGATCGTAGACGTTGAGGCTGGTGCCGCTGCCGCCCGTGGCGCCGCGCCAGTGCTCGAGCAGGGCGCAGCCGGCCTCGATCGACTCGATGCGGTTGCGGCCGGCCGGGCCCTGCGCGCCGTCGACCTGCCAGTCGCCGAGCCAGAAGTCGAACTGGCGCCGCTCGGGCTCGTCGCAGGCGGCCCGCGCAGCACCGGCGGCCAACGCGCACGTGGCGATTGCCAACAGCAGCCCTGCCCTCATCGCCTTGGCCTCCGGGGGGTCCCGTGACAGTCTAGTTCCCCGGTCCCGCGGCGGCAGTTGCCGCGATTGCGAATTCGGCCCGCCGGATGCGGTCCGCTTTCCCGGCGCAAGCAGGCAAGCGTCCCGGAACCTGTTGTAAGGTGGCACTCCCCTGCATCGTCCGGGAGCGTTGCCATGGCAACCGACAAGCCGAAGGCCGACTTCGGCAACGTGAAGTCCAGCGTTACCAGCAGCGCGCCGGTCAAGCCCAAGGCCGACTTCTCCAACGTCAAGGCCGCGGTCGCGTCGACCGCGCCGATCGTCGACCCGCAGCCACTGGCGACCTACGTGGTCAAGTCCGGCGACTCGCTGTCGAAGATCGCCAAGAAGACCCTGGGCAGCGCCAACAAGTGGAAGCTGCTGTGGGAGGCAAACAAGGACCAGGTCAAGGACCCGGACAAGATCTTCCCCGGCCAGGTCCTCAAGTTGCCGCCGTCCACCTGATGCGGACCACGAACGGAGCCGATTCCATGAACAACCGCCACCTGATCGCCGCTGCATTGGTTGCCGCCGTCGGCCTTGCGGCCTGCGGCAAGAAGGAAGCGCCGCCGCCTGCACCGGTGGTCACGCAGGCGCCCGCTCCCGCACCCGCACCGGCGCCCGCACCGGTGCCGCCGCCGGTGGCGATCTTCGCGGTCACGGGCATCGAGCTCGGCAATACCGTAGGCATGGACGGCAAGGTCGCCGCGCCCGCTGCGGTGTTCGCCCCGGCCGATGCGCTGCACGCGGTCGTGGCCACCACCGGCACGGCCACCGACGCCACGCTGGCAGCCAAGTGGACCTACGAGGACGGGCAGACCGTCAACGAGGAAAGTCGCACGATTTCGCCTACTGCAGACGCCTGGACGGACTTCATGATCAGCAAGCCCGACGGCTGGCCGGTGGGCAAGTACAAGGTCGAGATCAGCCTGAACGGCGCGCCCGCGGGCAGCCGCGAGTTCGAGGTCAAGTAGCAGGCCCCGCGGGGCCTGCCTGGCGCGGGTCCCGCGGCGCGGCATGGAAATCGTGCCGCGCCGCAACGGCGAGGCACTACACTAGCGGCCCTTTTCCAGGCGGGGCCGTCCGGTTCCGCCCGTTTCTTCGGAGGAACCCCATGGCCGACCCAGTCATCGTCCCGCCGGCCGGCGGCGAGAAGATCACGATCAAGAACGGCAAGCTCACCGTTCCCGACCAGCCGATCATTCCCTTCATCGAGGGCGACGGCACCGGCCCCGATATCTGGCGCGCCAGCGTGCGCGTCTTCGATGCCGCGGTGGCCAAGGTCTACGGCGGCAAGCGCCGGATCCACTGGCTGGAGGTCTTTGCCGGCGAGAAGTCCAACAACCAGTACGGAACCTGGTTGCCGGAATCGACCGTGCAGGCCTGCCGCGACTACCTGGTCTCGATCAAGGGTCCGCTGACCACGCCGGTGGGCGGCGGCATCCGCTCGCTCAACGTGGCCCTGCGGCAGATGCTCGATCTCTACGTCTGCCTGCGCCCGGTGCGCTGGTTCAAGGGCGTGCCCAGCCCGGTGAAGAATCCCGGCAAGGTCGACATGGTGATCTTCCGCGAGAACACCGAGGACATCTACGCCGGGATCGAGTTCGAGGCCGGCAGCGAGGGCAATCGCAAGATCCTCGAGTTCCTCAAGGCCAACTTCCCGAAGGAATACGGCAAGATCCGCTTCCCCGAGACCTCGGGAATCGGCATCAAGCCGGTGTCGAAGGACGGCACCGAGCGCCTGGTGCGCGCGGCCATCGACTATGCGATCCGCAATGCGCAGAAGTCGCTGACCATCGTGCACAAGGGCAACATCATGAAGTTCACCGAGGGCGCGTTCCGCAACTGGGCCTACGCCCTGGCCGAGCGCGAGTTCGGCGACCAGGTCTACACCTGGGACCAGTGGGAGCGGACCAAGGCCGCCAAGGGCGAAGCGGAGGCCCAGGCCGAGCAGAAGGCCGCGCTCGCCGCCGGCAAGGTCCTGGTCAAGGACGCCATCGCCGACATCACGCTGCAACAGGTGCTGACCCGGCCGGAGGAGTTCGACGTGATCGCCACGCTGAACCTCAACGGCGATTACCTCTCCGACGCGCTGGCGGCGCAGGTCGGCGGCATCGGCATCGCGCCGGGCGGCAACATCAACTACGTCACCGGCCACGCGGTGTTCGAGGCCACGCACGGCACCGCGCCCAAGTACGCCAATCTCGACAAGGTCAACCCGGGCTCGGTGATCCTCTCGGGCGAGATGATGTTCCGCTACATGGGCTGGACGGAGGCCG
>Ga0209476_10000854_pt1 | contig 21098 bp, 39 predicted proteins | sample KloWWTrecipitate_FD_187179 | JGI IMG/M metagenome (GOLD analysis project Ga0209476, IMG submission 187179) | Active sludge microbial communities from Klosterneuburg, Austria, studying microevolution and ecology of nitrifiers - Klosterneuburg... | ecosystem: Engineered > WWTP > Aerobic digester... | reverse complement strand
GATTAGCAGAGTCGAAGGCGTCGATCCGAAAGCCCGCCGCGATGCCATCGTGAAGCTGCTCGGCGCCGTCAATACCGAGGCCGACTTCGCCATCGTCACGCCGGGCATGAAGGAACGGGCGCAGTTTCACAGCATCGGCAATAAGGCCGGCATCGGCGGCGAGATCGGCCGCGCCGTGCTGCAGTTCAAGTCATTCCCCTGGGCGATGTTCCGCCGCCAGATGGATGCCTTCAACAACATGGGCGGGCCTGTTCCGAAAGCGGCAATGGCCAGCTATCTGGTCATTTCCACGACACTTGCCGGGGCGATGATAATGCAGGTGCGGGATATGCTGTCCGGCAAAGACCCGCGCGACATGACCCGCCCGGAATTCTGGGGCGCGGCATTCCTGCAGGGCGGCGCGCTCGGCATCTATGGCGACTTCATCTACGGGGCAGGGCATACCCGTTACGGATCCGGCATTCTGGAAGCGGCATCCGGTCCTACGGTCGGCCCCCTGCTCGAGATGGGGCTGGTACAGCCGATCCAAGCCATTGCCAAGGCCAAAGCAGGGAAGGATACCAAGCTGATTGCGCAGACCGTACAGGACGCCAAGGGCTTCATGCCGGGGAACAACGTTTGGTACACCAAGGCTGCGCTAGATCACCTGATCTGGCAGCAGGCAATGGAATCTCTCTCTCCCGGCTATCTGTCTAGCATTCGCAGCAGGGCCGCGAAGGAATATAATCAGGATTGGTGGTGGGGCTTGGGCGAAAGATCCCCGGATCGCGCCCCAAACCTTGGCGCAGCGATAGGAGACTGACATGGCGAAAGTGTATAGCGTACTTGCAGGAGGCTATGTGGATACTCCGGAAGGCGTGAAGTCTTCCAAAAGCAGCAAGGAAATGCAGAAGATGTTCAATCAGCTCGGCGCTCAACTCATCGAGAGCGAGGAGCGGTGTCAGGTAGCCGAGGAGGAAGCCAGCAAGTTGCGGGCGCAGATTACTGCGATCGAGGCAAGGCTGACTGCGGCAAACGAAAAGCTGGCCGCCGCAAACGAAAAGCTTACCGTGGCGGAATCGCGGATCTTGGTAGCGGAGAAAAAGACCCAAGAAAAGCGCGTACAAGTTGCCGACATCACGAAGAAAATGGACACCATGCGGGCTGAAATTGCGCGCCCCGTGGTTCAGTCTCCACCGGCCAAGCCGCTGGCATACGATGTCCGCGTCACCGGGAGAGACGAGAAAGGCCGCCTGGCGAATCTCGAACTGCTCCCAAAGGTTTCCAGCCGGCTGACGTAAAAAGAACATGGCCACCCTATTCATCGACTACGAAGGCGGCAACGACAACTACGGCGGCACGACATTTGCCCTGCTGGATTCCGGCACGGATGGCCGCATTACCTCGACCACCTTCAGCGCCGCCACTGCCAGCTTCCCGAACGACGGGTCGCTCATCGGGCAATACCTCACGATCTGGAACGCCTCGATCTACGCCGCCTACAAGATCACCGCATGGCTGAGTGGCACGTCGCTGACGATTGAAGCCATCTCAGGCGGCACTGCGCTGGCGAATCAGGGCGTAGATCGGCAATACTATATCGGCGGCAGGTGGAAAACGGGGGGCACTGGCGCAACTGCCGTGCGTATCGTTCCGGGGGATGAACTGCGGGTAATGGCTTCTCCTGAGCCTACCAGCCTTGGCGCAGGCACATGGACAAGCGGCCCAAGCTATATCGGATCGGCCAGCGAGAAGGCAATCCAGTCCTCCACCAACGCCTCCCCGATTGTCGTCACCAGTGCCGCGCATGGCTTGGTGACGGGCGACACCGTGGAGATTTCAGGCCACACGACCAACACCTTCGCCAATGGCATGTGGGAGGTTACGAAGCTTACAGACGATACCTACTCGCTGGATGGCTCGACTGGCAATGGCGTCGGGGGTGCTACCGGCGTGGGCCGCAACATGTCATCGTGCCGCGTGTATCTGGACACCGCCTGCACGCAGAAGATCGCCGGATGTTCCTTGCAGAAAGGCGCTTGGACAGCTTCGGCCAACGTCACCGCTACTGTTTTAACGACAAACTACAAAGGCAGCTACGGAAGCGCACAGATTGCCGTCGCCGCCGGTTTCACGACCGGCAAGGCCGCCTACTTTGCTACAGGGACACTCGACCTTTCAGGCTATCAGCAGGTGTCGTTCAATGTCAGGCAATCAGCAGGGACGCTTGGAGCGGCTTCTTCACTCTCCATCGTCCTGTGTTCCGATACAGCCGGAGCCACGCCAGTAGATACGATCAACTTGCCCTATCTGGCCGCGCTGAATCAGTGGTATCCGATTACCATCGACACAGCAGGCGCACTCGGTTCGAGCATTCAATCAGTGGCGTTTTATGTCAATACCGACAATGGCGCACAGACATTCCAGATTGGCCAGATCATCGCTTGCAAGGCGGCAAGTTCTGCGGACAGCCTGAGCCTGACATCCCTCATCAGCAAGCACAGCACCAGCGGCGGAGATGAAGTCTGGTACGGAATCCGCGACATTCATGGTCGCAGGGTTGTACTGCAAACAGAATACAGTGCAACCAGCAACACGACACACTATAGCGCTTATGCCGGGACGACCGAAAACGTCACGACCTACAAGCGCGAGACGATCAAGACGACAGTAGCGGCGACTGCGCCATTGCTGATTAATGAAGCTGGCACCTATGCCGCGCCAAACACGCTGTCTGGTGGATGGAACCGCACAGATATGTCCACGCAGACCGGCGAGACATGGTTCTCGCAGGGCGCGTTTATGATTGTAGGGAACGGCAATTGTGTTGCAGTCTCGCTAAGTACTGGTTCGCAATTCTGGAATTTTGACCGAATTCATGCTGCGTACAGTGATACAGCGTTTGCTTTAGGAAGTTCCGGAACAACTTACGGGATCAGCATCGGTACAGTGAAGGCAGTAGCTTGCAACGCGGGGGTAATCCGTGCATCTTCTTCATCCAGAAAAGTTGACGTAGATACCGCAATCAATGTGTCCTGTGTCAACTCTGGTGCCGTAACCTATGCTTCAGATTACACATTCGGAGTACTCACAAGCATAGGGTGTGGGAATGGATGTTCGTTCGGTACGTCAGCCAGAATTTACATAGACAACCTCACCGTAAAGTATGCAGTAGGCCCGTGGCTGAATTACAGCGGATCAAGCACCCCCTCATCGGGTATCCACATCAACAGCGGTACGATTGAATATGCAACTCAGGCGGCTTCTACCTATAGTAGCGAATTATTTTTCGCAAAGGACTGCAACTTTACGCTATACAGCGGCGTCGCGCCGTATGCCGGGCCGCTGACCTATTCCAACAGCTTCGCCACCACCCAAAACGAGAACGGCAACGGCGTCAGCAAGATTTACGGGGCCGGTGGATCGGTAATCATTCAGGACACGACGATGGCTTATGGCACGGCGTCGTCATCGTGGAAGATGTCGCCGGTATCAACCACATTGTCAGCAGATTGGCCGCTGTATTTGCCACTCAGGGGCATCGCCCTCGCCGCCAACGTCACCAAGACCATTGGCGTCTGGATGCGCCGCAGCAATACCGGCCTGACGATGAAGCTGGTCTGCAAGGGCGGACAGATCGCCGGGATTGCCGCAGACGTGACCGCCAGCATGACGGCGGCCGCCGACACATGGGAATTGGTACAGATCAGCCTGACGCCGACAGAGAAGGGAGCCGTTGAACTGGAAGCGCATGCCTACGGTGGCGCGACCTACAACGGCTGGGTGAGCGTAATGGAGGTTGCATAATGGCCAAACTGATCGAGAAGCGGCAGGAGCGCAACGGCACATGGGTGGTGCGGGTGGCGAACGATGCCGAGACGCGCAGCATGTTCTTCTCGTTCAAGACCGAGCCGACGAAAACTCAGGTGCGGGATGCCTTCGATGCGATGATCGCGGCGGAGAAGGCCGCACGAGAGGCAGCGGAAGCCGAGCGCGAGGCGGAAGAAGGCACCAAAGTCACGCTGCGTGATGCGATTCGCCGCTATGAGGCGGGGCAGCTTACGAACAACCAAGCAAAGCAACTGCTCGAAGCGATGATCGCCCGGGCGCGGAAACTTGATTTGATATGAGCATCTGCCCGTCCGACCTGCTGACGCTGACCGTCGCCTATCAGGGCCAGCCGTTCGTCCATCTGCAAGCCTACGGCATCGACACGCTGGAACTCGACACCGCCTTCCAGGGCCAGCCGTTCATCGCGCAGCCGTACTATGAGGACTGCGAGGTAATTGATCCGCCGGAGCCGGAGCCCCCGATTATAGAGCCAAATTATAGCGCTGGCGGTGGCGGTTATTTGGTCGAGCTCGACGCAAAACCAAAGAAGCGCGGGACGATTACCCTCTATAATGAGGAGGAGGAAATCCTAGAACTGCTGGCAATTATCATGCCGGTCATTCATGAGCAAGAAAGGAACAAGACATGACGGTCGAATCCAGCACAAACCGGGTGAGCTACGCCGGCTCCGGGACGGTTGGCCCGTTTGCAGTACCGTTCTACTTCCTCGAAGATGACGATCTGGTCGTCATCCGGACCACAATCGCAACCGGGACGGAAGTCGTCCTGACGCTTACCACGGACTACACAGTGAGCGGGGCGGCCGACCCGGATGGTGGAAGCGTTACCCTGACTGGTGTCCTTGCCTCCATCTATGCGCTGGTAATTGTGAGAGATCCTGACCGGCTGCAGGCGAGCTCCTACCCACGCAACGACGCCTTTCCGGCGGCAACGCACGAGCGCGCACTGGACAAGCTGACGATGCTGGTCCAGCGGTCGCGGGACTTGTTCGAACGCGCCTTCCGCTTGTCGGATGGCGATGTGTCTGGCGTTAATCTGGAAATCAGCGAATCGGCATCTTCAAGGGCGAACAAGTATCTCGGCTTCGATTCAAACGGAAACCTGACGCTATCGCAGGCGCTCGATGTCGGCGAGACGGTCATATCGTCCTTCATGGAAACGGTACTCGACGACACCGACGCTGAAACAGCGAGGGGAACGCTTGCGGCGGCTTCGCTCGGCGCCAACACCTTCACTGGCGTCCAACGCTGGGCAAAAGGCGCTGACGTAGTTTCCGCCAACGCACTCGCCCTTGGCACGGACGGCAACTACTTCGACATTACCGGCGCCACGGCAATAACCAGCATCGGCACCCTGGGTGCAGGGACGGTGGTCAAGTTGCACTTCGATGCCGCCCTGACCCTGACCCACCACGCTACGGACCTGATCCTTCCTGGCGGGGAGAACATCACCACGGCGGCGGGGGATGAAGCCGAATTCGTGGAGTATGCGACTGGCCTCTGGCGCTGCACAAACTACGTGCCGGCGGCGTTTGTTCCTGCCGTCATTGGCCAGGCTGCAGCAGAAGCCGGGACCGATACCTCCCCGAGGCTCTGGACTGCAGAACGGGTTGCGCAAGCGATCGCTGCGCTGGCGGCAAGCGGGGGGGCTCTCCCGAAGAACTACATTACTGGCCTGACCCTCTCCAACAACGCCAGCGACGCGACCAACGACATCGACATCGCGGCTGGGAAAGCGAGGGACGCGACCGACACGGAGGGTATGGTGCTCGCTTCGGCACTCACCAAGCAGCTCAATGCGGCCTGGGCGGTTGGTACGAATGCCGGTATGCTGGACACAGGAGCGGTCGGGAACAACACCTATCACCTGTTCCTCATCAAGCGCAGCGATACCGGCGTGGTTGACGTGCTGGCCTCGCTCTCTGCGATGAATTCCGGCACTTGCACCATGACCATTGCTTCTCCCGGAGTTGTCACCTTCGCCAAGCATGGACTGCAGATCGGGTCGAGTTTCGAGTTCTCCTCGACAGGAGACCTCCCGACGGGGGTCACGGCAGGAACGACCTACTATGTCATCACGGCAGGCTTCGGAGTCGATTCTTTCCAGTTCTCGGCATCGCAGGGGGGTGCGGCCGTGAATACCAGCGGCACGCAGAGCGGAACGCACACTCTGACCCACAAACCGATCATGCCGGCGAACTATGACTACAAGCGGCGCATCGGGTCGATCCTCCGCACCGGGGCGTCGAATGTCGGGTTTATCCAGCGTGGCCAGGAATTTACGCGCACGGTGCCGATCAACTCGGTCAATCAGACCACACCGGGAACCTTTGCCGCCACAAGGACACTTAATGTTCCAGTCGGAATCAAGTGTCGGGCCGTAATTGGCTGCGGCAATGAGTCGCAGTTGAATACTGCCGTACCGACCTACGTGCTAGTTACCGACCTAGATACCACCGATACCGCCCCATCAACAACAGTGTTTAGTTACAAAGTTGGCCCGTACCTGACAATAGACACAGACGTAAATGCTGGCGGCAGTATGATAAACGTAGTGACAAGCTATTCCGCGCAGGTTCGCAGCCGTCAGTCCTCTGGTAGTACTTCAGACACCTTCGCAATCACCACAATCGGATACGAGGATTACCAGCTTTCGGAAGGTCTGTAATGATCCACTACCGCCGTGGGATGAAGTACCAACTGGCGCGCGACTACATGCGCCGAACGCCTATTCATCCTGACGAGGACATTGTAACGAAGTGGTGGACTCTGACGCGCAGCGGGTTGCTGCTGCTGAAGGACGGCTACGCTTGGGACGGCGCCAGCGGCCCGACGTTCGATACGGAAAGCTCCATTTCGTCGAGCGCGGAACACGACGCCCTCTGCAAGATGCTGCGGAACTTGTCGCTCGACTACGACAAGTGGCAGGACAAGGTCAACGAGTTCTTCCGCGAACGCTGCGAGGAAAATGGCATGAACCCGCTGCGTGCCCGCATCTGGCACGCCGGGGTGGAGTTTGGTGACGCCGGGAACCCGAACCAGGGGCCGGACGACGAAATTTTGCAGGCACCGTAAAGGAGAGGCGAAGTGGGAACCGACGAAATTGATCCCGTGCAGTTCGGACGACTACTGGAGCTAGGTGAGCAGAACCACGATACGCTGTTGGAGATAAAAACCGACCTACGCGAGCACGTCGATCAAACGAACGCGCAGTTGCTGCTTCACAAAGACCGCATTGACTCCATCGAGCTGCGTGACGAGAAGCGCAAGCATTTGCTGCTAGGTGCACTGGGGGCTGGCACCCTTGGCGGTGCCACCTTCGGCGAGGCCATCAAAAACTTTTTCAAGCACCTGATCTCGTGAACCGCGTCATCGACACCATCGTCATCCACTGCAGCGCCACGCCGAACGGCCGCTGGACCACCGCGCTGGACATCGACAAATGGCACGACGACCGCGGCTTCGAGCGCGGCACTGCCTGGCGTGCCCGCTGGAACCCCGACCTGAAGGCCATCGGCTACCACTTCATCATTTACACCAACGGCGCCACCGCCACCGGCCGCCACCTCGACGAGACCGGCGCCCATGCCGGCGGGCACAACAAGCGCAGCATCGGCATCTGCATGATCGGCACCGACAAATACACCATGGCGCAATGGCGCGAACTCGATGCCCTCGTCGCCAAGCTGCGCGCCCGCTACCCCGCCGCGAAGATACTCGGCCACCGCGACCTCTCCCCCGACCTCGACGGCGACGGCATCATCGAAAAGCATGAATGGCTGAAGACCTGCCCCGGCTTCGATGTTGCGGCCTGGCTGGATAGCCACGGAAACATCATTGAGGAACAAATCCTCGCCGTGCTGCCAGACTGATCAGGCGCGCGCAGCCCCCACCCTCGGCATAGACTTGCGCAGTCCGGCGAGGATCTGCGACCAGCCGATGCGCGCCTTCCATGGCTTGCCGTCTATCTCGGCGCGATAGCAGTCCACCCTGTCGGATTTATAGAGTGCCAGCCGATGCATCCGCTCGCCGAAGTCGTGGTCTATGATGATGATTTCGCGCCGCAGCTCCGGCAGTCCTCGCGGGTAGTCCGGCGCCGACTCGGCCATCCTGGCGGCGTCCGCGCCACGTCGCATAGCTGCGAGTTTCTGGCGCTGGGCGTCGGCTTTCCTGGTCACTCGATAGGTCATGGTCTACCTTGCACGGTACGGCTATTTAACGTTAGCCCTCATGTCAGGCTTCCTTCGCCGCCCGGATCGAGAAGCCACCGTAGTAACCGTTGTGCTCGTTGTGGCTCGCCATCGTGAAGCAGCCTTTGCTGGTGCGCACTTCGAGAAACTGAACCTCGTGCTCTTCGTATTTGGCGGGAACGCTCGGCGCTTCCTTGATTTCAGCGCCCAGCAGTTGTGCCCCAACGTAGTCAGCGAGGTTGTCGTCGGTGCGCATGTAGCGGCTTTCGCAGCAACTTTGTCCGTCGTCAAACAACTTGATCTTGCTCCCGTCGTCGAAGGCGAAATGCAGCGCATCGTCATCACCGAGCGAAAGCGCGGTAATCGTCTTGTTCATCGCCGACGTGAAGGCATCAACGCTGTCGGCGTTCCCAGCAAGGTAGTTGATCATCACGCCCATTCCAAGTTGTCCCATGTTGTTTCTCCTTTGAAAGTAAGTTGTCGTAGTGCGCCGCCGAGGGCTAACTAATCGTTCCAGCGGAGCCACGCGATAATGCCGCGTGTCCCGCTGAACTCAGCCGTTAGCCGGCATTGGCTTGCTGAACGTTTGCACGATCAGAGTCTTTTCCTCTTCCTGGCAATCGACCGCGTATGCCTCTTCCATCCAGTCAATCGCTTCGGGTTCGCCATGCTTGCCGCCGCCGTACCAGTACGTCCAGCCGACCCAAGAGCCGTCCGGCATCTTCATGGCAACGGCCTTGCTCTCGTAGTGGCGCGACCATTCGCACGGCAAGCCAGTTTCAGTCTCGCCGCTCCGAACCTCAGATTTGCCATCCCAGTGCGCGTCTGCTTCAACCAGCGCGTCGTAGAGTTCATCCACGTTCGCGCACGGGTAGTCGGGCGCCGGCTTCTTTTCCCATCCGGCCACTTTTGCCAATACCGCCCACTTCAGTTTTTGTTCCGGTGTCATCTTGGTTACTCCGTAGTAAATAGCCGGCTAACCCGGCATTGCACCGGACGCCCTACGGGCGCTCGGTGAATTTTGCGTTATGCGGCACATGCGTCCCAAAATGTCTAAGCGCACAATCCCGATGAAAAGGCACACCGCAGTCGGTGCATCGGTAAACTTCTTCGCACGTGTATATCGGCTGTCCGCAACCTATACGGCTTGCCGGGAACACGTTGTTCTGGCCGCAAGTAGCACACACTGGCCGCTGGTATTCAGGCTTGTCCATCATCACCCTCCGCCGGTGCCGCATAACCTTCCGTTCCAGGCGCGACTGGCCGCGATGAAGCCGCGTCCAGCGGCCTGAACTCCACGTTGGGCGGCTTCAGCTTGTGGCGCTTGCACAGTGCATCCTCGATCAGTACGGCCATGCTCTGATCCTGCTGCCGCATCCAGTCCAAGAGCCAGCGGGGAAGCTTCAGCCCAACCGGCACCTTGACCAGCGCCGGAGGCTTGTGGGGCGCTCCGGCTGCCATCACACTAACCCCGCGTTCTTCATCTGCCCGACCGTCGCCGGCTCCATCAGCGAAACGTCCATCCACTGAACCCGCTGATTTTCCTGCTGACTTGTGGCGTCTATCAGACCGATGTTCCGGCCTTCGACCTCGACAACACGAAACACTGTCGCATCGGAATTTCCGTTCATGCAAACTGTGTCATATTTTCTTGGCGCTTTTTTCATCTTCAATCTCCTGTAACCGGCTTGGGCCAATCCCTCACCTTAATTACAGTATATACCATTCCGCAATAAAAGTCAAGACCTTTTTTAAGGCCGCCCAACTAATCATTCCACCGGACCTGCGCGATAAAGCCGCGCAGGCCGGTGAATTCAAACGTTGGGCCTCACCGTGATATCCATATCGTTGCCCCCGGCGTTTCCTCACATGCGGCCAGGTACTTTTCCACGAACGGAACGAAGTGCTTGTATAGCCCCCACCCGTTCTGCGAGTTGTGCTTTTCAAACCTTTCCGGGTCAGCCTTCATCAACTCCAATCCTGCGCGCAGCGGTTCGATCAACTCCCCCGCCTTGGTCAACCCGATCTCTTCCGGGCGCCACAGGTGCATGTAGATTCCGGCCTCTTTTGCCATCGCGCCGAGGTTGTGCGTGATGTTCGCGCTATATACCTCTGTCGGCTTCGTTATCAGCAGTGCAACATCCAAGCTCATGTTCCGTTCCTTTCCGGGCCGCATGGCCCAACTATTCATTCCAGCGGACGCCTTCGGCGCCCCTGAATTCAGGCGTTAGAGCGCGTGTTCCACTCAGCAATGGCTCGTTGCCCAGCTTCAACCAGCGCCTCGTCTCTCGGCTTGCCAGTGGTTTGTACTCGAACCTCCCCGCAAGCGCCACCGCAATCTTGGCAGGCCGCGAACACCCATCGGAACGTGCTTCCGTCCATTATTGCAATGTCGGTTCCGCCGCAAAACGGGCACGATAGCGGCTCTAACCCGCCAGTCGACGCGGACTGTCCGATGCTGCCTTCGCTTGCCGTTGTCTCTTGCTTGTCGTCCATCGCTATTCCTTTCCTTTGTCCCCGGCCAGCCGGTCACTTTGTCCGTTAGCCACCACGATATTCACGCCGTCATGCCCTTCCTCAAACTGCACGATCGGCAGCACTTCGTAGTAACCATTTCGGTGTACAGACACCTGTTTTACGCGCATACTTTCGCGCGCTATCTTGTAGGCCGTCTCTTTCAGGTGGCGCACGTAGTTGCCGTGATCTTGTCGCTCTTGGTAAAGCTGTGCGCGTATCGCTTCGACTTCTTCTTCAAGTTGCCTCTTTGTCGGCATTTCGTCCTCCTGGTGCCTAACCCGGCGTTCGAGAGGGAGCCTTCGGCTGCAAGCAGCCTTCGGCCCCCTCAACTTGTACGTTCGGCGTCATCGGCGCATCGACAACAATATCTACCGCGCCTGTGTCATTCACGCTTTCTATCCGGCTTTCCGGTTCCTGCGCTTGTGCTGCCTCAATCGCTCGATCAACACTCAGCGCCAGCACCCATATGCTGCTGTGGTATCCGCCAGTACGATTCTTGTACGGCTTGTAAAGCCGAACCACCCACCATCTCGGTCTTTCCCATTGCACAAACATGTTTACCTCCTTAAAGTCAGTCCGCCGAACCCGGCGGTGGAGAGGGAGCCTTCGGCTGCAAGCAGCCTTCGGCCCCCTCAACTTGCACGTTGGGCGTCTTCACCCGAAAATGGCGGCTTGCATCGCCCGCTGCCACTCCCGCCACGTCATGCGCCGCTCGTGCAACGTAAAAGTGTTTCCAGTCCCTTCGCCAACAACCGTCACGCGGGGGCGCGTCAGCAGCTTGCGCAGTTTTCTCAGGCACGGTTCGTGTACCTCGACAATATCGCCAGCCTGCAATCCGTGCCCGCGTGCATCTGTTGTAATCGTCGTTTTCATATCACAACTCCCCGCGCAATTCCGGCACCTGCGCCGTCGTCAATTCGCTCTTGTCCGCATGGCACCTGTAAATCGCCGTGCCGACGAGAAATATTTCGTGCTTGAAGCACGCCTTCAGCATCCCTTCGGCCTGGTCGAGGTTTCGCTCCGCCACGCCGGCGGCACGGCGCGCTTTCAGGTCCGCGGCGATGTCTGCGAAGTTCCACGCCACCAGCGCGCCGCAGAGCGCGCACAGGCCGGCGATCGACGGCAGACCGCGGTGATCAGCGGACACGGCAATGCTCCCCGGCGACGCGCCAGGCGCGGTTCCAGCTCCAGCCGAATTCACGGGCGAGGCGCGTGGCGAGGCGGAAACGGAAGATCATGCTGCCACCTCGTTGATGTCGCAGCAGCCTGCGGTGCGGTCGGTATCCTCATAGGCATCGCGCACGCTGGCGGCGCCGATGCGATACCACCCAGGCAGCCGGCGCGGCAGCCAGGCCAGACGATGCCCGTCGGTGTAGAGCTTGCAGGACGGGTCACGCACGGCGCGGCTGGCTTCGAGCATGGCCTGGCGCAACCGGTCGGCAGGTGGGAGGATGACGGCGGCGGGGGTCATTGCTGCAACGCCTCTTTGCGTGCCTGGTAGATCGCCGTCAATTCGGCGCGCTGGTCTTCGTCGGCGATCTCTCCGATCAGGTCGGCAGCGGCGTCGAGCAAGTCCGTGTCCTCGGCTTTGTTGAGTTTGTCTGCGACTGCGGCGTAAGTGATGGCCGGGGCGCGCTGTTCGACCGCGCGCAGCGCATCGTCTTGCGGGTCCGCCTCGTACGACGCCGGCTTCTTGCCGCGCAGCTTTTCCTTGACAGCTTCGGTGCGGCTTGCGTGCTGTTCCATCGGCAGGACTTCTCCCTGCGCGGTGATGTCGCGCTCCACGATGCGCTCGGCTTCGTCCTGGTCGTAGATGCCGGCATAGCCGAAGGCTAGGCGCGCGCACTGGATCATGGCCTTGTGGCGCAGCATGCGGCGCGGATGGCTGCTCCATGGGCCGGTGCCGCGCTTGCACTCGGCCATGTACTCGGTCACGGCAACCGGGTGCGCGCGATCCTTGCGGTAGATCGTGCAGGTGCAGGACTCGGCATCCTGCTCGAACTGCATGCCGTCGAATTGCTCGTGGCTGTTGATGATGCGCGCCCAGCCATCGACGCCAACGACCGGCACGATCCCGTTGTTCTTGTCAGGAAAGGCGTAGACCTCCTTCGTCCAGGGGTTCAGACCGTACTGGTCGGCGACGATCAGCAGGGCCATCATTTGTTCGTTTGAAACGTCGCCCTTGAAGGCGGTCGACTTGAGCGTGGTCAGCATCTTGGCCGGCTCGACGGAAAACCGGCTTGCCATCTTGGCCAGCAGGCTGGGCGGTTGAACGGTTGCGACTTCTCCCATGTCATTTCTCCTTGAGTAACAGCCGGCGGCTGCCGGCGGTGGTGGTCGAATAGTGCTCGGCGGCGAACTGATCCAGGTATTCCCCATGGCCTAGCTCGGCAAGCTGGTTGTTCAGGTCAATCGCCGTGTTGTGCCAGTCGATGCGCTGCCCCGGCTTCGCCGCCTTCCAGGTGGCCAGCGTGGCGCCCTGGTAGCGCAGCACGGCGGCTTCGCCCATGTGGGCGGTGATGGCGTCGCGCTGGGCCTGCTCGGCTTCCTCAAGGGTCTTGATCTCGCCCTTGATCTCAGATAGCCGACGCACGGCCTGCGCGACTTCCGGCGTCGCCTCGATCTCGCGCTGGTTGTCGCGCGGGAACAGTTTCAGCACGTCCGCCTCGCTGGCCGGTTCCGGCGCGATGTCGGCGATGACATGGTTTCGCCACCATTCGGCGGCGCGGGCGAGGATTTCCCGCTCAAGCTCCAGATCGCGGCGCATGGTATAGACGCGCAGTTCCTGGTTGCCGAACAGGACGGCCAGGTCTGCCCATTCGCAGCCCGTAAGTGCGGCGTAGGTGGCGATCTGGATCAGGTACTGCTGCGGCACCTGGTCGGTGCCGGAAGGCCCCCAGTCGGCCGCATTCGAGGCGGCGAAGGCGCTGGCGGTCTTGCACTCCAGCAGCCGGTCGGTGCGGACTTCGCGTTTGTGGCTGGCGACCTTGGCGCCATCCGGCACCACCAAGCGGTCAACGTGGCCGATCACCATCGGGAAGTCAGGGTGCTGCAGCATCGGGTTGAATCGCTGCACGGCGCGGCCGGTGGCGTCGCTGTATTCGCGGGCGACGAATTCCTCGGCGTAGCTGCCGAAGCGCATCTGCAGGGTGCCATCCTGCGGCGCGGCGCGGCCGGTTTTCTCGAGGTACACATCGACGGCGCTGCGGTAGGGGGAGAGGCCGAGGACGGCGGCCATGTCGCTGCCGCCCAGGCCGGCGCGGCGCTCCGCCAGAAATGCGGCGTGCTTGTCGGGGGCGTTCATGCCTTCACCGCCTCGGGCATGAAGTCGGAACGCCCGATCAGCCCGGCGTCGACCCTGCGGTCATAGGCTTCATCAGAGCGGGCGGCGGCGGCGCGGTCGAGGTCTTCTTCCAGGCGCCGGGCATCCCTGTCCGCCGCCGCCTGCATTTCCGCTGCGGCGTGCTCGACGTGGAAATCAGCATCCTCCAGTTCCGGGCGAACGCGCAGGTAGACATGGAGTTCGCGCAGCAGGATGGCGAGGTCTTCCGCCGACGGCCCGGCGACCTGGCCGGTGAAGACGGCAATCAGTGCCTTCGGATCGCGCCCGAGGCGCTGGCGCTGGGCGGCTTCGGAGTCCGCCGCCTTGGCATAGTAGTGTGCGAGGGCAGTAAAGCGTCCGGCACGATCTGACATGGCCATCATTTCGCCGGTGATGGGGCTTTCCTTGTCGATTGCCGCTTCGTCGGCTTGCAACTGGTTGATGTAGGTGTTCATGGTGCCTCCTGTTGAATGCGCTCTTTAGGTGAGCGTTGATGTATTATCGGCAGGCAAAAATCGAAAGTCAATAAAAATTTTCACAAAATATCTTGCAATGGTTTTCGTGCGGTGCTATAAAGTCGGCATGACACCTAAACAAGTAATCAAGCACTACGGCAACGGCGATTTGCGCGAAGCCGCCTATCGCTTGGGCTACTCCGAAAACGCTATCCGCTACTGGGTCAAGCAGAATCGCGTCCCACGGCATGCGCAGAAACGCATTGCTGCGGAAAGCGGTGGAAAACTTAAAAAAGGAGGGGGCGCAAAATGACCGAATCACAGCTATCAATCGACTTCGATGCGGCATCCCATGCCAGGCGCGGAGATCCAAGCACAAGCAAGGATTCCGCAGCCAGGGTGCGGGAATTCGCCGCTGGCCAGTGTGCTGACATCCTGGCCGTCCTGCGTGAGCAGGGCAGGCTTGGCGCCGAGCAGATCGCCGCCTACCTCGGGATCGACGCCTATGCGGTCAGGAAGCGGCTGGCAGACCTTGAACACGCCGGCCTTGCCAGACCCCTTCCCCTGCATCGAATGACGGCCAGCGGGCGCAAAGAAAGATTGTGGGATGGGTCTTGACAATACTCCGCGGTAGCGTATTCTTCAGAGGTCGGGATGATGATCCGATCAACTAAAGGAGTGTATCAATGTCATCAGATTCAATCAGCGACAGCCGCCAACAATTCAGCGCGCCGCATTCCTCGTTGCCGTCTTGGGCCGGCTTCATCACCCGGCTGGCGGTTGTCCCTGATTGGATTTGATGATGGCTAGAATACGCACGATCAAGCCGGAGTTCTACCGGCACGAAACCCTACAAGACCTAGAGATCGCCAACCCAGGGAAATACCCGATGCTGGTTTTTCAGGGGTTATGGGGGCACTGCGACAACAAAGGCAGATTCGAGTGGCGACCTAGGCAACTCAAGCTCGACATACTTCCATTCCTGCCGTTTGATATGGCCGAAACCCTCCTGATTCTCGCTGACTCTGGAATGGTGAGGCGCTATACCGTTGCCGGCGCGGAGTACGGGGAAATCCAGTCATTCGAGAAACACCAACGCATTACCGGGAAAGAAGCGGTAGAGGGTGAGAAATACCCGCCAAACATCCGGGAAACTCCGGGGAAACAATCGGGAAACATCAGGGAACACCCGGATGTCCAGGAAGGGAAGGGAAGGGAAGGGAAAGAGGAAGGGAATGGAGAGGCGCCGGTTTCACCGGCGATTCCCCCAAAGCCACCCAAGCGCGCCACGCAACTGCCTGACGACTTCACCCCGAACGAAACAGGGGTGCAATACGCGCAGACCCGGCAGGTCGCCTTGACGCCCGAGCTAGAAGCGTTCCGCAACTGGCATGTCGCCAAGGGCACGACGATGAAGGACTGGCAGGCGGCTTGGCGAACCTGGTGCGACAAGGCGGTTGAATTCGGCCGGGCCGGGCAGGCGCCCAACGCCCGCGCCTCGCCGCGTCAGACGGCGGCGCAGGAGCGGGAGCAGGTATCGAGAATTCTCACAGGGAGGGGTGGCGATGCAGGGCGAAACGAACGCGACATTACTGGCGAGACCGAGCGCATTGCCTGAAACCTGGATCGGCCGCATCTTCGGCCGCATGGAGGATTTCTACGGCGCGCGCTTTCTTGATGCCTGGCGCGGCACGGATCTGGCGCGGGTGAAGGCAACCTGGGCGGAGAAGCTGGCCGGCTTTGCTGACCAACCTGAGCGCATCGGGCACGCGATCAACGCCCTGGAGCACCACCCTTTCCCGCCGACCCTGCCGGAATTCCTCGCGTTGTGCCGGCAGGCACCGGCGCCGGAGCGGCCGGCGCTGCCGGAACCGCAAATCGACCCCGCGGTCGCGGCAGATCGTGCGCGCCAGGTGCAGGAAAAGACGGTTGCGGCGATGCGCAAACCACCGCATTACGCCTGGGCCATCCACCTCCTGTCCGAAATCGCCACCGGCGTGGTGCTGCCGCAGATCTCCGAGCGGTTCGCCATCGAAGCCTTGCAGAACCTCGGAAAGCTCAATGAGGCTCCAGCCGATTATGTCGCGTTCAACCGGCCGATCTGGCGCCAACTCACACAGGTTGCAGCATGAACGAAAAAGCCACCCGCGCCAGATCGGCCCTTACCGACAAGTGGCAGCCGCTGGGCAAGTGGGCGATGGTCAAGGGAAAAAAAACGGTGGCGAAGTGCATCACCAACTGCCGCCCGGTCTATGTCCGCTACGACGGAGACAAGCGGATTGGCCAGTACGGCAGCTTCGCGGAGGCGTCCAAGGCATGAACGCCACATGTCCCACCTGCGGCCGCAAGATAGACAAGAGCCACGAGCAGCGCAAGCTCTTCCATGCCCTCTGCCGCGACATTGGCCTGCACATCGGCCTCACCCCAGGCAAGGTCAAGGAGGCCATCAAGGCGGACTTCTTCGGCCTCGATGAGTACCGCATCGGGGAGAAGTGGTATCGCGCCATCAGGCCATCGGAAACGGCTGACAGGGTGGAATATTCGCAGTTGATTGACTTCACTTACCAGTGGGCAGCGGAGAATTGCGGGTTTAACGCGAAAAGTGACCGGCTGTCCGAGGACAAAGAAAAGGAGGGATAGTGATGAGCGATGAGAACCAGCAAGAGGCAAACGAAAGCGGCATCGGACAGTCCGAGTCGACTGCCGGGTTAGAGCCATGCCCGTTTTGCGGCAATCATGATCGTGTGCATGTAATTGCCTACCACGCATGCGACTACGTCGACCAGAGCGAAGGGCTAGACGGGTTCATTGCGATCTGCGACGCCTCTGGGTTCGGACGAAAGAACGGATGCGGGGCCGCAACTGGCTGGTATGAAACGATTGCCGAGGCAACGGCGGCATGGAACCGGCGCTCTAACGTGCAAGGTCAAGGGGGCGACAAAGCGTAGCTTTGGCGACTCCCCTGCACCGGCGGGTTAGGCAACACAGCCGTCCTACGCAGACTGACTTTTGGAGGAAATATGAACCTGGACGAAATTGTAATGAAGTTGATTGGGCCGGTGCAGGCAATTGGCGACAGCCGGATTGACGAAGAACGACTGAAGAATATGAAGCATCTGACTTGGCTTGTGGATCGACTTTTGTTTGAGATCGAAACAGCAGCGGCGGATGCAACTCGGACGGAGCATTCGATGCGATTAATCGGAGAGAAGGCGCGAGACTTCTTGAAAGAGGTTAAGAGTGCCTAACGCTGGCGTAACCGGCGCGGAGCGTCCGCGTTGACGCAAATGTTAGAGCGCATTTTTACGGAGGCAATGCATGGCACTTTTGAACAAGCGGCGAGCGATAGAAATGGGCTACAGCGGTGACAAGCGAAAGCGTCGCAGGCAACACAGACTCGCGGCAAAACAACTGCTTACTAGCGGTGGAATTTTCAACAACTTCAGCGCCAGAGGCAGCACGTTTCATTGTGTTGCAATGTGGCACTTGGAGCAGGCTCGTGCGCTCTAACGCCATAGCTCAGGGGCGCGAGCATAGCGAGCGTCCCGCTGGAGCGGAGGGTTAGGCCGCTGGTTGAGAAACGAACGAAAGGACGACTGACATGGAATTTAAAGACTTCCCGAAGATGGCGCGGCTGACCCGCGAAGTGATCGTGACCGAGAAGATCGACGGCACGAATGCGCAGGTTTTCATTGGCGAAGACGGCGCGCTGCTGGCTGGTAGCCGCACGCGCTGGATTACCCCGGCTGACGACAACTTTGGTTTTGCCGCATGGGTGGAATCGCACCGCGATGAACTGCTGACACTTGGGCCAGGTCGCCACTTTGGCGAGTGGTGGGGCGCTGGCATTCAGCGTCGTTACGGCTTGAGCGAAAAGCGGTTCAGCCTGTTCAACGTGCAGCGGTGGGCGCTGCACGGCACTGCGCCGAAGACCTACCCAACAGCCGACCCGCGAGTGACGCGCACGCAAGATGTGCTGCCGCCCTGCTGTGGGCTGGTGCCGGTGCTGTACCAAGGCCCGTTCGACACTGCGGCAGTTGATCAGTGCATTGAAAGCCTGCGGCTTACCGGCAGCGTGGCCGCGCCGGGCTTCATGAAGCCAGAGGGGGTGGTGGTGTTCCACACGGCTGGCAATATGGGATTCAAGAAGACCGTGGAAAAGGACGAGGTGCCGAAGGCCATTGCCGCGCTGCAAGCGGCCTAACGTAGAGCTAAGGGGCCGGCCGCTTGCGGACGGTCCCGCTTGAGCGACGGGTTGGCAGGCAAAACGTAACTACGGAGTGATGATGGCTGAGAAAGTGACAATCGGGAATTGCGAACTGTGGCACGGCGACTGCCGGGAGATACTGCCGACGCTGCCGCAAAGCGACCTGATTTTGACTGACCCACCCTACGGAATTGAAAGATTCAAAACTGGTGGCAGCAGAATTTACAAGCACACCGACGAGAAAGCCAATGGACTTGAATGGGATAGGCCGATACCGCAATGGCTAATGCTGATGCTGCAAGATTGGGCGAAAGACTTGATTGTGTGGGGTGGCAACTACTACACGATGGGGCCGGCGCGGTGCTTCCTGATTTGGGACAAGCAGAACGACGGGCGCGACTTCGCAGACTGCGAGATGGCTTGGACGAGCATTGATGCGGTGGCGCGGATTTTCCGCAAGCGCCCGATGAACATGGACGGCGGGAAAGAGCACCCGACACAGAAGCCGATTGACTTGATGGCATGGTGCATTGACAAGGTGGCGAACGCGCAAACGGTTTGCGACCCGTTCATGGGCAGTGGCTCGACCGGCGTGGCCTGCGCCCGGATGGGCTTGCAGTTCGTCGGCATCGAGCGCGAGCGTAAATACTTTGACATCGCCTGCCGCCGAATAGAGCAAGCCTACGCACAGCCCCGGCTGTTCGAGGACGCAAAAGTCGGCGCTGGCGATACGGCGGTGCAGGGAGACATGCTTTTGCCTGCCAACGTGAAATAGGGAGCCGAAATCCAGCGTAAAGCGTCCTAAAATTCCGACAAATGGGGCGCAGCAAACGCTAATATACATTGCGAATCAATGCCAATCCGAGACGCTAAACTGATATTAGGAGGGGGCTTGCTGTGAAATTCATCCTAGCCCATCAGACCGCAAGAACGCGCTCCATGGCTGCAGTTAGGGATGCTCCGGACGGCTACATCGTTGAGATCCGCGAGCCAACCCGGAACCTGGAACAGAACGCCGCGCTTCATGCCGTCCTGGGCGAGATTGCCGCCTCCAGACAATGGGCAGGCCAGACCCTGAGCATCGAGGATTGGAAGCGCCTCCTGACAGCGGCATGGTGCAGGGCAACAGGCCGCGGCGTGAAACTCCTCCCGGCTTTGGATGGCCAGGGGTTCGATGCCCTCTACCAGCGCACCAGTACCCTGACCAAATCCGAAATGTCCGAACTGATCGACTACATCCACGCCTGGGCGGCATGACAACCAAAGCCCAAGCTACTCACCTTGACCGCCTGGCTGCGTTGCCGTGTGCCTTGTGCGGCGCCGAGCCGGTTGAGATACACCACATCCTTGAAGGCCGCATCAAAGGCCGGAAGTCAGGCCATTGGACGGCCATCCCGCTTTGCCCGAACTGCCACCGAGGATCAAAGGACGGAATCCACGGAGAGCGGCGCATGCTATCCGTTCGCAAGGCCACGGAATTGGAGCTGCTGGCCGAGACGTTGGAGAAACTCTATGGACACTGAACACAAGCACCAAGCCGCCTTGTTCCGCTGGGCCGAGATCCAAAGCAAGCGCATTCCGAAACTTTCCCTCCTATTCGCCATCCCCAACGGAGGACTGCGATCCAAGGCCACGGCCGCCAAGCTCAAAGCCGAAGGGGTAAAGGCAGGGGTGCCGGACATCTGCCTGCCTGTGGCAAAGGGTGAATATCACGGGCTTTTCATCGAACTCAAGACAGGCGGAAACAAGCCGACCCCACCACAGGTGCAGTGGCACATGCGACTGTCCTCCGAGGGTTACAGGGTTACGGTCTGCTGGGGATGGGAAGCCGCAAGGGAAGCGATCGAGGAATATCTGCTTGTCTAGGGGTTGATTTGATGCTATAAAGAATACGGCTTCGGCCGGGTTTTGCATCCTCCTGTAGGTGATTCGCCCGGCGTAACAACCGGGCTTTTTTTATGGCAAATCGTGGAACCTTTGTAAAAGGTGAGAAAAGGCCGAACCAGGGCAAGCGCGGTCCGAATAAGGAAACCAAGGCGCTGAAGGAAATGATCCTGCAGGCCCTGGATGAGCAGAAAGGCGGCGGCGTGGCGTACTTGAAGGATCAGGCGCTATCGAACCCAAACGCATTCCTGTCGCTGCTCGGGAAGGTTCTGCCGACCACCCTGGCCGGAGATCCGAACAACCCGGTGCGCTTCGAGCGCATTGAAGTCGTCATCGTCGATCCTAAGGCATGATTCCACGCATCCACGTACCCAGGGCGTTCAAGCCGCTGCTGCAGCCGGCGCGGTACAAGGGGGCGCATGGTGGCCGAGGCTCAGGTAAGTCTCACTTCTTCGCCGAGATGCTGGTGGCCAAGTGCCTGCAGTCAAAGACGGATGCGGTCTGCGTCCGTGAAGTCCAGAAGTCCCTTGCCCAATCCGTCAAGAAGCTGCTGGAGTTGAAGATTCACGCCCTCGGTGTGGCCGACCGCTTCGACATCAAGCAGGACTTCATCGGAACGCCCTACGGCGGGCGCATCATCTTTCAGGGCATGCAGAACCATACCGCCGACACCATCAAGTCGCTGGAGGGCTA
>Ga0209476_10000851_pt1 | contig 21116 bp, 16 predicted proteins | sample KloWWTrecipitate_FD_187179 | JGI IMG/M metagenome (GOLD analysis project Ga0209476, IMG submission 187179) | Active sludge microbial communities from Klosterneuburg, Austria, studying microevolution and ecology of nitrifiers - Klosterneuburg... | ecosystem: Engineered > WWTP > Aerobic digester... | reverse complement strand
CCTGTGCGAAAAACGCACTGGCCAACCGCAGAATCTCGTTGGCCTGGCGCAGTTCCTTGACCTCGCGTTCCAGCGCCTTGATGCGCTCACGCTCGGCCGTCGGTATGCCATCACGTACGCCAGTATGAGGGTTGGCCGGGAATCGTGCGAAATCCTCGAAAAAGCCGCTTAGCGAGCTGTTCTTAAAAAGAAAATTTCTTGGCCGATGAGCAAATCAGCTTTGCCGACATGCTCTTGCTTGGTCATTAGGTTTGGTTTGGCGATTCGATCTCCAGAATTCGGAATCCTTCATCCAGTGCCTCAACCTTGCGCCGGAAATCCAGCACATAGTCGCCGAAACGATTGATATGCTCCAATCGGTACGGCGCCAGTCCAGCCAGCACCTCTTGGTTGATTACAGCCCCTTCGGCTTGGAGTTGCTTCAGCACCCGGCTCATCCCAACCACGTTGTGCAAGATGACCAGGTTGGCGACAAGATGGTTGTATTTGATAATTTTGCGCTGTTCATGGCGCAGGTTTTCGGCAATCACCCCTTCTCCGCCGAAGAATAGTTTTTTCTCAAAACCATTGAATTGCTCTGACTTATTGGTTTCCGCGTGGATGAGTCGGCGAAGTTCGACGTCGCCAACGTATTTCAGCAGGAACATGGTTCGGATTACTTTGCCGAGTTCCTTGAAGGCGAAATACAGCTTGTTCTTTCGACTGTAAGTTCCCAAGCGACGCAGGATGGCCGAGGCGGAAATTTTTCCGAGCTTGATGGAAACTGCCACGCGCAGCATGTCCGGCAAATGGGTTTCGATCATCTGCCAGTTGATATCGTCGCTGAAAAGCCGGTCGATATGGGTAAACTTCTTATTGCTGTCGGGCCGATGGAACACCAGATCCTTGATGCCACGGATGCGCGGCATCAGTTTGATGCCCAAGAGGTGGGAAAGCGCAAACACCGTGTAGCTCTGGGCCTGGGTGTCGCCATGGATGGTGTCCGGCCGGATATCCGAGGTGTTGGTCATCAGCCCGTCGAGGATGTGAGTGCCCTCGTAGGTGCCGCAGGAAATGAAATGGCTGAACAGTGCGATGAACTTGTCGGAAACATGGTAGTAGCCGATACCGCCATAGCCGCCGTAACGGATGTGATGTTCAGAAATCAGGTTCTGCTCGTAAAGGTTCCATTTCGTGCCGTCGGCCGAGGCATGTTTGCCTGATCCCCAGTAGCCAGGTAATTCGAACTTGTTGTAGGCATTGATGACCTTGACGATGGCTTTTTCCAGCACCTCTTCCGTCACGTACTTGATGTTGAGCCAGGCGATCTGCTTGCGGCTCATGCCCCGAATTGAGCGCGCCGTCTGGGTCGGCCCGAGGTTGCAGCCATAACAGAACAAGGTGCTGATCACGCGTGGCCGCAATTCTTCGATCCGGCTTTCGGTTCCCATCAAAGGCCGAAACAACTTGTGCAATTGCAGCCAGCGCTCCGTGTCGATCAGTACGTCGACGATACTGATGTTTTCCATGTGCTCGGTGATCAGCTGGTCGATCGCCCTGATTCCCGGCGGCGGTTCACTGGCTGGCGGTTTCTTCAGGATCAGCCTGCCATCGACGATTTCGGCATAGGCATTTTCGGGAAATTCAGCATCGACAGCCTCAGCCGTCTCCAGCAAAGCCGCCTTCAAGGACTCGGTAAAGACCCTGGAGTCCGTTTCGACACCGGTGACCTCGCCATACTGCGCCAATTCACGATTCAGGGTGTCGTCGTCAACCAGTTGCTCCCGGTAGTCGTCGTAACGTTCGCCATGCTGGATAAACAGATCGCCCGACTTCAGTTCATCGCGGATCGCATACAAGACCGCCAGTTCGAAGTAACGGCGGTTGATGGCAACAACCTGACCGTCGGCGCGCTCGGAGATGACTAGTTTCCGCCAAGTCGAGGGGAGCCACTGGAAATCCTCCTCGGCATTCAACCCGACCAACGACAGCGGCACGACTTCATGCCGGATGCCACGCAGCGCCTGCAACGCTTTCATCATCCGGATCAGGGTATCGTCTTCACTGCTACTCTGCGGATTGACGATTTCGATACAGTTCAGCAGCTGAGCTCGAACCATCTTGTAGGGCTGGATGAGGAACGGCAGATGATTGCGTCCAGCGTAGGCCATGTGCTCATCGCAGATGGCCACCAGGTCATCGACATCGGCAATCAGGCTGCCACCGATGGCCTCTACCCTTTGATGATCCGAGCCATCGATCCGGTAGGCCAGCAACATCTCCTTCAACTGGCCGATCAGACGATCGGTTCGCTGGATGTGTTCCTGCTGGTATTCGCCCAGCTTGTTGCGCGCCTGATTGTCGAGGTTCTGGAGCATGCGGACGAACAGGTCGGCCGCATCGTCGAGCGTCTGGGCAAATTGCGAGCGGATGTAGATGACCGCCAGCGCATAGCGCTTCTGGGGCTTCAACTCTGCCATTTCTGCCGCATCCAGTGAACGGGCGATGTAGCGGTACTGCTTGAGTTTCGGAACGGGAATGTCGGGGATGGGTAGTTGGTCGACCAGCAACTGGAGCCTGCGAATATGCTGGAGATAGGAGCGGGTTTCCTTGTTGGTCGGCTTTTTGGGTTCGCGCTTGAGCAGGTTCCAGGTACTGCTGGTCTCGCCCGACTTGACCTTGAACAAGTTGTCGATCAAGGTTTTCACCTTGGCATCAAGTTGGTCGGCAATACTCGCAAAATGGACGTCGTGGATCTTTTCCCGAGCCTGAATGGCCAGCCGATCGAGTGTAGAGAAACCGGGTAACTCGTAGCGATGATGCACCAGTTCTTCAAGCATTACGTTGACGATGTCGGCCACGACATGTCGGCTGTCCGCAGCCGTTTCTGCGATATGCCGCAACCAGGCACGGGCCTGATCGTTCAGCGGACGAACATTCAGGTAGCGTCGCAAGGCAGCAATCAGGGTGGTGCGCGCCGTCGTTCGGTCGAACTGCCGAAGTTCATCGGCCCTGGCTGGCCGATGCCCCGTTTGGGCCACAATGTGTTGGCGAATCGCTGACGGTACATCCCTGATGTGGACGAAATACCCAAGCCGCTGAAACAGCTTCAGGTAGATGAAGGCAGCCGAGCGAGCAATCGGACGCTTGACCGCCTTGTCGATGAACGCGATTTCATCGGGCGTCAGTGTATAAACCTCGTCGAGATCCTGTGCTGAGGGGTCTGCCTTCAGCCGGGGATATGCGGTCTCGTGAAGTTGGGTCATGCCGGATCAGTCCCAATGCTTGCCGCTCACCGGATCGCGGCATACTGCCTCCAGGAAGCACTCACGGGCATCGGCAATTCGATGGAGTTCGTCGAGCAAGGTGTATAGGTGGTCGTCCAGGGTGTCGATAGAAGGCGTCGGGACGGAAATCCGGTATCGACGGCCATCCTGATCCAGCGGTTGCGCCTGAAATCGGGCAAGGCAGGTACTTGCCATATCCCGCAAGGCATTGGCGACACCACGTCGACCACCGTTGAAGGGCGACAGATCAATGGTAACCTCAATCGTTGTGAGGGCGACCTCAGGCAAGCCCGGCAACTGCGGCGTCGAAACGCCCATTGTTTCCGGCAACATCCGATCCAGCCCCTGCTCGAATCGCGCTTTCTGGTCAGGGCTGACCCCATCCAGATAGCGCATGGCTGCCTTCACGTCGCGCCAGCCGACGTAACTCATCAACTCCCGGATATCCCAGCCGCTCATACCTGCCCACTGGGCAAAGCCCCGGCGTAGCGAGTGACTACTGAAGGAGTCTGCATCGGCCACGCCGGCCTGGCTAAGCAATTTTCGAAGCACGGGAATAATGCTGCTCGGGGTCAGTTCAGCCTCGGATAGGTGCCCCCAGCGGTCGATCTTGCGGAATAGCGGTCCCGCTGTCAGTTTGGACAAAGCCAGCCAGTCTTCGACTGCCTCGACCGGGCACAGTCGGGACAGCGCCGGGCAGGAGTAGCTTCGGCCTTCCAGGTTGCGATCCCCTTTGCTGCGGGGCAAGAAACAGGTCAGCCCCTCGCCGGGCTTGATCTCCATGAACTCGATGCGAAGGTTAGCCAGTTCGTCGGAGCGGAACCCGCGCCAGAAACCGAGGAGAACCAAGGCTCGATCACGGGTATGTCGTAGGGCATTGGCCGAATCCCCCCGGCTAACCGCTGCTGCCGTGGCTGATGTCAGCCAGTCGGCAACACCGCGCAGGATTTCCAGTTCCAGCGGCTTGGCCCGTTTCTCCTGGGCCGGATGCAGGGTTCGGATACCTTTCAACACTTGCCGGATCTTCAGGGCCTTGGTCGGGTCCGGAAAACCATGATCCTGATGCCACCGCGACAGCGCCGCGAGTCTGTGCTTCAGCGTGTTCAGCGACAGGGATTCGGCGTATACCGCGAGGTAGCGGGCAATCGAATCGATGGTCGCCGGCAACAAGCCTTCCCATTCGACTTCGAAGTGCTGGATGGCTGACGCATAGCTGCGTCGGGTGTTGGCCCGTTCGGCCGCATCGAGGTAAATGTCGACTTGGCTCATTCTGATTCTTTGGGAGATTTTAAGGTGGTGCCGTGCACGCCTGGAATGTGATTTTCCATAGGTCTCTCGTTGATACCTGACTGCGACAAGCCTTCAAGAATCCCGCAAGTCGAGGCTCGACGCTCATCTAGACAACGGCCGCGTAGCTCCTGGAGCTGTTTTTCCAGCGCTTGGAGTTCACCGATTCGACGAACGACGTGTCCGATGTGATCATCGAGCAAACGGTTTACCTCGCCGCAGTTTTCCTCCGGCGATTCCTTGAAGTGCAACAGCGTCCGAATCTCGTCGAGTGTCATGTCCAAGCCACGACAGTGCCGAATGAAGGTTAGTCGCTCTTGGTGCATCGGCCCATAGATTCGGTAATTTCCCTCGCTCCGCCCTGGTATCGGCAATAGTCCTTCCCGCTCGTAGTAGCGGATCGTTTCCACATTACTTCCCGCCAAACGCGCCAGTTCGCCAATTTTCATTCCAGTCATCCTTACGACCGGCCAGGTTGGAGCGCGATGATGGCCATTCCACCGAGAGATACGGCACTGCCCAGCAGATCCCAACGTGTCAGGGGAATTCCATCGACCTGCCATAGCCACAGCAAGGCGATCGCAACATAGACACCGCCATAAGCAGCGTAGATGCGGCCGGCGGCACCCGGATGCAATGTAAGGAGCCAGGCAAACAGAGCCAGTGATATGGCAGCCGGGATTAGAAGCCAACGCTGGCCCCCCTGCGTCAGCACCAGCCAGGGCAAATAGCAACCGATGATTTCGGCCAGTGCGGTGACGACGAACAGACTCAATATCTTCAGGAACTCCAACATGCTTTTCTCCTTGAATCATTTTATTCTAGCTGCTTGACCTTGTAGCGACTCAAGGGTTTTTAATGGCATCAACAAACAGGAGATGGCCATGCCCCTTCATGCCGAGAAGCAACAACCCAATGAGCCTGAACGCTGCGCGTGTTCTGGTGGCTGTGTGACGGATACGACCTCCATCCAGGATGTGCTGCCTGTCGCCGTATCCAACGCCTCAGGGCATTCGAGCATTTTTCGGATTCCCGCCATGGACTGCCCGAACGAAGAAAACGATATTCGCAAGGCGCTCGCTGGTATCGCGGGAATTCGGTCGCTACGTTTCGAACTGGCTGCCCGGACCTTGACCATCGAGGGCGAGCAACTCGCCCTGGAAAGCGGACTACAGGCCATCCGCCAGCTTGGCTTTGAAGTGTTGCCCATCGAGCATGAACAGAAGACCGAAATGCCATCAGGCCTCGGCGAAATCAGCAAGGCACTGATCGCCCTGGCATTGGCCATCGGAGCCGAGGCTCTGGATTTCTTCGCACCCGATACCCTCCTGTTCAAGAGCCTGGGTATGGCGTTAGCAGCGGCTGCTATCGCCTTCTCAGGATTCTCCACCTATCGCAAGGGACTGGCGGCATTGCGGCGCGGCCAATTGAATATGAATGCCCTGATGGGCGTCGCCGTGACTGGCGCATTCCTGATCGGTCAATGGCCGGAGGCCGCCATGGTCATGGCGCTCTACGCCATCGCCGAATTAATCGAGGCCCGGTCCGTCGATCAAGCACGTAACGCCATCAAGGGGCTCCTCGCCTTGGCCCCGGAAACCGCAGAGATTCGCCAAGGCGATGGTAGCTGGCAGGAGATGCCGGCCGACAAGGTTGCCATTGGCGCACTCGCCCGGGTCAAGCCCGGCGCCCGCATCCCACTGGATGGGCGAGTAACCGCTGGCAGCAGTGCGGTCAATCAGGCACCGGTCACCGGCGAGAGCATTCCTGTCGACAAGGCGACAGGCGATCCCGTTTTCGCCGGCACCATCAACGAGACTGGTACGCTGGAATTCGAGGTGACAGCTGCCGCCAACAACACGACCCTGGCCCGCATCATCCATGCCGTGGAGGCAGCCCAAGGCACCAGGGCGCCCACCCAGCGTTTCGTGGATCGTTTTGCCGCGATTTATACGCCGGCCATTTTTGCGGTTGCCGTGGCCGTGGCCGTTGGTGGCCCCTGGCTGTTCGCCTGGAGCTGGACTCAGGCACTCTACAAGGCGCTGGTTCTCCTGGTGATCGCCTGTCCCTGCGCGTTGGTCATCGCCACGCCGGTCACGGTGGTTAGCGGACTCGCCGCAGCCGCTCGGCGCGGCATCCTGATCAAGGGCGGCGTCTATCTGGAAGAGGCTCGCAAGCTGCGCGCCATCGCCCTGGACAAGACCGGCACCATCACCGAAGGCAAACCTCGACTGGTCGCCACGGAAGTGCTGTCGGCCGCCGAACCTGAATCGAGGATTCTTTCCTGGGCGGCCAGCCTGGCCGGCCATTCGGACCACCCCGTTTCAAAGGCTATCGCCACCAGCCTGAACCTACCGGAAAACGGCCTCACCGACTTTACTGCTCTTCCCGGTCGCGGCATCGAGGCCCGCCTGGACGGCCATACCTTGATTCTTGGCAATCATCGCTTGATCGAGGATCGTGGACTGTGCAGCCCCGAGATCGAGGCGCGTCTTGCCGTTCATGAAAATCAGGGGCGAACCGCCACTCTGCTGGCTACCGAGGGTCGGGTACTGGCCATCTTCGCAGTAGCCGACACCATCAAGGAAAGCTCGCGGGAAGCGATTACCGATCTGCATCGTCTGGGTGTCACGTCGGTCATGCTCACCGGCGACAACGTAGCAACCGCAACCAGTATTGCCCGCCAGGCGGGAATCGACGATGCACGAGGCAATCTGCTGCCGGAAGAAAAGCTGGCTGCCATCGAAGAACTGCAGGGGCGCTATGGACCGACGGCAATGACCGGCGACGGCATCAACGATGCGCCCGCCCTGGCACGCGCCGATATCGGTGTCGCCATGGGCGCTGCCGGCACCGATACCGCCATGGAGGCAGCCGATGTGGTGATCATGAACGACGATTTGCGGCGCATCCCGGAAACTATCCGTTTGTCTCGCCAGACACATGCCGTACTCTGGCAGAACATCGCACTGGCCTTGGGCATTAAGGTCGTATTTCTCGGGCTTGCGGTGTTCGGAAATGCCACCATGTGGATGGCGGTGTTTGCCGACATGGGCGCCAGCCTGCTGGTCGTCGCCAACGGTCTGCGGATGTTGCGAACCTCTGCACCGCAAATCAAAGACTAAAGACCCGTTGTTGGTTGGCAAAAAGCAGCGGGGCCATCAGCCGGCCAGTCGTACGCCTATTTCTGTCTCACCATGGGCGGATTTTGCGAAGGCCTCCCCGTCATGCATCCGGGCAATCGCGCCAACGATGGCGAGACCCAGTCCATGATTCTGATGGCCGTGGCTACGTGAGGCATCTACGCGGAAAAAGCGGTCGAAGATATGAGGCAGACTTTCAGCAGAAATCGGCTCCCCGCGATTGATCACCGAGAGCTTGATGTGTCCATGAGTTTCCACGACGATACGAATCACGATTGAACTTCCGGGATCGGCATACCGAGCCGCATTATTCAGCAGATTGGACAGCACGCGCCGGAGCAGCGCCGCGTCATACAGGCCTGATGCATCGCCTTCGATAGACCATTGAAGGTCAGATTCGATCAGCACCGCTTCGTAGTAGTCGGCCACTTCGGCGCAGAGCTGGGCAAGGCTTTGAACGGGCATCCGCCGGGCTTTAGCACCCCGGTCGGCTTGCGACAGAAACAGCATGTCATTGACGATGCCCGACAGCCTGTGCATTTCTTCGAGATTCGAACCGATGCAATCGCGCAGGTGTTCGTCCTTGTCGTTGCTACGCAAGGCCAACTCGCTGCTGGCGATGATGTTCGCCAATGGGGTTCTCAATTCGTGCGCAACGTCGGCATTGAACCCTTCGAGTTGCTGATAGGCCTTTTCCAGTCGATTCAGCAAGTCGTTGAAATGATCGACGAGAACCTGCAACTCGGCAGGTATCCCCTCTGTTTCCAAGCGCGTGTCTAGGGAAAGGATTGCGAGACTGCGCGTTTGCTCAGCCAGCGTTCGAATGGGGGCCAGTCCGAAATAAACGATCAGGTAGCCGCCCAGGGTGATTGCGGCACTCCCGATCAAGGCAGCCCCCCAGAGGATGGCTGTGAGGCGATCCAGAATCGCTTCATCGGGCGCAGTCTCAAGTGCCAATTCGGCAACGGCAAAATCTGTCCTCTGCGCTTCATCGGGGAGTGCAAACGAATAAAAGCGAGCTTTTGATGGCCATGCACTTGGCGTCGAGATGAAGCGAGCCTCACCTAGCCTATCGATTAACTTGAGATGCGAGTCCCGATTGATTTTCAGAAGATCATCCAGGTCGTGTTCAAGCGACCCCGGTTGCAGGTGTCCAGGTGTTTCTTCAAACAGGTGCCGAATTGCCGTGCTGAGCTTTTCAAGACGCTGGTCCTGTTGTGTTTCAAGATTGGCTTTGACTGAGAAAAAAACGCCGAGGCACAAACATCCCAGAACACCCAGACTCAGCGAAGCGAGCCAGCGTATGAGGCGACCGCTCAGCGTCGAATTAATCATCCTTCCCGGTCTCATTCGCGCAGTTCAAGGACATAACCCATACCGCGTACGGTATGCAGCAACGGTATCTCGAAGGGCGTATCCATTTTGGCGCGCAGTCGTTTGATCGAAACTTCGACGACGTTGGTGTTGCTGTCGAAATTCATATCCCAAACCTGCTCGGCAATCTCGGTTCGCGACAGCACCTCACCTTGTTTCCTGAGAAACAGAGAAAGCAGCAGGAACTCCTTGGCGCTCAGATCGATGCGCTGACCATTCCTGAGAACCTTGCGGCGGGCCAGGTCCATTTCAAGATCGTGTAGTGCAAGACGGTTCGACGTGGCTTCCGGTTGCTGCGTCGCCGACCGGCGCAACAGCCCATGAATTCGAGCAATCAGCTCGGAAAAGGCAAACGGCTTGACCAGATAATCGTCGGCGCCAGTTTGCAAACCGTTAACCCGGTCCTCCACTTTACCCAGCGCGGTCAGCATCAATACAGGTGTTTGCTTCTTCGTGCGTAAGGCAGCCAACAAGGAGAGGCCGTCCATGCCGGGCAGCATGGAGTCGAGGATGATGGCCGCGTAATCGAACTCCAAGCTCATGTGGAGTCCCGTTACGCCGTCGTGGGCAAGGTCAACGACAAAGCCTGCGGTACCCAATCCTTTTTGCAGGTATTGGGCGAGCTTTTGCTCATCTTCGACAACCAATAGTTTCATTTCTTCACGAATCGAAAGATGTCAATTTTGTAAACTTCCTGTTGGCGTTCTGTCAGTGCTGATTTTTTATAGTTCATCCATGCCGTTCAGTTGTTCGGCATACCCCAAACCCGATGAACCGAAACATCAATGAAGGAGTTCCATCATGAACGTCAAACAAGCCCTTTCCATCCCCGTTCTCTGTGCTGGTTTGGCCCTGTCAGGGCAGGTGTTGGCCGATTCGGTCATGCACAGCACGCCGGAGGGTACGACAAAATTCTACCCGGCGCATGATTCGGGCAGCAAATCCGCCGCGCAAGTGCAACAGGAACTCGATAACTTCAAACGCAATCCGGTTAGCGCTGATGGCCAGTATCGTTACGTGGGCGGTGACCAAGGCTGGGCGCTGATTCCGCACGAATATGCCTATCGCGATGGGAAATGGCAGCATGTCGACAAACTCCAGCACAACACCCCTGCACCATCCACGAAAATGACGCCTGAAGAACGGAAGCAACGCGATGCATTGTATCAGGGGGGTTAATACCGTCCTGAAGACAGATATGTTACCCATCAGACGATGACCAGAGAAACCCTGGTCATCGCCATCCCATCTCACAGTGCAACGTCGTCTGCAGACCTGGTTTTGAACATACTTCTGTTCTGTTACTATTCACTTCATGCGTCGCTGGCTATCCATGTTCCTGTTGATTGTCTTGCCACTCCAGATTTCCTGGGCGGTGGCGGCGACCTATTGCCAGCACGAAACGGGCTCGACGCAGCACTTCGGTCATCACGACCATAAGCATCACGCTGAAGATAACCAGAAACTGGCTAAAGCTTCTCCGTCCGATGTGGACAATGATTGTGCTGTCTGTCATGCAGGCTGTATTGCCGCATTGACCGCATTCAGCAGTTCGCTGCCCGAAATCGGTGTTTCTGCTGATCATTTTCGGACAGTTCCGTTTTTGACTTCTCCGCCCGGCGAGCAGCCCGAACGTCCCAACTGGTCCATTTCCGCCTGATCGGCGGGGCTGGGACATTTTCCCAAACCTGTTTGCTGCGGCCTGAGCCGCGCGCTGTGCCATTTCTGCTTGCCGGATGGCGCCCCGCCGATTCCCCAACGTGTATTTCATCACTGGAGAATCGGATGTACCCAAGAAATTTAGCGGCCACGTTGCTGCTCCGAACCTTGTTCGGACTCACGGTGTTTGCCAGCACCAACCTCTCGGCACAGATGCAGGACGCGCTGCCTGCAACGACGTTTGCACCTGCGCTCACCAAGGAACCAACCGGTTCCTTGACCCTGTCGGTGGCGATTGATCTCGCGCTGACATCCAATCCGGAATTGTCTGCCGCTGCCAATGAACTGGGTGCCGTGGAAGGTGCCGTGATCCAGGCGGGCGTTCTGCCCAATCCGGAAATTTCGACCTCTGTCGAAGATACGCAGAATAAAGCCACTCGGACCACAACCATCCAGGTCAGCCAACGGATCGAACTCGGTGGCAAGCGCTCCGCCCGAATTACGTCTGCCGAGCGTGGCCGCGATGTGGCAGCCGCCGACCTGGCAGCCAAACGCCTTGATGTCCGCGCAACAGTAATCGGTGCCTTCTTCGATGTCCTGGTTGCTCAGGAGCGTGTTCAACAAGCTGAGGACTTGCTGAGCCTTGCACAACGCGCCAGCCAGGCGGCTTCACGGCGTGTAACCGCCGGCAAAATCTCTCCGGTGGAGGAAACCAAGGCCCGTGTGGCGGAAGCTTCCGCCCGGGTAGAGTTGAACCAGGCGCAACGAGAACTGGTAACCGCCCGCAAGCGTGTAGCCGCAAGTTGGGGGAGTTCGACGCCTCGATTCGAGAAGGCCGAAGGACGTACCGATGTTTTGCCGCCAGTCCGCTCTGCCGAAGAAATCAAGCGCCGTTTGAATGGCTCACCGGCGCTTCTTCGGGCACGCCACGAGGCCGATCGCTTTTCTGCGCTTGCCGACTTGGAGCGTTCGCGACGGATTCCCGACGTAACCTTCAGCCTGGGCTCCAAAAAAGCTGAAGAACTTGGGCGCAATCAAACCATTGTCGGTGTCTCAATTCCCTTCCCGATCTTCGACCGTAACCAGGGCAATGTGCTTGAGGCGCAGAAGCGAGCCGACAAGGCACGCGACGAACTTAGTGCTACCGAGCTTCGTTTGGGCACGGAGGTAACGCAAAATGAGGAGCGTCTGAAGGCGCTGGTCGTTGAAGCGCAAACCCTGCAAAGCGAAATCATGCCGGGTGCGCGCAGTGCCTATGAGGCTGCCAGCAAAGGATTTGAACTGGGGAAATTCAGTTTTCTGGAAGTCCTGGATGCCCAACGAACTTTCTTTCAGGCGAGAGCCCAATACTTGAGAAGTTTGTCCGACGCGCATCGGACCGCTGCCGAACTGGAGCGCATTCTGGGCTCCTTCGATTCGATGTCATCCGCCGCACCCAGTCGTCCGTAGGAGCCAGTCGTGAAAATCAATTTTAACAAGAGCACCTTCAATCTCACCAAAAAACAAGGGACTGCCATTGCTTTAATCCTGGCGACAGGAATTGTTGCTGGCACCTGGATACTGGGAAGCAGTACCTCGAAGCCGGATGGAGAACCGCATGAGCACTCCAGCCACGCTGAAACCAAGGGACATACCGATGTCGAGCATCATGGCAGCAAAGCCGGTGATGGACACGACCATGCCAAGGAACACGCCGATTTGGAGCATCATGAGGATGCACCGAAGTCGGGGCCGCATGGAGGCAGGCTTTTTACCGAGGATGGTTTTGGCTTGGAGTTGCTGCTGTCCGAAGATGGCGGCGAGCCGACTTTCCGTGTCTGGTTGTTCCAGCAAGACAAGCCCCTCGCGCCAAGCGCGGCCAAAGTCTCGATCACGCTGACGCGACCAGGGGGAGAGAAGCAGGAAATTCTCTTTGCCGCCGAGAAGGACTACCTGAAGAGCACAGGTCCGATTGCAGAACCCCACGTATTCGAAGCGGCGATCACGGCGCGTCTGGGCGATACCCCCTTCCTGTTCATCGATACGCGAGAAGAAGGAAAAATCGAACTGACGGACGAGCAAGTCAAGGCTGCCGCCATCGGCATCCAGAAGGCCACGCCAGCCAAAATCAAAACCGCCGCGCAACTACCCGGCGAAATACGCTTCAACGAAGACCGCACCGCGCATGTCGTGCCTCGTCTTGCCGGTGTCGTCGAGAGTGTTCCCGCCAATTTGGGCCAGACGGTCAAGCGCGGCCAGGTTCTGGCAGTAATCGCAAGTACCGGCCTTTCCGAGCAACGTAGCGAACTGCTGGCGGCACAAAGGCGCCTTTCGCTGGCCAAATCGACCTACGAGCGCGAGAAGAAGCTCTGGGAAGAAAAAATTTCTGCTGAACAGGACTACCTACAAGCCCAACAGACTTTAAGGGAGGCTGAAATCGCCGTTGCCAACAGTCAGCAAAAGCTGGTTGCACTCGGAACGAGCGCTACGGTTTCGGGTAGTCTCAATCGCTACGAAATCCGCGCACCTTTCGATGGCATGGTTGTTGAGAAACACATCGCGCTCGGTGAGGCAGTCAAAGAAGATGCCAGTATATTTACGATTTCCGACTTGTCTTCCGTATGGGCCGAGATTGTCGTTCCCGCCAAGGATTTGAACATCATTCGGGTGGGTGAAAAGGTTGTTGTTAAGGCAACTGCCTTCGACTCGAAAGCCGAAGGCAGTATCTCTTACGTGGGGGCATTGCTTGGGCAGGATACGCGCACGGCCAAAGCACGGGTCACCTTGGCCAATCCGAAGATGGCCTGGCGTCCTGGCCTGTTCGTGAATATCGAAGTTGTTTCCGGCGAAGCCGAGGTTCCCGTCAGTGTGCTTACCGAAGCTATCCAAACGATCGGCGACAAGAGCATCGTTTTCATCAAGGTGCCGGACGGCTTCGTTGCGCAACCGGTAGCACTGGGGCGTTCCGATGGGAAATACATCGAAGTGGTGAGTGGAATGAAAGCCGGAACCCCTTACGCAGCCTCGGGCAGCTTCGTCCTGAAGTCGGAACTCGGCAAGGGTAGTGCCGAGCACAGCCACTAAGGCGAGGGAGAACAACATGTTTGAACGCATCATTCGCCTTGCCATTGAGCACCGCTGGCTGGTCTTGCTGGCCGTGCTTGGCATGGCCGGCCTGGGCATCTATAACTACCAGCGCCTGCCGATCGACGCGGTTCCTGATATCACGAATGTCCAGGTGCAGATCAACACGGCTGCACCGGGTTATTCGCCGCTGGAAGTCGAGCAGCGGGTGACTTATCCGGTCGAGACCGTCATGGCCGGTCTGCCACATCTGGAACAGACACGCTCGCTGTCGCGCTACGGTCTGTCTCAAGTTACGGTGATTTTCAAGGATGGAACGGACATCTATTTTGCCCGCCAGCTAGTCAATCAGCGGATTCAGGAAGCCAAGGAAAAACTCCCTGCTGGAATAGCGCCGGCAATGGGGCCGATCTCTACCGGACTGGGAGAGATCTATCTCTGGACGGTTGAAGCAGAAGACGGTGCTAAAAAACCGGATGGCACTCCCTATACGCCGACCGATCTACGCGAGATTCAAGATTGGATCATTAAGCCGCAATTGCGCAACGTGACGGGCGTGACTGAGATTAACTCGATCGGTGGCTTCGCCAAAGAGTATCAGGTCGCACCCAGCCCGGAAAAGCTGGCTTCCTACGGTCTAACACTTCAGGACGTGGTAATCGCCATAGACCGCAACAACAGTAACGTTGGAGCAGGATATATTGAGAAGCGCGGCGAACAGTATCTTATTCGTGCCCCAGGCCAAGTGCGCAGCATAGAGGATATTCGAAACGTCATCCTGGGCAATGTCCAAGGCGTGCCGATCCGTATCCGCGACGTGGCGGAGGTCGGCATCGGTCGTGAGCTACGTACTGGCGCCGCCACCGATAACGGGCGTGAAGTCGTTCTGGGTACAGTGTTCATGTTGATCGGTGAGAACAGTCGTACCGTTTCGCGTGCGGTGGACCAGAAAATGGCCGAAATCAACCGCAATCTGCCAGAAGGAATCAAAGCGGTGACCGTCTATGACCGCACTGTCCTGGTGGACAAAGCGATCAATACCGTAAAGAAGAACCTTCTGGAAGGAGCGATCCTGGTCATCGTCATTCTCTTCCTATTTCTCGGCAACATGCGGGCGGCTGTAATTACCGCCATGGTGATCCCGCTCTCCATGCTTTTCACCTTTTCAGGAATGGTGACCTACCAGATTAGCGCCAATCTGATGAGCCTCGGTGCTCTCGACTTCGGGATCATCATCGATGGTGCCGTCGTCATCGTAGAGAACTGTGTTCGCCGTTTGGCCCATGCCCAGGCGCATCACGGGCGACCATTGACCCGGACCGAGCGTTTTCACGAGGTCTTTGCTGCTTCCAAAGAGGCTCGCCGAGCGCTGCTATTCGGTCAACTCATCATCATGATCGTCTATCTGCCGATCTTCGCGCTCACCGGTGTTGAAGGAAAAATGTTCCACCCCATGGCGTTCACCGTGGTCACCGCGCTCGTAGGTGCCATGATCCTCTCCGTCACTTTCATCCCCGCTGCCGTCGCACTGTTTATTGGTAAAAAAGTGGACGAAAAGGAAAACTTCCTGATGCGGGCAGCCAAGCGCTGGTATGAGCCGGTTCTCGCTGGCGTCATGGCGAACAAACCGGTCGTACTGGTCTTTACGACGGTCGTGGTTCTTCTCTCAGGCTTGGTCGCAACGCGCATGGGGAGCGAATTCGTGCCGAGTTTGAACGAAGGAGACTTCGCGATTCAGGCACTGCGTATTCCTGGAACCAGCCTCTCGCAGTCAGTAGCCATGCAGCAACAGTTGGAACAGCGGCTAAAAGCGGAGCATCCGGAAATCGACAGAATTTTTGCGAGAACAGGAACGGCTGAAATCGCCTCAGATCCGATGCCACCCAATATTTCGGATGGCTACATCATGCTGAAACCTGAAACGGATTGGCCTGAGCCACGGAAATCACGGGACGAACTGCTGGCTGCTATTCAAAAGACCGTTGGAAAAATGCCGGGGAATACCTACGAGTTTTCCCAGCCGATCCAGTTGCGTTTCAATGAGCTGATCTCGGGGGTACGCAGCGATGTCGCCATCAAGATATTCGGTGACGACATGGATGTGATGAACGATACGGCCAGCAAGATTTCTGCTGTATTGGAGAAAATCCCCGGCGCTTCCGAGGTCAAGATCGAGCAGACGACGGGCTTGCCCATGCTGACCGTGAATATCGATCGGGAGAAAACGGCTCGATATGGACTCAATATTGGTGACGTTCAGGATGCAATTTCGACAGCGATTGGTGGTCGAGAGGCTGGAACCATGTTTGAAGGTGACCGCCGCTTCGATATTGTCGTACGTTTGCCGGATAACCTGCGCTCGGATCTCGAATCGCTGAAGCGTTTGCCGATCGCTTTGCCCAAAGTAACGACAGGCAACGGGGGGGATGTACGTACGACTTATATTCCTCTTGGCGAAGTGGCCAGCCTGGAGATCGCTCCTGGACCGAACCAAGTCAGCCGGGAAAACGGTAAGCGTCGCGTGGTCGTCAGTGCGAACGTTCGAGGACGAGATATTGGCTCCTTCGTTGGCGAGGCGCAGACCCGTCTGTCCGAGGTCAAGATTCCGACCGGCTACTGGACAGCGTGGGGAGGCACCTTCGAACAACTGGAGTCGGCCTCCAACCGTCTCAAGATCGTAGTTCCTGTTGCCTTGCTGTTAGTCTTCACGCTGCTGTTCGCCATGTTCGGCAACGTGAAGGATGGGCTACTAGTGTTTACCGGCATTCCGTTCGCGTTGACGGGCGGTGTCGTTGCGCTTTGGCTGAGAGACATTCCGCTCTCGATTTCAGCCGGCATCGGTTTCATCGCCTTGTCCGGCGTGGCGGTGCTGAACGGTCTGGTGATGATTTCCTTCATCCGTAATTTGCGTGAAGAAGGACGTTCCCTTGATGACGCGATTCACGAAGGGGCGCTGACTCGATTGCGTCCTGTACTAATGACGGCATTGGTCGCCTCGCTCGGGTTTGTCCCTATGGCAATAGCAACAGGCACTGGAGCGGAAGTCCAACGCCCGCTTGCTACCGTGGTGATTGGCGGAATCCTGTCATCGACGGCGCTGACGCTTCTCGTGTTGCCGCTGCTATACCGCCTTGCTCACGGCAAAGATGCCGATGAGGAGGACTTCACGAAATCAACAGACCAGCCATCTGAGGCCTAGCGTTTTCCGTTCGTGACCGGGGGCTTAATGCCCGATCGGCATAAGCCGTCGGTCACTCTTTCATCTACTCAACAACGGAGGCTGTTATGGGATTTTTTGAAAAACTATTGCGAGGAGTCGCCGGTTCGCATGGCGGAGATCATCATGGCCGTGATCGGAACAGCGGGCATCATGGCTGGGGAAATAGTTATCCCTCAAATTCAGCGCTCCCCACCAATAGCACTACCGGTGGCCGCCCATGCCCGAAGTGCGGCTCTGCGACCAATCTTGGGGGACGCTACTGCACCCAATGTGGCGCAGCCTTGGTGCCCGGCAATTGTGTGGACTGCAATGCGAACCTCGCCCCGGGCACTAAGTTTTGCCCGAATTGCGGCAAGGCGCAGCAGACCTGACCTTGGTGCCGTCATCTCATGTTTGAACACTTGATCCACAGCCACCTTGAATTTCAGCTCCTCATGCTCACTCTGGGGCTGATGCTGACATTTCTGGCGCTTTACGGATGGGTTTGCTGGTGGGAAGGCAGGCGCGGCAAGGTACAAAAATACTCAAAAAGCCTTCAGCGTCGTCTCCAGACGCCGAAGCAAAAAATTAAGCGATGCAACAACGATAAAGGAGGGGCCGCATGAGTGCGAGCCATGCACACGGAATCCCAAGCACCGACAACGAACGTGCCCTGCGTATTGCCCTGGCACTGACCGGCAGTTTCTTGATTGCCGAAGTCATTGGCGGCGTACTGACCGGCAGCTTAGCTCTCATCTCGGATGCCGCGCACATGTTGACCGATACTGCCGCACTCGCCATCGCATTGGCGGCGATCCGCATTGCCCGGCGCCCGGCCGATCGCCGGCGAACCTATGGCTACCACCGCTTTGAGATTCTGGCGGCCGCCTTCAATGCCTTGCTGCTGTTTGCCGTGGCGCTCTACATCCTGGTTGAGGCTTACCGACGATTCACCTCCCCGCCCGAAATCCATTCGGTTGGGATGCTCGTGGTCGCCAGTATCGGCCTCATCGTCAATCTGATCAGCATCCGCCTACTGAGTGGGGGGCAGTCAGATAGCCTCAACGTGAAGGGCGCTTATCTCGAAGTGTGGAGCGACCTTCTGGGGTCGATCGGCGTGATCGTGGGCGCGGTGGTGATTCAGCTAACCGGCTGGTCTTGGGTAGATCCGCTTGTGGCTGTAGCCATTGGCCTCTGGGTTTTGCCACGCACCTGGATCTTACTGAAGGACAGTCTGAACATCCTGCTCGAAGGCGTGCCCGAGGGCATCGACTTAGGAGATGTAGAGCAGGCCATGCTAGCCGTGCCAGGCGTACTCAGCATCCATGATCTGCATCTGTGGTCGCTAACGACCGGCAAAACCAGCCTGACAGCGCATGTGGTTTACGACCAGACCTACTCCCCCGAGGAAGCTTTGATGCCCGCCTTAGAGACGGTGTTGGCCAACCGCTTCAAGGTGGTCCACACGACGCTGCAGTGCGAAACAAAACCCTGTGCGCACCAACCGGAAGCTTGCACCACCGTCAGTGGCACATCCGAGCACGACGATAAGCCAAATTTTCATTAACCGATTTATCAACCGACATGGAGCTCTCATGAAACCTTCCACGGCACTCTCTGCTTTACTCTTCGCTTGCTTCGTCAATCTGGCATCCGCTGCGGACGACCATAAGGGCCATGCCCACAACGACAAACCGGGCCAGCCCCATAGCCATGACGCCAAGCCGCAGCATGGTGGGGTCGTATCGGTAATCAAGGACATCAACTACGAGCTGGTGGCGAAGGCTGATTCCCTGACGCTCTACGTGAACGATCACGATCAGCCTGTCGATACCCGAAATGCGTCGGCTACCGTAACGCTCCTGTCTGCATCAGACAAGACCGAATCCAACTTGCTGCCAGCCGGAGGTAACCAGTTGCGTGCCCAAGGAGCCTTCAAGATCCAAGCCGGCACAAAGGCTGTCGCCATAGTCAAATTCGGCGACAAGCCCGGCCAGAGCGTCCGTTTCGTCCTGAAATAGGCGAGATGCTCGCCTCACCGCCCATTCGTTCACTGACAGCCCAGGCAAGTGGGCAGTGCAATGCGTGGGCGGTAAGTTCCCACAGATTGTTTTTCGCACGAATACGGAGACGGCTGGCTTCTTCAACGGGGCCCACCTTAGCAAGCTTCGCCGAGGCCTTTCCTCCTACGACCCTTGGTTTCGAGGAATGCGCCGGGACATTGATTCAGGAGTCGCGAGTAATCTGCTCCCCCCAGGAAATTGGACACAGCCGGAAGTAAACCTTCCATTTCGTACCATCCCTACATGGTTTTTCCGCTCCGTCGCTCATCACAACAAATAATCAACCATTATCGCGTCTTATAATTACGATTTCTGCGGCCTTGAATTTTATTGAATTAGTATGTAATATCATATTACGTAATACAGTACGAAATTCGAGGATGCCATGGCCAGAGCCGGAATCTACAAGTCAGAAGTGGTGAGAGCGCGAGACAACCTGTTGGCGATGGGGCGTTACCCGTCGATCGATGCCATCCGTGGCGAATTGGGCAACACCGGCTCGAAAGGCACGATTCACCGCTACCTCAAGGAGATCGAGGAAGAGGAAGGCGGGAACACCGGCACCCAGGTCGCGGTCAGCGATGCCATTCAGGATCTGTCAGCCAGGCTGGCCGAACGTCTGCATCTGGAAGCCGATCAGCGCATGACCGCACTGACCGACAAACACAAAGCGGAAATCGCGTCTCTGAACGACGTCATGACTGCCTTGCGTAACGAGGTCGAATCGTTCCGTGGACAGGTCGAACGTCAAGCCCTCGATCTGTCCAATGAAAAAACCGCTCATGCGAACACCGTGGCGGCGCTTCAGGAAGAGCGGATTGCCCGTGCTCAAATGGCTCAGCGCATTCAGGACATGGAAGGACAACTAACCAAGGAGGAAACGCATCGTCTTTCCCTGGAAGAGAAGCATCAACACGCCCGCGAAGCGCTGGAGCATTTCCGTACTGCAGCCAAAGAACAACGGGAGCAGGATCAACGGCAATCCGAACAACAGATTCAGTTCCTGCAGGGCGAATTACGTTCTGCCAAGGACTCGGTGAATACCAAGCAGCAAGAATTGATCAGTAGCCACGAAAGCAATGCCAGGCTATCAAGTGAGCTTGGAAATGCACGCAGTGAACTTCATCGACAAGAGGGCGAGTTACGATCACTGCGTTCGGCCAAAGAGCAGTTGGCCGTTGCCGAGGTGAAAAACCAACAGTTGTTAGCGCAATTGGCGCAAGCCAATGCGCGGGTGACCGATCTGGACAAGGAAAACCAAGCGAACGTCAGCAAGCTACAGGAGACTGCGGAAACGGGGCAGCGGCTGGAATCCGAACTGATGGCGGCGAAAGCCGTTGTCGTCAGCCACGAGAAAATCTTTGAAAGGCTCGCGGCATTACAGGCGCCACAGGCAAAGAGCGTCAACGCAAAGAAGAATAGTGTTGACAGTCAAAATTCGCTTTTTAATTCAGACAAGTAGGCTATTTTCGGGGAATTTTTCATGATTCCCGGCCGACCCTCTATCAGGCCTGCGGGGTGAATCGCCCAACCGAGTAGACCTGCCAACCCCATTACGGCGCCAAATCCCGTCGGGATCAGCGCGACAAAGTAGAGCCAGCGCTGATGGGTCAGCGCCGTCACCGCCAGTAATGCAATCGCAATTGCCAGCAAGGCATCAGAAAGATCAAATTGATCATCGCGATAATTGCCTGAGTCATAATCCTTCTGATCCTGTTCGGCCTTGATGCGCAATTCTTCTTTTTTCTTGTTTTGCTCTGCCGCCAGTTTCTCGTATGTCTGGATGGCATCGATATAGGCCGCTTGTTCCGGTGGCGCTTTTCCTGCCGCAGCCAGTCTCAGCTGAACGACAGCGGCTTGGGCGATTTCTTCGCGAATATTGCGTGCCTGATAAAACGCCCAGCGGTCCAGCTTGTTGGCCTGCGCCTGCTGCATTCCCTGAACGATATTATCGTCCTTGACCTTGCAAATCCCCATGAAGGTGGCGAGGAAAGCGACGGTGATCGCCACTAGCATATTCAGGCGCGCCACACTGCGTTCGCTGGCCTGCATCTGGTTGGCC
>Ga0209476_10000848_pt1 | contig 21140 bp, 19 predicted proteins | sample KloWWTrecipitate_FD_187179 | JGI IMG/M metagenome (GOLD analysis project Ga0209476, IMG submission 187179) | Active sludge microbial communities from Klosterneuburg, Austria, studying microevolution and ecology of nitrifiers - Klosterneuburg... | ecosystem: Engineered > WWTP > Aerobic digester... | reverse complement strand
CGGCGTTGTCGTAGGCGGCTTGAAGGTCGGTCATCATCGGGCCGACCTCGGCGCCGGTGTACACGGTGCCGGTGATGACGCCGGGGGGAAAGCCTGTGATCGCGCCGCCGCCGCCGAGGTCGCCGCGGATCACGGTCGCTGGTTCGGGGGCCGCATTGCCGACGGCAGCCGGGCTGAGGATGCCGAACGTCTCGACCAGCCCGAGTGGGACGGCAGCGATCGGACCCGCGGCCTGCACCGAGCTCGGACCCGTCGCGATCAGCCCGAACGCGCTCGCCAGAGCGACCACGCTGAGGATGGCAATGTGCCGGGTCGACGCCTGGTACTGGGACCGGAGACTACGCCTGGCGGATTCCATCGACGACTTGCGGACGGATTTCATGCTCATTGGAGACCTCTGTCTCACTAGCGAGACAAATGTCTCGCGCCGAGCGAATAAGGCCTCGTGCTGAGTGACCGTAACCCTCGCCACCGGCAAAACCTCACTCGGTGGTCAAATGTGTACGAAGAGTAACATTGGAGCCGCACCCGGCGAAGCTGCGAACCGCCTGGGCAAGAGCCAGCCGAGATGAACGCTTGGGGGCGTGTGGGTCGTGCAGCGCACGACAAGGGATTCCTCGATCCGGCGCGACGATGGAGGGCACCGCTCTACGTTGAATGTTTGTGCGCGACCGATCGAGCCCTCCACCTGATTGGGTGGCGCGTGCCGTCTCCGCGCATGCCGCCGAGGTGCATCGCTTCCTCAGCCGTCTGACGGGCGGGGATGCGACACTGACGGAGGATCTCGTCCAGGACGTCTTCGTTACTGTCCTTCGGAATCAACCCGAGGACCGAACCGAAGCAGTCGAGCTCCCGTGGCTGCTGACAGTCGCTCGTAGCCGATTCATCGATCACGTTCGCTCGGCCAGCAGCCGGCTCAAGCGCGAGAGGCTGGATGCACGAGGCGTCGACGTGGCGTCGATGCCTGCGGATGTGCGCATCGTGTCGGAGGAACAGGCCCGATGGATGCTGGCGCAGCTGCCTGAGGTCGAGCGCTGGGCGCTCGCCTTGGCGGTCGTCGACGGCATGACGGTCGACGACCTTGCTTGCGTCCTCGGCCGTTCGACCGACGCCACGCACTCATTGCTCGCACGCGCTCGCCGGCGGCTGCGACTCATCATGGAAGGACAGCCACAATGACCGTTGAAGACTCCGAGATCCTCGCTCTGTTCGACCGGGCAGTGCGACCGATGAGGTCCGCACTCCCCGACGACTTGCGCGGAGAGTTGCGCCAGATACATTCGCCGCCCGAGGATCGCTCCGTCAGCGAGCAAGCGTCCCCTGTGACACTCGAGATCGCAGGCAACGTGGTGGAGCCCAGGGGGCGGCGTCGTTGGGGCTCGGCGCTGATGATCGCAGCGGCAGCCATCCTCGTCATCGCAGGGCTGGCGGTCGTGCAGCGAAACCGGGCGCCCGAGGTGCCGGCGGCATCGAGTCCCGATGTCAGCGCGACGGGCCGCGCGAGTGGTTCGATCACCGATGCGCGCAGCATCGACTTTTCGCCATGGCTCGTGGGCGCGCCCGCATGGCCGTCCGGGCAACCATCGAGCTATGCGGTGTTCAATGTCGCAGCCTTGGAGGGCTGGACACAGCTGGACAATCTCGGAAGCCACACGATTGGCCAAGGCGACGGCTACGTCTGGTCGTCGAACGTCAACGATCCCGAAGGACGCGAGTTCCACGTCGTCGTCACGAGCGAGACCAACTACCCGACGGTTGTTTCCAACGGACAGCCTGTCGACATCAACGGCATTGCCGGAGCAGCCGGGGAGGGCGAGGTGTCGTGGCTGCTCGACGCATCGCATACCGCGGTCGTGACGGAATTCGGAACGGCCGACGTCGAGCGCGCCGTGGCGCTCGCTCGCCAGCTGACCACGACGACTGTTTCCTCGCTTTCATCGCAGCCCCCGGCGGGTTCCGTCGCGGATGCCGTGCCGGATGCAGCCGCGCAATTCGCAGGGTCGGTCGACGGCATGGCATGGTCGCTTTCCGCAGCGCCCGACGGCGTGACGATCATCGTCGATGGCATCGTCCGCGAGTTCCGGGGAGGTGCCCACGGCCCCGCGTCCGGCATCGACGTCCTCGAGGCAGGAAACAACGATCACTGTGTGTTCGTCGCCGCGTACTTGCCCGCTGGCAGCTATGCACCGCGCCTGGTGCTGTCCGACGGCACCGTCATCACGCTTCCCACTCGCCCGGTGGACGAGGTGTCCGACGCGTTTGCGGCGTGCGTTCCCTACGCGTTGGATGCCGTGCGGGTCGAGCTGGTCGATGGATCGGGATCTGTCGCAGGTGTCCATGAACTGGCCGCGCCGTACCTCCGCCCGTCCAGCGGCGGCACGCAGACGCGGATCGCCGTCGGAGACGCGCCGACAACGTGAACCGTCGGAACGGCACCCACGATCAATGGGGCACCGGCTACTGGAGAGCGTCGCTGAAGGCTTGGTGGTTGTCGGACCACCATCGACGTCGGCGGTCGAACCGCTTCTGTCCGCCCATGCTGTTCCACATCTCGATGAAGGCGACCTCGCCGGCCTCGACTCGTCGTCGGACGAACTCGCCGCCACGGGCAATCGAGTCGGACAGACACTCGAGCACCTCGGCCCGACCCGAGTCGTCGCACCCATAGGCATCGCACACGACACGAAGGCGCTTGGGTTTGTCGGGTGACGACCAACCCAAGCGTGAACTGCTGACGTCGTCGTCGATCGGCACGCACATTCGCGCAAACGCCGCGAGATCGAACTCTCGTCGGCCCGGAGCGGCGAAGTCGAAATCGAGGAGCGCGATGGCTGTCCCCTTGTGGAAGACGACGTTCTCCAAGCAGACATCGTTGTGGCACATCACCGGTCCGCCGTGGGGGTCGGCGAGTTCGCTGCTCCACGACTCACCCGCCACCGCGAGGCCGACCGATACGTCGTGAAGCCCTCGGATGAGCACCGCGACCGATGCCAATGCCTCGTCGGTTTGAGCCCACGCTGGATAGGGCGGAATCGCCACGTCGCCCGGCACGAAGATCAGGCGTTCGCGACCATCGGGATCGATTGACACTGGTTCGCAGGCACCGTGGAACCCGCGTGCCCGGATACGAGTCAGGAACGAGTGAATCGCCGCCGAGTGCTGATTCGTGGGGCGCAGGACATGTCCACCCGACCGAACCACCGCGCCAGCGTTTGCGATACCACCGTGAAGGAGTTGCTCGTCGTCCATGCGTCAGGCGCCGATTCGTCCGGTTTCGTGCGCCCACATGGCGATTTCGACCCGGTTTCGAGCGCCGAGCTTGTTCATCAGGCTGCCGAGATGGGTCTTGACCGTGCTCAGGCTGATGAACAGCTCGGTGGCGATCTCGGCGTTGGTGCGACCCCGTGCGACGGCGACCAGCACCTCTTCCTCCCGGTCGGTCAATGGGGTGACGGGCTGCGTCGGAGCCGTGCCGCCGCGTCGGTGGGCGAACGTGGCGAGCAACCGAGCAGTGACGCTCGGTGCGATGAGCGCGTCGCCGTTGGCCGCGGCCCTGATGGCTTGCACCAGCAGATCGGGCCCGGCGTCTTTCAGCAGGAAACCCCGTGCGCCCGCCTTGAGGGCACCGTGGACGTACTCGTCGAGATCGAAGGTGGTGATGACGACCACGGCCTGCGGCTCGGCGACGTCGGGTCCGGCGAGCTGGCGGGTTGCTTCGATCCCGTCGAGGCCGGGCATGCGGATGTCGAGCAGGCAGACGTCCGGCCGGAGCTGTTTGGCCAGCGTGACTGCTTCGGCGCCGTTGGCGGCCTCGCCGATGACCTCGATGTCCGGCTGGGCGTTCAGGATCATTCGGAGCCCGGTCCGGATGATCTCTTGGTCATCCGCGAGCAGGACGCTGATGCTCACGGCCGGTCCTCCCGTGGGAGCACAGCCGTGACGGTCCATCCCCGGTTCCGGGTGGGTCCTGCCTCGAGAGTGCCGCCGAGCAGCTTCGTCCGTTCGGCCATCCCGACCAGCCCGAACCCGGTCGCCGTCCTGGGATCGAACGGTGCCGGATCGCCGTCGTCGTGCACCGTCACGCGGACGCAGTCAGGCTCGCCCCGAACCGCCACCTGGACGCGGGTGGCATGTCGGGCGTGGCGCACCGCGTTGGTGATCGACTCCTGGGCGAGGCGAAAGATGGCGGCATCGACGGAAGGTCGCAGCCCATCGAGGTCTCCGGAGAGCTCGACCTCGACCCGCGGCCGCTCGCCGGGGCTGGTGGCGAGGTCATCGACCTGGGCGACGCCGCGCTGCGGTGTGAAGTCGGGTTCCTCTCCCTGCCTGAGGGCGCCGACCATCGAGCGCATCTCCGCGAGGGTCCGAGAGGCCTCCTGCTCGATGACGACGAGGGCATCAACCGCGGCACCCGGATCCGTGGAGGCCACGACGCGGCCGGCCTGCGCCCGGATGACGATGGCCGAGACGTGGTGGGCGACGGTGTCATGGAGCTCGCGTGCCAGCTGCTCTCGCTCGAGGAGCCTCATCTGCTCCATTCCACGACGACGGGCCTTGTCCGCGTATCGGACCGAGGCACCGACCGCCGCCACCAGCAGCAAGAACAAGGCACCTTGACCCACCTCGCCCAGCGGGACCTCGGCGCCGTCCGCGTGCATCTGGGCGTCGACGGCGATCAGCAGCACCGGGATCGACAGGACCGCCAGCCCGATCACGGCGTCACGACCGGAGCCCCAGCGGAACAGCGCGTACACCAACAAGATCACGAAGACGTTGGCATCCAGGCCCCGCCAGTGGTCGCCGAGGATGAGCGAGGCGACATCCACGACTGCAATGAGGCCGAAGGCGGCGACGACGCACTGGAGCGGGTGCGTCCGCCGCCACAGCAAGGTCGGCAGGAGGGCCAGCGCAACCGCTATGGAAACAGTCCTCCAGACCAAATCCTGCCGGAGCGCTCCCTCGAGCACCACCACGGGCACCAGCGCCGAGACGAGCGCCCAGTCCCGCCAGACCCGCCCGGGCGCATCGGGAACGCGGGGCTCGGCCCACAACGAACGAGCAGCATCGCTGAGCACGAACCCACCCTAATCAAGCCCGCCAGCCGGCGGATCGGCCGAAAGTATGAGAAATCAACCGTCCGATCGGCCGGTGTCGAATGGCCGGAGTCCCGATGTGGCGAGCGCCGGACATCACGATCATTGGGCTCATGCCCACGTCCGCAGCAACCCCACCCCCAACGTCACTCCTCGGCCGAGTCGCCGGCTGGTGCTTCGATCACCGGATCAAGACCATCGGGCTCTGGCTCGTCGCCTTCGTCGCAATTTTCGGCGCAGCTGGCGCGGTGGGCTCGCAGTTCAGCAGCAACGCCCAGGTGCCCGGCTCGGGCAGCGCCGCCGGGTTCGCCGTGCTGGCTGAGTACTTCCCCGAACTCGGCACCGGCGGGCAGACCGGCACGATCGTGTTCACCGCAGCCCAAGGTATCGACGATCCCGAGGTCCGAGCCGCCATGGAAGGACTGTTCGCGACTGTCGACGCCGGGTTCCCCGACGACGACGGTGAGCCGCAGCACCCGGGTGCGACCGTGGTGTCGCCCTACGACCAGCGTGGCTACGGCCAGATCGCGCGGAGTGGGCCCTTGGCCGGCCGAGTCGCCTACGCCCAGGTCAACTTGTCCTCCGACGTCGACGACGCTGAGTCCGGCCAGCTCGGCAAGGCGATCAGTGAGCACGCGCCGGCGATCGATGGCCTCGAGGTCTTCGCCGGCGGCCAGTACCTGGCCGTGATCGAACCGCCCCAGACCGAGCTCCTCGGCCTCGCCTTCGCCATGCTCGTCCTGATCCTGGCCTTCGGATCGGTGCTCGCCATGGGCCTCCCGATCGCCGTCGCGATCGGCGGCGTCGCTGCCGGTATGGGCATGACCCTGCTCCTGACCAACGTCTTCACCATCCCGAACGACGCCACCGTCCTGGGGATCATGATCGGGCTCGGCGTCGGCATCGATTACGCCCTCTTCATCGTCTCGCGCTACCGGGAAGGACTTCACTCCGGGCGCTCGGCCCGTGCGTCAACCGTGATGGCGATGGAGTCCGCCGGGCGAGCCGTGATCTTCGCCGGCACCACCGTGATGATCTCGATGCTCGGCCTGCTCCTCGTGGGCGTCGGGTCTGTCGGCGGCATGGGCATCGGCGTCTCCGTCACCGTGCTCGCCACCATGTTCACATCCACCACGCTGCTCCCGGCGCTGTTGGGCTTCGCCCGTGAAAGGGTCGAGCTCACCCGCTGGCGCGGCCTCATCGCCGCCGGCTTCTCATCGGTCGCCCTGCTCGGGCTGGGCATCGGGTTGGCGCCGCTCGCCGCCTTCGGCGGTGCCTTCGCCCTCCTCACTCTGCTGGCGAGCCTGGCCGGCCGTCCGCTGCGGCGCACCGTCCCTCGACGGGTCGCGAAGCCAATGGAAGCGACCCTCGCCTACCGGTGGAGCCGCACCGTCCAGCGCAACCCGCTCAGCTGGATGGTCGCGGCGAGCGTTGTGCTGGTCCTCCTGGCGGTGCCGGTCGCCGGCCTCCGCCTCGGCTGGGCCGACGAAGGGAACTTCCCCGAAGGTACCGACACCCGGCAGGCCTATGACCTGCTGGCCGAAGGGTTCGGTGACGGGTTCAACGGCCCGTTCCTGATCACCGTCGTCGGCCAGTCCGCCGAGTCCGTCGCCGCCCTCCACGCCGTCCTGAGTCGCACCGACGGCGTTGCTGCCGTCTCCGCCCCGATCGCCAACGACCCGGCCCAGCCCAGTGCCTACCTCATGAGCCTCGTCGCCACCACCGCTCCCCAGGACGAAGCCACCGCCGCACTCGTGCGCCGGCTCCGCTCCGACGTCATCCCCGCCGCGACGGCCGGCACCGGCCTCGATGTCGAGGTCGCCGGGGGAGCCGCGATCGCCATTGACATCACCGACTATCTCGCCGAGAGGATGCTCATCTTCTTCGGCGCTGTGCTGGCCATGTCGTTCGTGCTGCTACTGATCGTCTTCCGATCGCTGCTGGTGGCGCTCAAGGCCGTCCTCATGAATGTCCTCACCATCGGCGCCGCCTACGGCGTCGTGGTCGCCGTCTTCCAATGGGGATGGGCCGGCGGGCTCATCGGCATCGAGGGCGGCCCCATCAACCCCTTCATCCCGATGATGCTCTTCGCCGTCGTCTTCGGACTCTCGATGGACTACGAGGTGCTGCTGCTCTCCCGCATCCGCGAGGAGTACCTGCGGACCGGCGACGCCAACACCTCGGTCGCCGATGGCGTCGCCTCCACCGCCAGGGTGATCACGGCAGCCGCCGCCATCATGGTCGTCGTCTTCGCGTCCTTCACGCTCGAGGACATGCGAGAGCTCAAGATCTTCGGTCTCGGGCTCGCCGTCGCCGTCTTCCTCGATGCGACGCTCGTGCGGTTGGTGGTCGTCCCGGCCACCATGGAGCTCCTCGGCGACCGCAACTGGTGGCTCCCGAAGTGGCTCGACCAGATCCTGCCGCACCTGGAGATCGAGCATACCCAGCCGTCCATTCTCCTCGAGTACCCGCGCGGGCCGGTCGTATCGAAGGCCTGACCCATGGGGACGACCCGTCCCGGTCACGACCCGCTCCATGGTGCGGTACTCAAAGCACTCGGAGATTCGTGACTCGGGCTGGTGCTACCGTGGCCCATGAGACGTGGACTGGTTGCACTGGGTGCCGCAGGACTACTGCTTCTGGCCGGATGTGGTGACAACGGCGATGGGGCCATCAGTTCCCAACCGGTTGGCACCGCGACCGCCAACACGGGGTCCACCAATACCGCAGCGACCGCTGACACTGGCGCGACCACTCCGACAGTCGGTGCCGGCTTACCGGCCGAGTGCGCCATGCCCCCCGTCACGGTGGTGGCGCAGCGCGTTGGTTCGTCACCGATCGGGTCCGACGCGTTCGTCGTCAGCGACGCAGTCGCTCTGCCCATCCCCATCGTCCCAGACCCTGACAGCTCCATCGCTGAAGCCGACAAGAAGTCGCTCGCGGCTGCCACCGAGCTGCTCGGCTACTCGTTGGTGTTCGCCGACGAACCGATCGAGAGCGGGTTGGTTCTGGAATACGAACCGACAGCGGAGGGCAAGTTGCGAGGGGCGGTCTCGATCTTCCCGTCGGCGGGCGTACCACTGGCGGCGGGTGACGTGGTGGTATACGGGGAGGTGTCAGGTCTCAGCTTTTCGCTGCCCACTGTCGGGATGGACCTCGCCTCGTTCGACGAGGACACCAACATGTACCTCGATGAGCCCTCCGGTCAGGTCACCGTCGTGGGCATCACCGACGACGCGATGTGCCTGGATGTCGATCTGACGTGGGCGGTCAGCGACCCGGCCGACAACACGTTGACCATTCGGGGTGTCGTGGCTGGTCGCCTGCTGCCTCGTTCCAGCCTCTTCGTACTCGGCTGACCGACACGTAGCCGATCCACGCTCACCTAGCGCTTGGCGCGCAGCATTGCTTCGATACGTGCGACCCGCGTACGCGGCGAAGGGTGCGTGGCTGCCAGGCGGTCGCGCCACGTGAGCGGGTGTTCGCCGCCGAAGTCGGCCACGAACCGGCGCAGTGCCGTCGCCAGGGGCCTGCCGAAACCCATCCGGACGGCTCGATTGTCGGCCTGGAACTCGCTGTTGCGACCAACCAAATTGGCCATCATGTTGCTGAGCAGGAGCCCGCTGAGGAACACCCACGACACGGCGGTGAGGAGCGCCGCAACGGTGCGTCCGAGTGCGGTGATGGCGGCGGAGTGGCTGGCGTAGCTGGTGGTGGCGGCGGATGCGACGTTCTGCAGGAAGAAGCCGATGCGGGCCAGGAGGAGTACCGGGATGGACAGCCAGTGCGCAACGGTCAGTGCAACCGTGTGCAGCCCGAGGTGGTGGCTGAGTTCGTGCGCCAGCACGCCGGACAATTCGTCACGTGGAAGTTCGTCGATGGCGTAGGAGGTGACCACCACCAAGTGCCCACCGCAGGCAAACGCGTTCAACTCGTTGGAGGGCAAGACTGCCAGGACGTAGCGATGCGCCGGCAGATCGTTCATCTGCAGCACGGGACGCCACGCAGGGGCGAGCGCACGGCGTTGTTCGGACGTCGGCTGATGTGCCCCCAAGAGTGGTGCCAGTACGAATACCTGCACCGGTCGTAAGAACAGCAGTACCACCGCAACGAGGTATCCGACAGCGAACCACACAAATGTCACGTGCCAGAGCAGGTGTACGGGCCACCAGAAGACCAGGATCGCGAGCAGCCAGACAGGCGCGACAGCCAGCACCGGGGCAATGGCGGTGATAGCCGAACTGTCCAGATTTCGGTGCGCGGCACGCTCCCGCCGCCTCGGATTCACCGGCTCAGGATAGGACGAATCCGCTGCTCACGGGCCGTGAGAGGACTATCGCAGGAATCTTCGCTATCGCGGTGGCAAGAACGGTCGATAACTAACGTGACACAGCGGTGTGGACTGCAGCGCGCGCAGAGGATCGAAAGGGTGAACATGACGTCGACAGTGTCTGCAACGCACGGTCTCGGCGCTGAACCCACGGTCATCAACCTGCTCGAGATGGCCCGCGAGGCGGAGTCCCGGGACCTCGGTCGTGCTCGTTCGATGGTGCAACAGGCGCGGGTCATGGCGCGTTCGCGCCAGGACGAGCACGGTGAAGCGGAATCGCTGTACCGCCTGGCCGAACTGTCGTACGCCGACGGTCTCACCAACGAGGCCTTCGCCGTGGCGCTCGAAGCGCGCGACCTCGCGCATCGCTGCGGAGCGACGAAGTCCGAGGTCAACGCCCTCAATCTGATCGCCGCTGTCCAGTACCAGGCGGCCAACTTCTCCGAGGCGTTGACGTCCGCACTCGCCGCGCTCGAGCTGTACCGCTCGACCAACGAGCGATCCAGCGAAGGGCTCCTGCTCAACTCTCTCGCTGTCATCCAGCACAGTCTGCGCGACACCGACCGCGCGATCGTCACCTACGAAGCGGCGCTGATGGCCAACAAGGGTCAGGATCGGCCCGACCTCGACGCCATCACCCTGGCCAACATGGCCAAGGTCCGCGCCGACCGCCATGAAGACCTCCTGGCTGTGAGCCTCGGTGAGTCTGCGCTGGAACTCGCCAGGGTGCACTCGTCCGAGTTCGTCCCCGAGATCCTCGCTCGTCTCGCAATCGCCTACGTTTCATTGTCCGCGTTGGACCGCGCAACCTGCTGTCTCGACGAGGCCGACGGTGTGTTGCGCGATCGAACTGTTCGCCGGGTGGCACTCTCGCCGGGCAGTGTGGTCACGGTGCGGACAGCTCGCGGCGACCTGTACGTCGCGCAACATCTCCGCGACCATGCTCTGCGCGAATGGAACGATGCGCTCGAGCTCGCGATGCAGGCAGGCATGACTGAAGTGGCGCTGACATTGCGTGAGAAGTTGGCCCACCTGTGCAAGGAGATGGGCCGTTTCGAGACGGCACTCATGCATCAAGAGGCCCGCTACGCGCTCACCGAGGAGCTGTTCAGCCGCGGGGCAGACCTACGCATCCGTACTCTGCAGATTCAACACGAGACGGAAACCGCGCGTCAGCAATCCGAGATCCTGCGCCTGCGCACCTCTCAGCTGGAGGCACTCGTCACCCAACGCACCGACCAGATGGAGGTCTTCCTGGTCGAGTCGTTGCGTCGGGTCGCCGTTCTGGCCGAGTTCAAGGACACGGCGGCTACCGCGCACCCCGTTCGAGTCGGTGACCTGGCGGCAGAGATGGCGGTCGAGATGGGCGAAACCACCGAGTTCGTCGACAGGCTGCGGCTGGCGGCGCGGCTGCACGACATCGGCAAGGTGGCCGTTGCCGATGCGGTGCTGTTCAAGCCAGGTGCGTTGACGGCCGCCGAGTTCGAGACCATCAAGACACACACGACGCTCGGGGCCGAGATGCTGGCAGACAGCCCGTCACCGCTCATCCAGCTGGCAGCAGAACTGGCCGCCACGCACCACGAGCGGTGGGACGGAACGGGCTATCCGAACGGGCTCGTCGGCGAGGCCATTCCGCTCAGTGGCCGCATCGTGACCGTCGCCGATGTCTATGACGCGCTGATCAGCGCTCGGGTGTACAAGCACGCGTGGTCATCGGTCGACGCCGTCAACTACGTGATTGCCGGCAGCGGCTCGCAGTTCGACCCGCGCATCGTGCACGCATTCATCGTGGTGATGACTCGCCGCGACCCGTCGCTGATGTCGCTGCTCGACCTGTCAGCGCTTGCATGACCCAATCGCCGACCAGCGCGGCGAGATCATCGATAGGGATGGCCAGCCTGCCGTTGCGGTGCGCGTGGCTGAAGGATGAGACCGACCCGAGCACGCCGATTGCGTAGAACGACGGGTCCCCGTCGGGCAAGAGCCCGTCACGCTGAGCGGCTTTGATGAGCCGGCGCACATCGGAGGCGTACACATCGCTGCCCTCCTTCATCACCGAGCTCAATGTGTCGTCGGTGCGCTCGACATCGAGTAACGCGAAGTAGGTCTGGTGCTCGGCCATGAACCGCACACTTGCCTCGGCTCCTTGACGGATGCGAGTGACCGCGTCGGCCGCAGGATCCATCGAGCCGGCCTGAGTGCGCCGCAGGTTGAGTCGCATCGTGCGGACCAGTTCGGCGAAGAGTGATTCCTTGGTCGGGAAGTACCAGTAGAAGAGTCCCTTGGCGACGCCCGCGGCGGCGCAGATGTCGCTGATACGCGTCGCGCCGTAGCCCTTCTCCGTGAACAGTTGCTCGGCGGCCCGCAGCAACTGCTGCTTGCGTTCGTTGCCCTGTTCGGTATGTCGGCGATCGTCGACCACACACTCAGTCCAGCAGGCATTGACCCGTGGGTCAATCTGAGACCGCCCGCGCGTCCTACACTCGCCCCATGGCAGGTACTCGGCCAGACCGAATCACACAACGCACGCGCAATGACAAGTGGAAGAACGCGCCGCTGCGAATCGAGATGTTGGAGTGCATCAACTGCGACGCATGTCTGCGTCACTGCCCACCGCAGTTCGGCGCCATTTTCAACCATGGACCGGATGTGGTGATCATTCCCGAGCTGTGCAGCGGGTGCGACAAATGCCTCCCGGTGTGCCCAGTGAACTGCATTCTCCCATTCGGCGATTGGGAGACGAAGGGTTCGCCCGTCGAGTGGTGGGACGAAGCCGCCAGTCCCAACGATCCGTATCTGTGAGCATTGGCTGACATACTGCAGCCATGACTGCACCGACCCCCGGGACCCTGCTTGCATCGATCCCTAGTCCGTCGGACGGAGTCTTCAACATCGGCCCGCTGGCCATTCACGCCTACGGGATGATGATCGCGCTCGGTGTCGTCGCCGGTGTCTGGCTGGCCGGTCGCCGCATGGAGAAGGCCGGTGTCGGCACCCGCGACGACATGAGCTCGATTGCGATGTGGGCTGTTGGCGCGGGTGTGATCGGTGCCCGGCTGTACTACATCGTCACCGACAAGAGCCAGCCGTGGAAGGAACCGAGTCGCTGGCTGAAGATCTGGGAGGGCGGCCTCGGTATTCCCGGTGGGCTGCTGGCGGGTGTGCTGGTGGCTGTCTGGGCCATCAAGCGACTTGGTCTCTCCGTGCCTGGTGTGCTCACCGCCGCCGCCCCGGCGGTCCCCCTGGCGCAGGCAATCGGTCGGCTCGGTAACTGGTGGAACCAGGAGTTGTTCGGTCGGCCCACGACGCTGCCGTGGGGGCTCGAGATCGATGATGCCCATCTGCCGGCGGGCTACGCGCCCGGCACGCTGTTCCACCCGACGTTTCTCTACGAAGCCCTGTGGAACCTGGCGCTGTGCGCGGTGCTGATTCTGATCGACCGGCGGATGAAGTTGCGGCCGGGTCGACTGCTGGCAGTGTTCATTGCGGGCTACTTCACCGGTCGCTTCTGGATCGAGGGTTTGCGTATCGACCCCGCCAACTCGGGCGGCGGATGGCGCCTGAACCAGTGGGTGGCGGTGTTCGTGGTCGCAGCCGCAGTGCTGTACCTCTTCATCGATCGTCAGCGACACCGTCATGATGAGCCGGTCGTCGTCGTCGATGTCGACGAATCGCCCGTCTCGGCAGACGCGGACGCCGACGACTACGTTCCCCACGATGACTGACGACGTCGTACTGATCGAACACCGCGAGCCCGGCATTGCGCTGATCACCCTCAATCGGCCCGCACGGCTGAACGCATGGAACGGTCCGCTGGCCACCCGCTACTTCGAGCTGCTCGACCAAGCGGCCGCCGACCCGGCCGTGAAGGTGATCGTGGTCACCGGCGCCGGTCGCGGGTTCTGCGCCGGAGCCGATATGGAGACGCTGCAGGGAATTGGCGCGTCCAGCGGGAGCGGCGGCGCCGAGAGCGCTGCAGGCGGTCGACCGCAGTACCACACGACGCTGATTCCCAAGCCGGTCATTGCCGCCGTCAACGGTGCCTGTGCTGGCATCGGCATGGTGCAGGCGCTGATGTGTGACATTCGGTTCGCCGCCGCCGGTGCGAAGTTCACGACTGCCTTTTCACGCCGCGGCCTGATCGCCGAGTACGGCATGAGCTGGGTGCTTCCCCGACTCGTCGGCAACGCCCGTGCGCTCGACCTGCTGTTCTCGGGCCGTGTGTTCCTGGCCGAGGAAGCCGCTCAGATGGGTCTGGTCAACGAAGTTGTTGCGCCCGAGCACCTGCTGGATCGAACGCTCGAGTTCGCCGCCGAGCTTGCGCAGTTCGCGTCGCCGACCTCGATGGCAGTCATCAAGCGTCAGGTGTACGGGGACTGGGATCGTGGCCTGATCCCGGCGACGCACGATGCGATCGAGATGATGAAAGCGTCATTGCGACGACCTGACTTCAAAGAGGGTGTCGCCAGCTTCATGCAGAAGCGCACGCCGGCGTTCAACCCGATCGACCCCGACGCCTGACGCAGCCGGGCGGGTCAGTCCAGCGCGCGTAGCTGCTCAGCTAGTACTTCGGGGATGACGGGGTTGAAGAACTCGCCGCACGCAACTTCGGCAGCGGCGATGAATCGGGGCACGCCCGCGCGTCGCCAGGGTGACACAATCTCGATGTTGAACCATGCCTGCGGCCACTCGCCGCCGTCGGTGGGTCGCTGATTCAACCACATCATGTACGGCAGCGGTTGGTCATAGAGACGGTCGAGCCGTGACACCACGTCGGTGAGCAATGCTGCGAGATCGTTGCGCCCGGCATCGTCGAGTGTGGCCAGGTCCGCCACCTGTAGCCGCGGCGCCAGCGATACCGCGATCGGGAAGGTGCTGGCTGGGGGCACCCACGCCAGCCACCCGCCATGCTCGGCAACCAGGCGGTCGCCGGGGTGCAGATCGGGCGTCCACTTGGCGTCGAGCAGTCGCAGCGGGCGATCTGGAACGTGGTCGTAGGCGTAGATCTGCCCGTGGGGGTGGGCGATGGTGGCACCCACCTCCGGTCCGCGGTTCTCGAACACGAGCACGTAGTCGACATCGTCGCGAGCACCCAACTCGGTGGTGCGCTGGGCCCACAGATCGATCACCTTGAGTGCTCCCTCGACGCCCAAGGAGGCGAACGTGGCATCGTGCTGCGATGTGTACAGGACAACCTCGCAACGACCGCCCGGCATCGCCGGCCAGCGGTTCTCGAACCAGCGCACGTCGTATGGCTCAGGGGATTCGCGCCCGCCCGGGCAGAACGGGCAGCCCGTGCTGGGCAGATTGGGCCGCGCCTGGCGGGTGCCCACCACGTGGACCACGGTCCCCAGGTAGGGATCGACGCGAACATCGTGTTGTTCGGTGTGCGGTTCGGTCACAGGGATCAGTCCGGCAGACGCAGACCGGTCGCTGTGTCGAAGAGATGCAGCGCCCCAGGGTCCGGACGCAGCTGCACGGTGTCGCCGACGCGGGCGGCGGAGAGGCCCTCCGCACGCGACACCATGGATGCCTCTGCATGGCCTTCTGGCGTGCAGTACAGGAAGCTGTCACTGCCCAACTCCTCGACGGTGCCGATGGTGGCGTGCACGCCGGTGCCGTCGTGGCTCAGGTGTAGGTTCTCCGGTCGCACTCCGACAGTGAGCTGATCAGACGTGAGCGCAGCTCGCTGCTCGGGGGTGAGTGGAATGTTGAACGAGGCAAACTCGGCTCCGTCGCTGTTGACGGTGCACTGCATCTCGTTCATGGCCGGCGATCCGATGAACCCCGCGACGAAGATGTTCGCGGGTCGGGTGAACAGCTCGCGTGGCGAGGCGCACTGCATCAGCAGGCCATCCTTCAATACTGCCACCCGATCACCCATGGTCATGGCTTCCACCTGGTCGTGCGTGACGTAGACAGTGGTGACGCCCAGCCGGCGCTGCAGTGCAGCGATCTGCGTGCGGGTCTGTACGCGGAGCTTGGCATCGAGGTTGGACAGCGGCTCGTCCATCAAGAACACCTTCGGGTTGCGCACGATCGCGCGACCCATCGCCACTCGTTGACGCTGGCCGCCGGAGAGCTTGGCGGGCTTGCGATCGAGGTACTCGCCGAGATCGAGCAGGTCGGCAGCTTCCTTCACCATGGAGCGGATCTCCTCCTTGGGCAGACCCTTGATCTTGAGGTGGAAGCCGATGTTCTCCGCCACCGTCATGTGCGGGTAGAGGGCGTAGCTCTGGAAAACCATGGCGATGTCGCGGTCGCGCGGCGGCACCCAGGTGACGTCGCGATCGCCGATGAAGACCGACCCATCGTCGATCGGCTCGAGGCCGGCGAGCATGCGCAGGGTCGTGGACTTTCCGCAGCCTGACGGACCAACGAGCACGAGGAACTCGCCGTCGGCGATCTCCAGGTTCAGGTGGTCGACAGCGGGATGCTTCATTCCCGGGTAGACGCGTGACGCCTCGCTGAACGTGACGCTAGCCATTCTGTCTCCTTCGGTCGGCCGTGCGAGTTTCGAACGGCGCTGGTACTTCGTTGAACTCTGAGTCTGCCAAGACCAACTGTGGCACGGTCTGCTTGAGAGCGGTGCGAGCTGGCGCTGGTAGCCAACGATCAGAGATGATCGTGGCCGCCCGTTCGAGTGGGGCAATGGTGCTGAGGCCGATGAGGTTCCACTTGGTGTGGTCGGCAAGCACCATGAGGTGTTGAGTGGAGTCGACGAAGGCCCGGTTGGTCTCCGCCTCCTGCAAGTTCGGCGTCGTGAAGCCGGCCTCGGGTGCCATGCCGTGCACCCCCATACAGACCACATCGAGGTGCAACGTCCGCAGTGTGGCCAAAGCCACTGGCCCCACCAATGCATCGGAGGGCGTGCGGTCGCCACCGGTGAGGACCACCGTCCGGTCGGGGCGCGGGGCCTTGTAGAGCACATCGGAGACGCGCACGGAGTTGGTGATCACCGTCAGGTGAGGGATGTCGACGAGGTGGTAGGCGAGCTGCCATGTGGTGGTGCCGGCAGTGATGCCGATAGCACTGCCAGGCGTGATCATGGCCGCTGCCGCCATGGCGATCGCGTGCTTCTCAGCCATGTTGCGCAATGACTTGGCCTCGAAGCCGGGTTCATCACTGCTGCGCTCGGCGCGCAAGGTGGCACCACCGTGCACCTTGGTGACCATGCCGGCCTCGTCGAGCATCTCCAGATCGCGGCGAATCGTCATGTCGCTGACGCCCAACAGGGTGGAGAGTTCGCTGACGCGCACTACCCCGCGTCGGCGCACCTCGGCCACGATCACATCGTGACGTTGACGGGCCAGCGCGCGCACTGCAACCGCGTCGACAACCGTGCTGGACATGTGCGTAGCCTGACCGCAGGTGTTTGGAAAGTCAACAGTTTCGAACAAAAACTAGGCGCTTGAGCGTGAAGCCGCCCCCCATCGGCCGTATAACGCACAAAATGTGTGCGAATAGTGAACAATGACCCTTGACAGGCGCGCATGGTCCATGGGATGTTCATGTCAGCGCTCGGCAACCGTGCGAGCGGCTCAGCAGTCCGAACACATCCACTAGGGGGAATCGTGTCAGAAGGTTACGAACAATCACCCAGCCCGAGTGATGTCGGGTTCAACATCGTGTCTCGTCGCGGTCTCATCATCGGAGCCGCTGCCGTTGCTGGCGCCGGTCTTCTCGCCGCCTGCGGCGACGACAAGGATTCAGGGTCCACCACGACTGCCGGTGGCACCGACACCACAGCAGCCGGTGGCACCGACACCACAGCCGCCGCATCAGGCCCCGCTGTTTCGGTCGGCCTCAACGAGGCCGAGGGTGCAGGCAACGTGCAGTTGGGTCTGAAGGCCGGACTCGATGCTACGGGCCTCGCCTATACCCCGAACTGGGTCGACCACAACTCGTTCCAGGACAACATCACCAGCTACCTGCAGCAGCCAGACGACGTGTTCACGTGGTTCGCCGGCTACCGCATGCGTTTCTTTGCCGAGAAGGGGCTCGCAGGTGACCTCTCCGATGTGTGGGCAAACCTCCCCGACTTCACCGAAGGCTTCAAGACTGCAGCGACGGGCAACGACGGCAAGCAGTACTTCGTGCCGCGCACCTACTACCCGTGGGCCGTGCACTACCGCAAGAGCGTGTTCGCGGACAAGGGCTACACCGTCCCCACCAACAAGGAAGAACTGCTCGCTCTGGCCACGAAGATGCAGGCTGACGGACTCGTGCCGTTCGCTTACGCCAACGATGGCAAGTGGCCGGTGCAGGGCACGTTCGACATCTTGAACATGCGCCTCAATGGCTACCAGTTCCACGTCGACCTGTTGGCCGGCAAGGAAGACTGGACCAGTGAAAAGGTGAAGAACGTGTTCGCCGTGTGGACGTCCCTGTTGCCGTTCCACCAGGAAAACCCCAACGGGCGCACCTGGCAGGAAGCAGCAACGGCGCTGGAGAACAAGGAAGCCGGCATGTTCTATCTGGGCACCTTCGTCTCGAGCAACTCCACCGATCAGGCGTACTTGGACGACCTCGACTTCTTCAACTTCCCGGAACTCGACCCGGCCGTCGGCGCCGATGCACTCGACGCGCCGATCGACGGTTGGATGATGGCTGCGAAGCCGAAGGACGAAGCAGGCGCAAAGGCACTGCTCACTGCCTTCGGCGGGCTCGACTTCAGTGATGCCCTCAACGCCGCGGACAACAGCGCGGTGCCGGCCAACGACAAGTTCGATACGTCGAAGTTCACGCCGATCCAGAAGAAGTCTGCGGAGCTGGTGGGTTCTGCGAAGAACATCGCCCAGTTCCTCGACCGTGACACCAGCCCGGACTTCGTGTCGAACGTCATCGCTGACGCCTTCGCGAACTTCCATGCAGATCCGTCGTCGATCGATTCGATCCTCAGCGACATCGAAACTCAGAAGTCGCAGTACCTCTGAGAATGAGCCATGGCAGCTGAGATGACAGCTCCCGTCAAAACGGCGACGGTGCCCCCTCTGGGGCGCCGTCGCCGGCGGCGGTATTCCCAATTGTCGACGGGCGACAAGGTCACCCTGTGGCTGATGGCGGGTATCCCCACGGTCATTCACGTGGTGTTCGTGTGGGTTCCGGCCTTCATGACCATCGCACTGTCGTTCACCAAGTGGGACGGCCTCAAGCTGGGCACGTGGCAACCCATCGGGTTCCGTAACTACTGGGCTGTATTCACCGTTTTCGACGGCAAGTTCTTCCCGGCACTGTTCAACAACGTCCTGCTGCTGGTCTTCCTCTCCATCTGCAGCATCGTGGGCGTGTTGTTCGCGTACCTGCTGGACAAGAACATCCGCGGCTCAGCCCTCTACCAGAGCATCTTCTACATGCCGGTGGTGCTCTCGCTCGCCATCGTCGGGTTCATCTGGAAGAGCGTCATGTATTCCCCGCGCCAAGGCCTGTTCAACGTGATTCTCGGTCGCACGTCGCAAGGCAACCAGATCGACTGGGTGGGCAACTCCGAGAAGATCTTCCAGTTCCACATTCCCGGTCTCGACACGTCACTGGGACTCACCAAGAACTTTGCCGCCATCCTGGTTGCGATGGCCTGGCGCCACATCGGCTACGTGATGGTGCTCTACCTCGCCGGTCTCAAGAGCGTCGACCCCGCGATGCGCGAAGCGGCTGCAATCGACGGCTGCAACGAATGGCAGGCCTTCCGCCGGGTCATCTTCCCGGTGATGAAGCCGATCAATGTGGTGGTTTTCGTCATCACCGTCATCGAAGCGCTGCGAGCCTTCGACATCATCTTCGCCCTCAAGTCGCCCCCCGGTACCAAGGTTCTCGGCATCCTCGTGCGCGACAACCTCGTCGGTGAGGGAGGTGGCCAGGTGGGTCTCGGGTCGGCGTACGGCGTCATCTTGCTGATGCTGTGCCTCGGGTTCATCATCTGGTACCTCATCAACAACTACCGAGAGGCCGATTCATGAGCGCTGCGCTGACCGTCGTGAAGCGTCCGGCCAAACACACCAAGTGGTCACGTGGCTTCCTGTACGTGTTCCTCACCTTCATGGCCCTCGTGTGGTTGGTCCCCGTGGTCAGTGCCATCTATGCAGCATTTCGGCCGTATGCCGAGACGCAGAAGTACGGCATCTTCTCGATGCCGAAGGCACTCACGGTGCAGAACTTCAAGGACGCGTGGACCCAGGGCAACATGTCCCACACGTTCAAGAACACGATGTTCATCGTGATCCCGTCGATGGCGCTCATCTTGTTCTTCTCCAGCACGATGGCGTTCGCTGTCAGCCGCTTCAGCTGGCGGTTCAACATCGCGTTGCTGCTGCTCTTCACCGCTGGCAACCTGCTGCCCGCCCAGGTCATCTTCCAGCCGCTGTTCCAGATGTTCAAGGCCACGCCGTGGCCCAACTTTCTCAGCGACACAGACACCGGCAGCCTGCTCGGCACGAAGATCGCGGTGATCATCGTGCATGTGGCGTTCCAGACAGGTTTCTGCACGTTCGTGCTCAGCAACTACATGAAGACGATTCCCAAGGAACTGGGTGAAGCAGCGCTGGTCGACGGTGCCAGTGTCAGCCGACAGTTCTTCCAGATCATCATGCCGCTGTGCCGCCCGGTGCTTGCCGCACTGGCAACGCTCGAGTTCACGTGGTTGTACAACGACTTCTTCTGGGCGGTGGTTCTCATCAACAAGGGTGACGAGCGGCCGATCACGTCGTCGATCGCCAACCTCGGCGGTGCGTTCTTCTCGAATGACAACCTCATCGCCGCTGCGTCGGTGATCGTGGCGATGCCGACGCTCGTCGTGTACCTTGCGCTGCAGCGTCAGTTCATCGGTGGGTTGACGCTCGGCGCCAACAAGGGGTAGTCCATGATCCATCTGCGCGGTGAGCACGCCGACGTGGTGATCGACGAGTCGTTCGGTGCGCCGGTCATCGTCCACTGGGGTGCTCCGCTGGGTTCCGTCGACCCCGGCTCGGTGATCTCTGCGTTGGCCCGTCCGCTGGTGCAGGGTGCGCTCGATGTCGTGGCGCCGGTCAGCGTTGTTCCCGAGCACGGCAGTGGTTTCCAGGGGCGTCCGGGTCTTGCAGGGCACCGCCAGGGTGGTGCTGCGTGGGCGCCGCGATTTGTTCGGCACGAGGTTCTGTCCGTCGATGGTGGGGTCGTGGTCACCGCTCTCGACGCGGTGGCGGGGCTTCGTTTGACGACAACGATCGTGCTCGGCGACGTACTCACCGTGCATGCTCGAATAACCAACGACGGCACGACTCGTTACCTGCTCGATGCACTGCACCCGACCCTTCCAGTGCCGGCGCACGCCTGCGAGCTGTTGACGTTCGATGGCCGCTGGACTCGTGAGTTCCATCCGGTTCGGCGGCCATGGGGGAGCGGTGCGTGGGTCTCGGAGAACCGCGCGGGACGTACCTCGCACGAGCACCAGCCGCTCGTCTTCGCCGGCACGCCTGGGTTCGGCGAGTGGTGCGGAGAGGTGTGGGGAGTGCATGTCGCATGGAGCGGAAACCACACGTTGTTCGCCGAGTGCATGCCTGATGGTCGCCGGTACGTGCAGGGCGGCGAGTTGGTGCACCCCGGTGAGATCTGCTTGGAGCCGGGCGAGTCGTATGACTCTCCCACCATCATCGCTACCTACTCTGGTGGCGGGCTGACGCCGGCATCGTGGGGTTTTCATCGCTCGTTGCGAGCGTTGCCGGCGCACCCTCGGTCGGCAC
>Ga0209476_10000846_pt1 | contig 21150 bp, 22 predicted proteins | sample KloWWTrecipitate_FD_187179 | JGI IMG/M metagenome (GOLD analysis project Ga0209476, IMG submission 187179) | Active sludge microbial communities from Klosterneuburg, Austria, studying microevolution and ecology of nitrifiers - Klosterneuburg... | ecosystem: Engineered > WWTP > Aerobic digester... | reverse complement strand
CGACCGCGGTGGACGGTGGCTGCCGACCCGGGCGACGGGGGCGCGCGGGGTGGACGGTGCCGGCGTCAGAGGGTGTCGGTGGCGAAGGTGTCGCAGGCCGCGGGGTCGCCCGTGGAGTAGCCCGTGGTGAACCACCTCGCGCGCTGCTCGCTCGAGCCGTGCGTCCAGGAGTCCTGGTTGACCCCCATCCCGGACTGCTCCTGGATGTGATCGTCCCCGACGGCCTCGGCGGCCGACAGCGCGTCGGCGAGCTGGGCCTCGGTGATCGGGTCGAGGAACGTGACGCCGGGCCGGTCCGGGTCCTCGCGCGTGGCCGCGTCGCCGGCCCACAGGCCCGCGTAGCAGTCGGCCTGGAGCTCGACCCGCACGGAGTCGGAGTCGGCGCCCGCGCCCTGCCGGTCGGCGCGATCCATGACACCGGTGACCTGCTGGACGTGGTGACCGTACTCGTGCGCCGTGACGTACATCTGCGTCAGCGCGCCGTCCGACGCCCCGAACCGGCTCTGCAGCACGTCGAAGAAGCCGAGGTCGAGGTAGATCGTCTGGTCGGGCGGGCAGTAGAACGGCCCGGTCGACGCGGAGGCGGAGCCGCACGCCGTCGTGGTGGCCTCCTGGAACTCGACGACCTCGGGCAGCGGCAGCTCGCCCTGCGCCGCGAGCGTGTCCGTCCAGTAGGCGTCGAGGGACTGGACGGTGGCGGACAGCCGGCAGAGCGGGTCGGTGTTGGCCTGCTCGACCGTGCACTCGCCGATGCTGCCCTCCTGCTGGCCGGAGGTCTGCCCGGACTGGCCGCCCTCGATCGCCCCGAGGTACGGCGAGACGTCCACGCCGGTGAACTGGTAGACGAGGAACGCGGCGATCGCCAGCAGGCCCACGCCCCCACCCGCGACGGCACCGCCGCGCCGGCTCTTGACCCGACCACCCTCGAAGCTGCCACCCTCGCTGAACGTCATGGGGTGAGGGTAGGGCCTGCGGTGCCGGGTCGGCGCGGCGGCGGGTGCCCGGGCTCAGTCGCCGATCCCGCGCGCCGCGAGCGCCTCGCCGGTCAGGCGGGCGCGGGCGACGGTGCGCACCGCGAACGGGACGAGCAGCGCCCGCGGGGAGCGCTCCAGGCCGCGGGCCCTGGCGGCGTCGCGGACCTCGGTGAACAGCGCGCCCAGCGCCGGGATGGCGCGGAGCATGAGGGCGACGGCGAGCGCGAACGTCTCCGGCTCGAGGCCAACGCGGCGCAGCGGCCGCACCGCGCGAGCCATGAGGTCTAGGAGCACGTCGGTGGGCGTGGTGGCCGTCACGACGGTCGCGGCCAGCACCAGGGTGACGAGGTCCGCGGCCACCTCGACGCCGAGCGGCCAGCCACGCGCCCAGCTCTGGTACGCCCCGACGAGGGCTGCCGTGACGAGCACGGGCGCGAGGCCGCGCACCGTGCCGCGCAGGGGCAGCCGGGCGACCATCGCGACGAGAACCGTCACGAGCAGTGCCACGACCGCGGTCCACGGGCCGCGGAGCACGACCAGTGCGATCCCGAGGGCCGTGAGCAGCCCGAACCGCACGGCCACCGGTGTGCGGTGGACGATCGTCGTCCCGGGCCGGTAGAGGCCCACCGGGTCGGCCCACGGCCTCATCGCACGGCCATGAGCGCACGGTAGTGCGCGACGGCCGCCCCGGCCTCACCGTCGAACACGAGCCGTCCCCCGTCGATGACGAGCACGCGCTCGGCGCGCCCAGCGGCCGCGAGGTCGTGCGTGACGTGCAGCACCTGCGCGTCCACGCCGTCGAGCAGGTCCTCAACCACGCGGCGCCAGCGCAGGTCGAGCAGGGTGGTCGGCTCGTCGCAGACCAGCACCTCGGGCGCGCAGGCGAGCACCCCGGCGAGGGCGAGCAGCTGCTTCTGCCCGCCGCTGAGGGAGTGCACGGGCGTCCGGGCGTGCTCGGCGAGCCCGATCCGGGCCAGCGCGTCGAGCGCCATGGCGTCGCGCCGGGCGGCGTCGCGCACGGTGCGCCGCAGCGACAGGGCGACGTCCTCGGCCGCCGTGGGCATGACGAGCTGGGCGTCGGGGTCCGTGAAGACGAAGCCGACCCGGGCGCGCACGGCCGCGCCGTGGGTCGCGACGTCGAGCCCGCACGTCCGCACCCGACCCGTTGTCGCGGTGCGCAGCCCGTTGACGAGCCGCGCGAGGGTGGACTTGCCCGAGCCGTTCGCCCCGATGACAGCCACCCTGCGCTCGGCGATCGTGCAGGTCAGCGGTTCGAGCAGGGTCCGCACCGCGGGGCGTCCGTCGGGGCCGAGCACCTCGACGGCGACCCCTGCCGCCTCGAGCTCGATCACGGTGCCCGTCTCACGACGACGCCGGCCTCACGACGACGCGCCCCGGGGGGCCGGCGTGGGCCTCACCGGGGCAGCAGGTCCGGGAACGCGCGGTGCACGGCCGAGGCGACGACGGCGGCCAGCACCACCTTGACGGCGTCGAACGGCAGGAAGGCGGCGTTGATCGCCAGCCCCTCCGCCAGGCTCACGCCGATCCGCGCGGCGAGCACGGGCACGCCGATCGCGTAGACCACCAGCGAGCCCAGCACCCCGGCGGCGACGATGACGGCTGTGCGCGGCCCGCCGGCGCGGCGTCCGAACCGTTCGACGACAGCGCCGGTCACCCAGGCCGCGACCGGGAAGGCGAGCAGGTAGCCCAGGGTCACCTTGGCGAACGTCGCCGGGCCGCCGGCGCCCTCGGCGAAGACGGGCAGACCAGCGAACCCCACGGCGAGGTAGAGGAGCACCGCGAGTGCGCCGCGTCGGGCCCCGAGCACTGCCCCGGCGAGCAGGACGGCGAAGGTCTGGAGCGTGATGGGGGCGCCGGCGGGGCCCACGGGCACGGCGACCAGCGAGCACACGGCGAGCAGGGCAGCGCCCGTGCCGATGAGCGAGAGGTCGGTCGCGGCGCTGCGGGTCCCGGCGCTGCGGGCCGCGTCGTCTGCGGAGGCGGTCGGGTCGGGCGGGGCGGCGGACATGGTGCTCCCAGGAGGTCGTGGACCTCGGCCGCACGTGCAGCCGAGGTCGTCGCGAACGTCGCTCGATCGGACGCCACGCTAGCCGGTCGTAGGATGAGCGTCGTTTGTGCCTGCCGACAACACCGTCGGCGAGCGGTCGGAGGAAACCTCAGTGATCACCGCCCATGACGTGGAGCTGCGTGTCGGCGTCCGCGTGCTGCTCGAACGGGCGTCCTTCCGGATCGCCCCCGGCGACCGGATCGGCCTCGTCGGCCGCAACGGCGCCGGCAAGACGACCCTGACGCGCGCCCTGGCGGGGGAGAGCCAGGCGACGGCGGGGCAGATCATCCGTTCCGGGGACGTCGGGTACCTCCCGCAGGACCCGCGCACCGGCGACCTCGACGTCCTGGCCCTGGACCGCATCCTGTCCGCGCGCGGGCTGGACGAGATCGTCCGCCTCATGCGCGAGACCGAGGGTGCGATGGCCAGCGCCGACGACGCCACGCGCGACGCCGCGCTCGAGCGCTACCCGAGGCTCGAGTCGAGGTTCACGGCGGCCGGCGGCTACGCGGCCGAGAGCGAGGCGGGCCGGATCTCCGCCAACCTCGGCCTCGACGAGCGCATCCTGTCCCAGCCGCTGCGCACCCTGTCCGGCGGTCAGCGACGCCGGGTCGAGCTCGCCCGGATCCTCTTCTCCGGGGCCGAGACCCTCCTGCTCGACGAGCCGACCAACCACCTCGACGCCGACTCGGTGGTCTGGCTGCGCGACTACCTGGCGACCTTCCCCGGCGGGTTCCTCGTCATCAGCCACGACGTCGACCTCGTGCGCAAGACCGTCAACAAGGTGTTCCACCTGGACGCCAACCGCGCCGAGATGGACCAGTACCACCTCGGCTGGGACGCCTACCTGCTGCAGCGCGAGACGGACGAGCGCCGACGCAAGCGCGAGCGGCTCAACGTCGAGAAGAAGGCCACCGTGCTGCTGGCGCAGGCCGACAAGATGCGGGCGAAGGCGACCAAGGCCACGGCGGCGCAGAACATGGCGCGCCGGGCGGAGAAGATGCTCGCCGGGCTGGAGGCAGAGCGTGCGTCGGACAAGGTCGCGCACCTGCGCTTCCCCGATCCCGCCCCGTGCGGCAAGACGCCGCTGACGGCCACGGGGCTGAGCAAGTCCTACGGCTCGCTCGAGGTGTTCACGGACGTCGACCTGGCGGTCGACAAGGGGAGCCGGGTGGTCATCCTGGGCTTCAACGGTGCGGGCAAGACCACCCTGCTGCGGCTGCTCGCCGGCGTCGAGGAGGCCGACACCGGCGAGGTGGTCCCCGGCCACGGCCTCAAGCTCGGCTACTACGCCCAGGAGCACGAGACCCTCGACGCGAGCCGCACCGTGGTGGAGAACCTGCGCACCGCTGCGCCCCACCTGACGGACACCCAGGTGCGCTCGGTGCTCGGCTCGTTCCTCTTCTCGGGCGACGACGCGAACAAGCCGGTCCGCGTGCTGTCCGGCGGCGAGAAGACCCGGCTCGCGCTCGCGGCCCTCGTCGTGTCCTCGGCCAACGTGCTCCTGCTCGACGAGCCGACCAACAACCTCGACCCGGCCAGCCGCGCCGAGGTGCTCTCCGCCCTGCACGGCTACGCGGGCGCGGTGGTCATGGTCACGCACGACGAGGGCGCCGTGGCGGCTCTCGCACCCCAACGAGTGGTGCTTCTGCCCGATGGCGACGAAGATCTATGGAACGACAGCTACGCGGATCTCATCTCGCTCGCGTGAGCTCGTCCGGGCCGGTCACTCGACCCGGACGGCGTCGGCCGGGTGCCTGCCCGGTCGGTGTGCCGTCGGACCGGGGCCAGGAGGACGACCATGAGCACCAAGCTCCCCAAGGGTTCACGGATCACCGGTGAGAGCCGCAGCGATCTCGCTGCCTCGCTCGTCGAGCGGTACGGCCGGGGCGAGAGCATCCGGTCGATGGCGCAGGACCTCGGACGGTCCTACGGGTTCGTCCACGGCGTGCTCGTCGAGTCCGGGGTTCCCATGCGCAGCCGGGGTGGGGCGACCCGTGGGCCGGCCGCCGAGGCGCGTCGCGCGGCACTGCGCGCCGACGCCTGAGAGCTAGGGGTCGGTCGCCGGTCCGTCAGCCGGGCCGGTCGCACGTCGGTCGCGCGCCGCCGCGTGCGCGTCGGCCTGCGCGTCGAGCAGGGCGTCCTCCTCCTGCTCCGCCGTCGCGCGCCGGCGCGGCCGGGCCGGGGTCGCCCGCTCGGTGCCGCCCGACTCCTCACGCGCGTCGCGGCGCAGCAGCACGACGGCGCCCCCGAGCGACCCGAGCGCGAAGACCCACCACTGGAACGCATAGGACAGGTGGGACCCGAGGTCGGTGCTCGGCGGCTCGAGGTCGCCGAGGCCCGCCGGGGACGCCCCGTCCTCGGTGACGACGGCCCCGGTGGCCGGCAGCGTCGCCGCGGCGGCCCACGCCCCGTCGGCCGCGAGCCGCACCTGCTCGGCGTTGAGGGCCTGGACCTGCCCGGCGGGTGCCTCGCGGTCGCTCGGCCGCTCGTCCGCCCGCAGGCGGGCCACCACGTCCACGGTCCCGACGGGCAGGTCGGGGACGGTGGCCGGGGCCGAGCCGTCGGGCCCCGGTGGTACCCAGCCGCGGTCCAGCACGAGCACCGTGCCGGCCAGCAGCCCCTCGTCGACGGCGAACCCCGCCAGGACGTGGTACCCGGCGGCCCCACCCACGGGGCGGTTGCGCAGCAGCACCGTGGGCTCGAGGTAGCGGCCCTCGACGACCGTGGGGCGCCACACCTGGTCGGCCGGCAACGCCTCGCCCGCCGTGAGCACCTGCCCGATCGGCACCGGGTCCGAGCCCTCGTACTCCAGCACCACGGCCACCTCGGCGCTGCGGGCGACGTGCCGGCCCCACTGCCACACCCCGGCCGTGACGCAGCCCGCCGCGACGACCGCGGCGACGGCGAGGGTCGCGGCCCAGCGACGCAGCACGGGTCCCGGCACGGCCACGGGTCAGCCGTCGGTGGGCTCGAGGTCGCCCGCGGCGACCGTGTCGCGGTGGAACCCGCGGACCGCGAGGTACTGCTCGAGCGAGGTGCGGTGGTCGGCGCAGGCGAGCCAGACCTTGCGGCGCTCAGGGGCGTGCAGCGTCGGGTTGTTCCAGCGCAGGGCCCACACGGCCGTGGCGCGACAGCCGCGCGCGCTGCACCGCAGCCGGTCCACAAGGTCAGGGACGTCCGGCAGGGGGGCGCTCATGGGCGTTCTCCGCTCGGTCCGGGCCCCACCCCGGCGGTCGGGGGTGCCGCGGGCAGGGCGGGGGGCGCGAGGAAGGTACCAGGGTCCCCGCCGCGCTCGCGGCCGGCGTTGGCGAGCACGACGGCGATGTAGGGCAGCACGACGGCCCCCGCCAGCAGCAGCCAGCGCGTCCAGTGCTCGATCGCCACGGCACCGAGGAAGCAGACCACCCGGACGGACATCTGCACGAGGTACCGCCGCGACCGGGCCGCGACGTCCTGCGCGAGGGGGCTGGGGGCAGAGGTGATCCGGACCGCTGCGCCGTCCCGGGCGGGGTCCTGCGTCAGCCCTCGGCGGCCCAGGTGCACCGCCTCAGGCTAACCGCGGAGCGGCCGGCTCGCTCCGGCACGCTCCGGCACGCCCCGGCTCGCTCCGGCTCGCTCCGACGATGGCACCCTGAGCGACCGGGACGGTGCCGGGCGCACCAGCGCGACGGTGCCCGCTGCGCGGTGCTTCGTGCGCCGGGCGGGCCCGGTCCGCTAGGTTCGCACTCGGACCGGCGGGAGCCGGTGGTGGACGAGGACAGGAGTGACCGTGGCCAGCAGCACCGCACCGGCCCCCCGCAGCGTCGTGGTGACCGGCGCCAGCCGCGGCATCGGCCGTGCCATCGCCGCCCGCTTCGTGGCCGCGGGCGACAAGGTCGCGGCGATCAACCGCGCGATCGAGCCGCAGGACGGCGTCCTGGGGATCGTCGGCGACGTGACCGACACGGCGTCGGTCGACGCGGCCTTCGACGAGATCGAGAAGGTCAACGGTCCGGTCGAGGTCCTCGTGGCCAACGCCGGGATCACGCGCGACCAGCTGCTCATGCGGATGACCGACGAGGAGTTCGACCAGGTCATCGACGTCAACCTCACGGGGGCCTTCCGCTGCGTCCGGCGCGCGTCGACCGGGATGATCCGGATGCGCCGCGGCCGGATCATCCTCATCTCCTCCGTCGTGGCGATGTACGGCGGCCCCGGCCAGGTCAACTACTCGGCGTCCAAGGCCGCCCTCGTGGGCATGGCGCGGTCCGTCACCCGCGAGCTCGGCGGCCGCGGCATCACCGCGAACGTCGTCGCCCCGGGGTTCATCGACACCGCGATGACGCAGGCGTTGCCGCCGGACCGCCAGGCGGCCTACCGTGCAGCGATCCCGGCGGGCCGCTTCGCGGAGCCGGACGAGGTCGCCGGCGTGGTCGCGTTCCTGGCCTCGGCGGACGCGGGCTACATCAGCGGGGCCGTCATCCCCGTCGACGGCGGCCTCGGCATGGGGCACTGAGCCCCCCGCCCGGACGCGGCACGCACGACCGGCACGGCACCACGCAGGACAGACTCAGGCACGGACGCACCGCGGGCCCGCCCCGCGCAGTGCGGTGAGCACGACTTCGACGAAGGGAACCGACGTGGGCCTGCTGGATGGCAAGACGTTGTTGGTCACGGGGGTCCTCACGGAGGGCTCGATCGCGTACCACGTGGCGCGGCTGGCACAGCTCGAGGGTGCCACGGTCATCCTCACCTCCTTCGGACGGACGGCGCGGCTCACCGCGGCCATCGCGCGCCGCCTGCCCCACGAGTGCCCGGTGGTCCAGCTCGACGTCACGTCGGACGAGGACCTGACGCTGCTCGCCGAGCGGGTGCGCGAGCACACGGACCACCTCGACGGCGTGGTGCACTCCATCGGGTTCGCCCCGCAGACGGTGCTGGGCGGCAACTTCCTCAGCGCGCAGTGGCAGGACGTCGCCACCGCCATCCAGGTCTCGGCGTTCTCGCTCAAGTCGCTCGCGGTCGCGGCCCAGCCGCTCATGCCGCCCGGGTCCGGAGTGGTGGGCCTGACGTTCGACGCCTCGTTCGCGTGGCCGGTCTACGACTGGATGGGCGTGGCCAAGGCCGCGTTCGAGTCGACCTCGCGCTACCTCGCGCGGGACCTCGGCCCCGCCGGCATCCGCTGCAACCTCGTGGCCGCTGGACCGGTCAAGACGACGGCGGCGACGTCGATCCCCGGCTTCGAGAAGATCGAGTCCGGCTGGTCCGCCCGCGCCCCGCTGGGCTGGGACATGACCGACGCGGTGCCGACGGCCAAGGCCGTGCTCGCGCTCCTGTCCGACTGGTTCCCGGCAACGACCGGGGAGATCGTGCACGTCGACGGCGGCGTGCACGCGATGGGCTCGTGACGTGACCCCGGGCGCCGGGCGTCCGGGAGGGCGCCGGCTGGTGCTGCTGCGGCACGCCAAGGCCGAGCCTTCCGGTGGCGTCGTGGACGAGCTGCGCCCGCTCGCGCTCGCCGGCCGACGGCAGTGCGTCGACGTGGGCGCTCGCCTCGCCGCGACCGGCCTGGTGCCCGAGCACGTCCTGGTCTCCTCTGCCCTGCGCACGCGGCAGACGTGGGAGCTCGTCCGCGGGGCGCTCGGCGATGTGCCGGCCGCCGAGGTGGCCGTGCTCGACGCGCTCTACCACGCGGGGGTCGGCGACCTGCTCGAGCTCGTCCAGGGCATCGACGAGCGGGTCGCGACCGTCCTCGTCGTCGGCCACGAGCCGACGATGTCCGCCGCGGCTGCCGCGCTGGCGGCGCCCGAGCACGGCGACGCCCACTCCGTGCGCGTCGAGCAGGTCCGCACCGGGCTGTCCACGGGGGCCTACGCGGTCCTGGAGGTCTCGAGCTGGGCGGAGCTCGCCCGTCGCACCGCGCGCGTCGTCGACGTGGTGCGTCCGCCCCGCTGACGCACCGGCCCCTCGGCGGGCGGCGGGCAGGGGCTCGCGGCAGTGCGTCCGGCGGCGCTCAGCCCAGACCGAGGTAGCGCAGCGCGGCGTCGAGCGGCTCGTCGCCGATCGCGACGTCGGCCTGGGCGCGCACCACGGGCTTGGCGTTGTAGGCGATGCCCAGCCCCGCGGCCGCGAGCATCTCGAGGTCGTTGGCGCCGTCGCCGATGGCCACGGTCCGCTCCATCGGCACGCCGTGCAGCGCGGCGAGCTCGCGCAGCGCGGCGGCCTTCGCCGCGCGGTCGACGACCTGACCGGTGACGCGTCCCGTCAGCGCGCCGCCGTGCACCTCGAGGTGGTTGGCGCGGACGAAGTCGATCCCCAGCCCCGCGGCGAGCGGCTCGACGATCTCGGCGAAGCCGCCGGACACCAGGCCGACGGGCCAGCCCTCCGCCTGGACGCGCGCGAGCAGGCGCTCGGCACCGGGGGACAGGACCACCTCGCCGCGCACGACGTCGAGCACCTCGACGGGCAGGCCGGCGAGCATGGCGACGCGCTCGTGCAGCGACGTGGCGAAGTCGATCTCCCCGCGCATCGCGCGCTCCGTCACCGCGGCGACCCGGGTCAGGGCGCCGGCATGGGCGGCGAGCAGCTCGATGACCTCGCCCGTGATGAGCGTCGAGTCGACGTCGAGGACGAGCACGCGACGCCCGCCGGTCACCACCGAGGCCTCGGCCCCGGGCGGTCGGCCGTGCGCGGGGGAGGTCTGCTGCGCGTCCACCGGAGCAGGGTAGCGCCGGTGGGTCTCAGCCCTCGACGACCGTCCCCTTGGGCACGACGGTGACGCCCGCCTCGGTGATCGCGAAGCCGCGGGCACGGTCGTGCTCGTGGTCGAGCCCGATCCGCGCGCGCTCGTGGATGGTGACGCCCTTGTCGATGATCGCGCGGTGCACCTGGGCGTGCCGGCCCACCTGGACGCCGTCCATGATCACCGAGTCGCTCACCGAGGCCCACGAGTGCAGGTAGACGCCGGGCGAGAGGACCGACCCGGAGACCGTTGCGCCGGAGACGATGACGCCCGGTGAGACCAGCGAGTCGCTGGCGTGCCCGAGGCGGCCCGGACCGGCGTGGACGAACTTCGACGGCGGCAGGCCCGCGTACCCGCTGAACAGCGGCCAGTCCGGGTTGTAGAGGTTGAACACCGGGTTGACCGAGATGAGGTCGCGGTTGGCGTCGTAGTAGGCGTCGAGCGTGCCGACGTCGCGCCAGTAGTCGCGATCGCGGTCGGTGGAGCCGGCGACGTCGTTGCGGATGAAGTCGTACAGGCCGGCGGAGCCGCGCTCGACGAAGTACGGCACGATGTCGCCGCCCATGTCGTGCCGCGACGTCGGGTTGACGGCGTCGCGCGTGACGGCCTCGACGAGGGCGTCCGCGTTGGCGACGTAGTTGCCCATCGAGGCGAGGACCTCGTGCGGGGAGTCGGCAAGGCCCACGGGATGGGCCGGCTTCTCGAGGAAGGCTGCGATCCGGGTCGGGTCCTCGGGGTTGGCCTCGATGACGCCGAACTCGCCGGCCAGGCCGATCGGCTGACGGATGCCCGCGACGGTGAACTCGGCGCCCGACGCGATGTGCGCGTCGACCATCTGCTCGAAGTCCATCCGGTAGACGTGGTCGGCGCCCACGACGACGACGATGTCGGGCTTCTCGTCCGTGATGGTGTTGAGGCACTGGAAGATCGCGTCGGCGCTGCCGAGGTACCAGTGCTTGCCGACGCGCTGCTGGGCCGGGACGGGCGCGACGTAGTTGCCGAGCAGCGGCGACATCCGCCACGTCTTGGTCACGTGCCTGTCCAGGCTGTGAGACTTGTACTGGGTCAGGACGACGATCTGCAGGTACCCCGAGTTGACGAGGTTCGACAGGGCGAAGTCGACCAGTCGGTACATCCCGCCGAACGGCACCGCCGGTTTGGCCCGGTCGGCCGTGAGCGGCATGAGCCTCTTGCCCTCGCCGCCGGCGAGAACGATTGCCAGGACCCGCGTCTTTGCCATGGCCCCGACCCTAGACGTCCCGACGGGCCGCGTGCCAGACATCCAGCGCCCCGGCGCGCTAGCGTGTCGCTGTGCGAGTCGACCTGCTGACCAGGGAGTACCCACCACACGTGTACGGCGGAGCCGGCGTCCACGTGGCGGAGCTCAGTGCCGTGCTGCGAGAACACCTCGACGTGCGCGTGCGCTGCTTCGACGGCGCGCGAACCGAGGCCGGCGTCACCGGCTACGACGTGCCGGCGGAGCTCGCCGACCGCGACGCGGTGCTGCGCACCTTCGGCGTGGACCTGCTCATGGCGGGCGACGTCGCGGGGGCAGACCTCGTGCACTCGCACACCTGGTACGCCAACCTCGCCGGGCACCTCGCCGGCCTGCTGCACGGCATCCCGCACGTCATCAGCGCCCACAGCCTCGAGCCCCTGCGCCCGTGGAAGGCCGAGCAGCTGGGCGGCGGCTACGCGCTGTCGGGCTGGGCGGAGAAGACCGCCTACGAGGGCGCCGCGGCGATCATCGCCGTGAGCGCCGGCATGCGCGCCGACATCCTGCGCAGCTACCCGGACGTCGACCCGGCCAGGGTGCACGTGGTGCACAACGGGATCGACCTGGACGGCTGGCGCCGGCCCGATGGCGCCGAGGCCGTCGCGGCCGCGCACGCCACCGCCCGCTCGCACGGCATCGACCCCGACCGCCCCGCGGTCGTCTTCGTGGGCCGGATCACGCGGCAGAAGGGCCTGCCCTACCTGCTGCGTGCGGCCGAGGCGCTGCCGCCGGAGGTGCAGCTGGTGCTGTGCGCGGGAGCGCCGGACACGGCCGAGATCATGGCCGAGGTGACCGGGCTGGTCGCAGAGCTGCGGACCAAGCGCGACGGCGTGGTGTGGATCGAGGAGATGCTGCCGCGCCCCGACCTGGTCTCGGTGCTGTCGTCGTGCACGGTGTTCGCCTGCCCGTCCGTCTACGAGCCGCTCGGCATCGTCAACCTCGAGGCGATGGCCTGCGGGCTGCCGGTCGTGGGCACCGCGACGGGCGGCATCCCCGAGGTGGTCGACGACGGCGTCACCGGGCTGCTGGTGCCCATCGAGCAGGTCCAGGACGGCACGGGCACGCCGGTGCACCCGGACGTCTTCGTCGCCGACGTGGCGCGCGCGCTCACGGCGCTCGCGACGGACGCCGAGCGGGCGTCCGTCATGGGTGCCGCCTCGCGGCGGCGTGTCGAGGACCACTTCGCGTGGACGGCGATCGGCGAGCGGACGCTCGAGGTCTACCGGTCCGTGCTCGCCTGAGCCCGGCCGGCGGCGAGGGTCGCCGCCGCGATCGCGCGCCGGGCCGACCGCTCGACGTCGCGCAGCGCCGCCGTGCGCTGGTCCGCCTGCCACAGGGAGACGGCGGCGCCGTCGTCCGTCGTGGCGAGCTCGACGATGGTGCGCAGGCGCGCCGCGTCGCCCACCACGCGCACGACGCGCGGGTCCAGGCTCGACGGCAGGCCGAGGTCCGCCGAAGCGCGCAGCGCGGCGATCGCCGCCGCGGCGTCCGGGCGCCAGCGAGCGACGTCGAGGTCGACGAGGGCCTGGGTCGCGGTGCGCAGCGAGGCGCGCAGGGCCTGCTCCGCCTCGCCGAGCGTGCCGACCACGCCCGCCAGCCGGGTGCGCCAGTCCTCGACGGCGTGGGCCGTCCAGGTCACCTGGTAGCCCGTCTCCAGCGCCGAGCCGAACGCGACGACGTCGGGCACCACGGCCCAGGACGTCCCGAGGTGCACGAGCAGGCACTCGCCCGCCTCGATCGCCGCGGCGGCCACCTCGGGCGGCAGACCGCTGACGTCGCCGGGGGCAGGGAGCAGCGCCGCGACCTCGACGGGTCCGGCGCCAGCACCCCATGCCACGACGAGGTGGGCGAGGTCGGCAGCTCCGGGCAGCCCGACGACGTCGTGCGGCTCGTCGTCGCCCTGCACGGCGTGCACCGTGCGGCGCACGTCGAGGGGCGTCACCGGCCGGGCGGCGAGCCCGAGCGCGAGCAGCACCGAGCGCTCGAGGGCGGTGGGGTCGGCCGGCACGGGGCCAGGGTACGACGGCGCCGGGGTGCGGCTCGCGGTCGCCCGGCGGGTGCGGCACCGGCGCGGTGCGCGCCGGTAGGGTCGGGCTTCATGAGCGCGGTGCTGGACCTGCAGGACGTGACCATCCGTCGGGGGAGCAAGACCATCCTCGACCGGGTCTCCTGGCGTGTGGTCGACGGCGAGCGCTGGGTGGTCCTCGGCCGCAACGGCGCGGGCAAGACGACCCTGCTTCAGGTCGCGTCCGGGCGGATGCACCCGACGTCGGGGCGCGCGCACGTGCTGGGCGAGCTGCTCGGGTCGACCGACGTGTTCGAGCTGCGCCCGCGCGTGGGGGTCGCCTCCGCCGCCCTCGCCGACCGCATCCCCGCGGGCGAGCGCGTCGTCGACGTGGTCCTCACGGCGGCCTACGGGATGACGGGCCGGTGGCGCGAGGCCTACGAGGCGCTCGACCACGAGCGGGCACGCGCGCTGCTCGACGTGTTCGGCGTGGGCGACCTCGCCGAGCGGACCTTCGGGACGCTCAGCGAGGGCGAGCGCAAGCGCGCGCAGATCGCGCGGGCGCTCATGACGGACCCGGAGCTGCTGCTGCTCGACGAGCCCGCGGCGGGGCTGGACCTGGGCGGCCGCGAGGAGCTCGTCGCGGCGCTCACGGAGCTGGCGGCCGACGAGCGCTCGCCCGTGCTGGTGCTGGTCACGCACCACGTCGAGGAGATCCCCGCTGGCTTCACCCACGTGCTGCTGCTGCGCGAGGGGCGCGTGCACGCCGCGGGTCCCCTCGACGAGGTCCTCACGGCCGAGAACCTCTCGCAGGCGTTCGGTCTGGAGCTCACGGCGGAGCGGCACGGCGACCGCTGGAGCGCACGCGCCGCACGGTGAGCCGGGCCGCGGCGGGGCGTCCCGAGGGGGAGCCCGGCGGTCAGCACGGCGTCACGCCACGGTCAAGGGCGCCCCAACCGGGCGCGCCGTGGAGGGCTACGATGATCGGGACGCGACGAGCGGGGGAGCCGACATGACCTGGGCCTGGTGGATGGGGGCGGCGCTGCTGCTCGCCGTCATCGAGATCCTCTCGCTCGACCTCGTGCTCATCATGTTCGCCGGTGGCGCGCTCGTCGCCGGCGGGCTGGCGCTGGCCGGCACGGACCTGTGGGTGCAGATCGTCGGCTTCGCGGTCACGTCGCTGGTGCTGCTCGGCTCGCTGCGGCCGTGGCTGCTGCGCCACCTGCGCGACCGCGTCCCGCTGGTCGAGACCAACACGGCCGGTCTGGTCGGCCGCCCCGCCGTCGTCGTGGCCGAGGTGACCCGCCGCGCCGGGCGGGTCAAGCTCTCGGGCGAGGTCTGGACGGCCCGCACCGAGGGCGACGAGGTGCTCGCCGTCGGCCAGGACGCGCGGGTCGTCAGGATCACCGGAGCCACCGCCGTCGTCGCCGCGCTCGGCCCCCGGGGCACGCACGGACCGCAGGACCCACCACAGGAGAGTGCCTCGTGAACGACCTGTCCCCCGGCGAGATCGCCGGCTACATCATCCTCGCGCTGTTCCTGGTGCTCGTCGTCACGGCGCTGTTCCGCTCCGTGCGGATCGTGCCGCAGGCCGTGGCGCTCATCGTCGAGCGGCTCGGCCGGTACTCCAAGACGCTCGACGCCGGCCTGCACCTGCTCATCCCGTTCGTCGACCGGGTGCGCGCCGGGGTGGACCTGCGCGAGCAGGTGGTGTCCTTCCCGCCGCAGCCCGTCATCACGTCGGACAACCTCGTGGTGAGCATCGACACGGTCATCTACTTCCAGGTCACCGAGCCGCGCTCGGCCGTCTACGAGATCGCCAACTACATCCAGGGCATCGAGCAGCTCACCGTCACCACGCTGCGCAACGTCGTGGGCTCCATGGACCTCGAGCAGACCCTGACCAGCCGCGACCAGATCAACGGCCAGCTGCGCGGCGTGCTCGACGAGGCGACCGGTCGCTGGGGCGTGCGCGTCAACCGGGTCGAGCTCAAGTCGATCGACCCGCCGCAGTCCATCCAGGGCTCGATGGAGCAGCAGATGCGCGCCGAGCGCGACCGTCGCGCCGCGATCCTCACGGCCGAGGGCGTCAAGCAGTCCGCGATCCTCACGGCCGAGGGCGAGAAGCAGTCCGCGATCCTGCGGGCCGAGGGCAACGCGCAGGCGGCGATCCTCAACGCCGAGGGTGAGTCCCGCGCGATCCTGCAGGTGTTCGACGCCATCCACCGCGGCGACGCCGACCCCAAGCTGCTGGCCTACCAGTACCTGCAGATGCTGCCGGAGGTCGCCCGGACGCAGTCCAACAAGGTGTGGTTCATCCCCACCGAGTTCACCGCTGCGCTCAGCGCGATCAGCAAGGGCTTCGGCGGGGCGCCCGACACCGACGGCATCACGTGGCGCGCCCCGGGCGACTCCCCGCTGGGGGACGACCTGCCGCCGACGGCGCTCGCGGACCCGGCCGAGGCGCTCGCCGAGGCGCGGCGGGAGTCGAAGGCCGCCTCGGCCGATGCGACGAGCGCCGGAACCCTGAGCGGCCGGCCGTTCAGCCGTTCCGCCGAGGTCGGCCAGGCGCCGCCGCCCGACGACATGCCGCCGCCCCCGCCGCCGCCCGGGGCCTGAGCGGCCGCCCCCCGCACGTCCGCGCCTCGCACGTCCGCCCCTCGCACGGGGTCACCACGCTCGGGGGCGCGACGTCACACGGTGCGGTACGGACTTGTGAGTGAGCACTCACTCACGTAGGGTGCCCCACGTGAACCCCTCCGTAGCCCCGGGCTCCGTACCCCCCGGCTCCGTACCCCCCGGCTCTGCGGCCCGCCCGCGGCGCGCGGCCCCGCTGAGCCTCGAGGAGCGGCGCGCGTCCGTGCTCGCGGCCGCCGTCCCGCTGCTGCTCGAGCGCGGGCTCGACGTGTCGACGCGTGACCTGGCCACCGCGGCGGGTGTCGCCGAGGGGACGCTCTTCCGGGTGTTCCCGGACAAGGCGTCCCTCGTGCGTGCCGCCGTCGGCCAGGCGCTCGACCCGACGGACCTCGTCGAGCAGATCGCCGCGGCCCACGGCCCCGACCTGCGCCGAAGCCTCACCCTCGCGGTCGCGACGGTCCTGGACCGCGGCCGGACGGTGAGCTCGCTGCTCGCCGTCGTGCACCAGCTGCCCCGGGGCACCGAGGCCGGCGCGGACGAGGGTCGGCACCACCACCCTGCGCACGGCCCCGTCGTGCCGGGACGCGGCGGCCACGGCCCGGCGGCCCACGGCGCTGGCCGGCACCCGGCCCAGGCGATCGTCGAGGCGCTCACCGCCCTGCTCGAGCCCCACGCCGCGGCCCTGCGCCAGCCCCCCGCCGTATGCGCCCGGCTCGTCGTCGCCGTCGCCCTCGGCGCGGCACGGCCCGGCGCGCCCGACCCGACCCTTCCCGCCGCGGCCCTCGTCGACCTCCTGCTCGACGGCCTGCTCGCCCCCTCGGCCCCTCACCACCCGGAGACCTCATGCTGATGCGTCTGCTGCGCACGTCGTTGCGCCCGTACGCCACACCCCTGACGATCGTGCTGCTGCTCCAGCTCGCGCAGTCGATCGCCAACCTCTTCCTGCCCAGCCTCAACGCCGACATCATCGACGAGGGCGTGGTCAAGGGGGACACAGCGACGATCCTGCGCATCGGCGGCGTCATGCTGCTCGTCACCCTCGGGCAGGTGGCCGCATCGATGACGGCGGTCTACTTCGGGGCGAAGATCGCCATGGGGCTGGGCCGGGACGTGCGGGCGGCGGTGTTCTCGCGCGTGCAGGACTTCTCGGCGCGCGAGGTCGGGCGGTTCGGTGCGCCGACGCTCATCACGCGGACGACCAACGACGTCCAGCAGGTGCAGATGGTCGTCATGCTCAGCCTCACGATGCTCGTCGCGGCGCCCGTCATGGCGGTGGGCGGCGTCATCATGGCCCTGCGCGAGGACGTCGTCCTGTCGCGGCTGCTGCTGCTCGTCATCCCGGTGCTGCTCGTCGTCGTGGGCTTCATCGTGGCCCGCATGCGGCCGCTGTTCCGGGTCATGCAGGTGCGGATCGACGGGATCAACCGGGTGCTGCGCGAGCAGATCACCGGCATCCGGGTCATTCGCGCGTTCGTCCGCGACGACCACGAGCGCGAGCGGTTCGCCGACGCCAACGACGAGCTGCGCACCGTGGCCGTCGGGGTCGGCCGGCTGATGGCCCTGATGTTCCCGCTGGTCATGCTCGTCATGAACGTCACGAGCGTCGGGGTCCTGTGGTTCGGCGGCATGCGGATCGACGAGGGGTCGATGCAGGTGGGCGCCCTGACGGCGTTCCTGTCCTACATCATGCAGATCCTCATGTCCGTGCTCATGGCGACCATGATGTTCATGATCGTCCCGCGGGCAGAGGTCAGCGCGGAGCGGATCATGGAGGTGCTCGACACGCAGTCCACCGTGGTGCCGACCGACGAGCCGGTCACCGAGCTCGTCGGCGCCGGCTACCTCGAGCTGCGCGACGTGGACTTCCGCTACCCGGGGGCAGAGGACTCGGTGCTGCGCGGCGTGAGCCTCGCGGCGCAGCCTGGCGAGACCACCGCGATCATCGGCTCGACCGGGGCGGGCAAGACCACCCTGCTCAACGTCATCCCGCGGCTCATGGACGTCAGCGAGGGCGCGGTGCTCGTCGACGGCGTCGATGTGCGCGACCTCGCGCTCGACGTCCTGTGGTCGAAGATCGGCCTCATCCCGCAGAAGCCGTTCCTCTTCACCGGGTCCGTGGCGAGCAACCTGCGCTACGGCCGGCCCGAGGCCACCGAGCCCGAGATGTGGCACGCGCTCGAGGTGGCCCAGGCCGCCGGGTTCGTGCGCGAGATGGGTGGTCTCGAGGCCGAGATCGCCCAGGGCGGCTCCAACGTGTCCGGCGGGCAGCGGCAGCGGCTCGCGATCGCCAGGGCGCTGGTCCGCAAGCCGGAGATCTACCTGTTCGACGACTCGTTCTCGGCGCTCGACTTCGCGACGGACGCGGCGCTGCGCCGTGCGCTGGCGCCCGAGACCCGCGAGGCGACCGTCGTCATCGTCGCCCAGCGGGTGAGCACGATCCGGCACGCGGACCGGATCATCGTGCTCGACGCGGGCGAGGTGGTGGGCGTCGGCACCCACGCCGAGCTCATGGCGGGCAACGAGACCTACCGCGAGATCGTCCTGTCCCAGGTGACCGAGAGCGAGGCGGCATGAGCGCGCACCAGGGCGCCCCGGGCGCCAACCGTCCCGCACCGCCGCCCGGCGGGATGGGGCACGGCCCGATGGGTCGGATGGGCATGCCGACAGCCAAGGCCACGGACTTCCGCGGCTCGATGCGTCGCCTGCTCGGCACGCTGCGGCCCGAGCGTGCCGTCATCGGCGTCGTGCTCGTCCTCACGGCCGTGAGCGTCTTCCTCAACGTGCTCGGGCCCAAGATCCTCGGCCGGGGCACCGACCTCATCTTCGCCGGCGTCGTCGGGCGGATGCTGCCCGCCGGCACGAGCCAGGTCGAGGCCGTCGAGGGGCTGCGCGCCCAGGGCCAGGACCAGCTCGCCGACATGCTCGCCTCGATGGACGTCGTCCCGGGGCAGGGCCTCGACCTCGACGCGCTCGGTGCGGTGCTCCTGACGGTCGTCGCGCTCTACGCCGGCGCCTCGCTGTTCGGCTGGGTCCAGGGGTGGTTGACCACCGGGCTGGTCCAGCGGACCGTCTACCGGATGCGCCAGGAGGTCGAGGAGAAGCTCGGCCGGCTGCCGCTCGCCTACTTCGACACGCACGCTCGCGGCGACGTGCTCTCGCGCGTGACCAACGACATCGACAACCTCGCGATGACCATGCAGCAGGCGCTGAGCCAGCTCATCACCGCGTTGCTCACCGTGGTCGGCGTGCTCGCGATGATGTTCTGGATCTCCTGGGAGCTGGCGCTCATCGCCCTGGTGACCATCCCGCTGTCCGCCGTGCTCGTCATGCAGATCGCGAAGCGCTCCCAGCCGCAGTTCGCGGCGCAGTGGAAGCGCACGGGCACGCTCAACGCCCACATCGAGGAGATGTTCACCGGCCACGCGCTGGTCAAGGTCTTCGGTCAGCAGGCGCACGCCAAGGAGGTCTTCGCGACGGAGAACGACGCGCTGTACGACGCGTCGTTCAAGGCGCAGTTCATCTCCGGGCTCATCCAGCCCGCGATGATGTTCATCTCCAACCTCAACTACGTGGCGATCGCCGTCGTCGGCGCCCTGCGCGTCGCGTCGGGGACCATCTCGCTGGGCGACGTCCAGGCCTTCATCCAGTACTCGCGGCAGTTCACCCAGCCGATCACCCAGGTGGCCTCGATGGCCAACCTGCTGCAGTCCGGCGTCGCCTCGGCCGAGCGGGTCTTCGAGCTGCTGGACGCGAGGGAGCAGTCGCCAGAGCCCGCCGAGCCCGCGCGGGTGCCCGAGGTCCTGGGCCGGGTCGCCTTCGAGGACGTCTCGTTCCGCTACGTCGAGGACTCCCCGCTCATCGAGCACCTGGACCTCGTGGCCGAGCCGGGCCAGACGGTCGCGATCGTGGGTCCGACCGGGGCGGGCAAGACCACCCTGGTCAACCTCATCATGCGGTTCTACGAGGTCGACGGCGGCCGGATCACGCTCGACGGCGTCGACACGGCGCTGATGGACCGCGAGGACCTGCGCTCGCGGATCGGGATGGTGCTCCAGGACACCTGGCTGTTCGGCGGGACCATCGCCGACAACATCGCCTACGGCAAGGTCGACGCCACCCAGGAGGAGGTCGTCGCGGCCGCCAGGACGACGTTCGTCGACCGGTTCGTGCGGCACCTGCCGGACGGCTACGACACCGTCATCGACGAGGAGGGGTCCAACGTCAGCGCGGGTGAGAAGCAGCTGCTGACCATCGCGCGGGCGTTCCTCGCCGACCCGGCGATCCTCATCCTCGACGAGGCGACGAGCTCGGTGGACACCCGGACCGAGGTGCTCGTGCAGCACGCGATGGCGGCGCTGCGGCACGGGCGGACGAGCTTCGTCATCGCACACCGGCTGTCGACGATCCGCGACGCCGACGTCATCCTCGTCATGGAGCACGGCTCGATCGTCGAGCAGGGCACCCACGACGCGCTGCTCGAGGCCGGCGGCGCCTACGCGGCCCTGTACGCCAGCCAGTTCGCCGAGGCCGCAGCCCCGGTCGACTGACCCCCGCGGGACGGGGTTCTGGAGCCGATCGGCGACGCGCGGGCGCAGATCGGTTCCAGAACCCGGGGGTGGTGGGCCGGAGCCGAGTCGGGGGTGGGGTCTGGCAGGATCGGGCGGTGCCCGTCGTCCGCGTGACCGATCCCGCCGACCCGGCGCTCGCCGACTACACGCGGCTGACCGACGTGGCCCTGCGGGCCAAGCACGAGCCTGCCAAGGGGCTCTACATCGCGGAGAGCTCGACGGTCATCCGGCGCGCGCTGGCCGCCGGTCACCGGCCGCGGTCCCTGCTCATGGCGGAACGCTGGCTGGCCGACCTCGCCGACGTGCTGGACGCGGTGGGGGCAGGGCCAGACGGGGACGTCCCGGTCTACCTCGGCGAGCCGGACGTGCTCGAGGCGGTGACCGGCTTCCACCTGCATCGCGGGGCGCTCGCGGCGATGCACCGTCCCCCGTTGGCCGACGTCGGCGCTCTGCTCGCCGCCGCGCGGGGCGGGGCCGGCGCCCGCCGCGTTGCCGTGCTCGAGGACATCGTCGACCACACCAACGTCGGGGCCATCTTCCGGTCCGCCGCGGCGCTGGGCGTCGACGCCGTGCTCGTCTCGCCGCGCTGCGCCGACCCGTTGTACAGGCGCAGCGTCCGGGTCTCGATGGGCACGGTCTTCCAGGTGCCGTGGACCCGGCTCGCCACGTGGCCCGGCGGGCTCGCGGAGCTGCAGGGGCTGGGGTTCACCGTGGCGGCCCTGGCGCTGAGCGACGACGCGGTGACGCTCGACGACCTCGTCGCACCGCCCGTGGGACCGCCGACGCGGCTGGCGCTCGTGCTGGGCACCGAGGGCGACGGGTTGTCCCGCGGCGCCGTCCAGGCCGCCGACGTCGTGGTGCGCATCCCCATGGCCGGCGGCGTGGACTCGCTCAACGT
>Ga0209476_10000845_pt1 | contig 21173 bp, 19 predicted proteins | sample KloWWTrecipitate_FD_187179 | JGI IMG/M metagenome (GOLD analysis project Ga0209476, IMG submission 187179) | Active sludge microbial communities from Klosterneuburg, Austria, studying microevolution and ecology of nitrifiers - Klosterneuburg... | ecosystem: Engineered > WWTP > Aerobic digester... | reverse complement strand
AACGACGCCACGACGCTCTACAAGCCAGGCGACGAGGTGAAGGCACAGATCCTCAAGTTCGACGACAACAAGCGACAGACCGAACTGTCCATCAAGGCAGCACTACCCGATCCACTCACCACCTTCACTGCGGCTCACCGACCGAATGACACCGTGAGGGGCACGGTGACCAAGATCCTCCCGAAGAATGCTTTCGTAGACCTCGGCGGAGGAGTGACCGGCAGCATCTTCATTCGCCACGTGACTGGCGGTCCACTGGTGTCCTTCGACGGCCATCTTCGGGAGGGTCAGGTCTATGACTTCCGAATCCTTGAGTACGACCTAGAGCGAAAGCAGGTGAAGTTGGCTCGGTTCGGGTTGGTTTCATCAGGTAGCCAGGTAGCGCCGCCGGCTCCGCGGGTCAGCGTGCAACCTGCCATGCCGAGTCCACGGCCACAGCCGCGATTGTCGCCGGCACCGAGCCCGCGAACCCCAAGGTCCACCGCTGCTGAGGGGGATTCGGTGGAGGAGGCCACTGCTAACGGGTGTCGTGCGTTGGGGTTGCCGACGTCCCAGGTGCGCGTCGAGGTCTTGGACGCCGGAGAACGCGGCCTTTTCAATCGAGTGAAGCGCCGAGCCAAGGTGCGCGTGACCGAGCGAATCTGAGACGGTCCGGAGCTGTGTTGAATCGACCTTGCTTGACGAAGCAGCCCCTGTGCCAAGTCGGACTCCGATGGGTGCCAAGCTGAGCCGATGACCCAGGATCGTTGGCGACTCATCGAGAAGCTTGGCAACGGCTACTTCGGTACCACCTTTCGGGCGGAGGACACGGAAGGCGTCATTGCGGAGCCGATCGCAATGAAGCTGATCCCCCTTGCTGGCGTTCGGGGACTCCACGAGGACTCGCTCCTGAAAGAGATCAGCCAGCTATACGCGCTCACCCACGCAAACCTGGTGGCAGTACGTGCCGAGCCGCGCCGTATCGAGTTCAACGGTATCCCGCACCTCGCCATCGGTCTGGAACTCTGTGAGACCACGTTGGCCGACGAGCTCCGTCAAAGCGACGACCGGGATCGACTCATGCGAGTTGTGGTCGCCGACGTTCTCCAAGGTCTTATGTACATGCACGACGAGATGGGCACGGTCCACAGGGACCTACACGCGGGCAACATCCTCCGGCGAGGCAGGACCTGGAAGATCGGAGACTTCGGTCAGGCGCGGTTCGTCAACGATCACGGCGTTGTCCCAGGTGGGCCCGTCGGGGCTCGGGAGATCGTGGCCCCCGAAGTCGCCCGAGGCGAGGCAGCGTCGGTCGCGGTCGACATCTATGCCCTGGGCGTCTTGGTGCACTACTCGCTTACCGATCGATACCTCGTGGACACACGATCGCCTAAGCGACCGTCTGGACAAGGCGCCGTACAAATCCACGACTCGCTTCCACGCGAGTGGAGGCCATTTGTTAGTGCAGCAACACAGGAGCTTGCGAACCGACCGACCGCCCAGGCGATACGGTCGCTAGTACCTCGCCTCAAGTCGAGCTCCGAAACTCCCGACGACCCAGGGCGTCGTGCTCGAGGCGAGAGATCGAGCGAGCGTACGATCAGTGGACTCCTGATTGCTGTTGCGTGTTCGTCGCTTGTGGACGGGCACTTCGAGGTGTTCGTGCTCGATGCCGACGGAGGTCTGTGGCACAGCTGGTGGTGGCACGACCCCGGCTGGTCGCAGTGGGAGCGCATGGACGCACCACCGCTGTCGGCCCTCGCCGCCGGGTCCCACGATCACCACCATCAGGAAGTCTTCGCGGTCACCGCAGACGGCCGGGTGCTGAATCGCTGGAACTGGCTTAGCGATGACGACCCGCCGAACGCACAGACGCAATCCGAGTGGTGCGACAAGTGGTACGAGTTTGCTGGGCCGCTGCCGAACGACCGCGTGCCGATTGATGTTGCGTGTTCGTCGCTTGTGGACGGGCACTTCGAGGTGTTCGTGCTCGATGCCGACGGAAGCCTGTGGCACAGCTGGTGGTGGCACGACCCCGGCTGGTCGCAGTGGGAGCGCATGGACGCACCACCGCTGTCGGCCCTCGCCGCCGGGTCCCACGACCACAGCCATCAGGAAGCCCTGGGCGTGACCCCGGGTGGCGCTTTGGTAAATCGATGGCACTGGCTTGAAACCACCGAGGACTCCCCGCCGGATGCCTCCACGCCATCGGTCTGGTCCGCAGATTGGGGACGGCTCAGATAACCCCTTCGGCTCGGGACACGCGCGCCTCGAGCAACCATGCCGGCCGTCCAACGACGGCGAACAGTGCGATGCACGCCGCTCCGATGAGTGAGTCCCCAGCGCCGACGATGATAGAGGTAGCCGCCTTCCTCAGCGAGGTTCTGGGAGGTCGTATCGTGAAGAGCGTGACGCGCGCACTCGGGATCATCTGCAAACGGGCTGGAATCCACTGTACGTCTCTGACCGGACCCGATGCGGTGATCGAGGAGGACACGGTGATCTCTACTCCGACGTCGCTGCCGGATCGGGGGGCAGAGTTGAACTGGTTGCTCGAACAAGCTGTGGAGTTGCTGCGCCGACTTCGCCCCGACGTTCTATACGTGAAGAAGTCCCCAGGCGGACAACGACAGTCGTCGCGTGAGCAGCATGAGGTCGAGGCGATCGTGCAGGTCGCAGCCCACCGAACGGGCGTCGTTTGCGCGATCCGGACGACTGAGCAAGTCCGTGCCGCCCATGTGCCGAGGGGAAAGGGGGCCTACAAGCAGCTACTTGAGCGAAAGGATGTCAAGGCTCGGGGCACCAAGAGCCGCCGTGAGGGCTACCTGTACGCGGCGACGGCCCTTGGCGAGCCCGAGGGAGTGCGCAGAGCAGGCCCTCCCTCGGCCGACCTGTGATCTCGATACAAAACCAGTGAGCACCCGAGCCAGCACGTGGGTCGCCAAAGACGGCAAGGTTGTCCGCCAGGGACCGCAACGACCGGCACCGACCGCCCAGCCGGGTACGTGGGTCACAGTCGGGTTGCTCGGAGTGCACTCAATGCTTTGCGGCGGATGCACGCCACGACGGGCCGGCTCGGGGCCTGACGTCGTTGATTGGCCCCGTGTTGACACCGTGCTGTCAGGCTGCGGCACGCGCGCGGGGCCGGATCAACCGGTTGCGAACCTGCGCCGACGGTCTTGCACGGACGTTGCCACGCTGGTTCAGCATCGTTCGACCGCTGCGGCGCAGTCATCCGCGCACGGAGCGCTCCAGGAGTCCTGTCGCCCAGCGATGACGTTGCCGCCCATCGGGCCGGTGTGCCGTCAGCGTCGGGGGCGCGCCGCCGACCGCATCCATTGTGCGACCCGGCCGTTGGTGCCCTGGCCATCCAGCCGCAGCATGATCTCGTCGGTCCGTCCCGTATTCGAGAGCGTGTTGAGGCTGCCGACGTAGGTCACCTGATCATCAACAATGACAACCTTCTCGTGCATCCCCGGTCGCTCTTGAACGACAACGTTGCCATTGCGAATGACCGACAGCAGGTTTGGGTCCCTCAGCTCATGCGCCGCTTTTGTGAACACGGTGACCTTGACGCCCCGGTCGACGAGTTGTCGAAGTATCGGAAGCACCTCCTCGAGGCGACGGGCAGCTACGAAGGGCGAAAAGATGACGACGCGCTGCCTCGCTACTGCAAAGTCTCGCCACAGCGACTCGTAGAACGAAGTGTCGTCCAGTATCTGCGGGGCGGTCTGATGCGCGATCTCATGCGGTGCTTCGGTCGCGACCTCCGCCAGGGGACGGCCGAGTATGGAGCGTGCATCCCAGACCTCCGCACCGCCTGACCGAAGGAGCATTCCGAGGTCGCGAAGCGGGCCGGATGTCGCTGCCTGGATAGAGCCGACGTTCGAGATCACGTATAGGCGTCCAGCATTTCGAGTGATCGCCACGTTGAACAATCTGACGCCGTCGCGAGCCCAGTTAGTTCCGCGGCGATTGGCGCGGGCGACCCAGCTCGTCCCCGTTCCGTCCTCGACGAGGTCAGCGATCACAACCGGGAACTCGCGTCCTTGGAACGCGTGAGCGGTACCAACCTGCACAGCCGAACCCCCATGGTCATTCAGTTGCGCTCGGGTCAACTGGACTTGGTGTCGATATGGAGCTACGACCCCGACTCCTTCGAAGCCGTGCTTCTGGACAAGCTCGTAGCTGAGGGCTGCGCCCGCTGCCCACCAGCGCCCCGACCCGGTAGGCCCCTTCTCAGCAGACGCGCCCGCGCCGAGTGCCGACGTATCGATGATGACGATCTCGGGACCGTCGCTGTTGGCCGCCTCGATTGTCCGGCCATGGCGGAGAAGTCCACCGTACGCGATCGCGTTTGCGAGATGCATCGTCCGATCGCCAAAGCGGTACTGATCGCGCAGCACAACACAGCCCGCGGACGATGACGCATCGGACGCACTGATGATCCCGAGCAGCGCGAAAGGATTCGAGGTCAGCCAGGGGCTGATGTCCCGCGGCAACTTCCGAATGTCGGTGCGCGTGATCGGCCAGTTCTGTTCGAAGTCACCTACGAGAGTGCAGCCGACGTCTGCCTTGGTCATCGCTGCATAGACGTACGGTGGAAGTGCAGCCGAGGCCTCGTCGATGAGCACATGGTCGAAGGTCCGACTCAGGAGTCCGCGGTGCAGGACGAGCTGAGCGAGAGTGGTGCCCACGACCTTGGCCTCGGCAACCACCGTCGTTTCCTGATCCTGGAGTCGGCGCTGGATACTCTCGATCTTCGATGACAGGTCGCGTATCTGATCGGCGAACTTGGCAGCGACCTTCTGCCCTCGTCGCGCTTCGTCGACCAACTGCCGCGCTGTACCCCAGTGGTCGGTCAGGCGGAGAATCTCGACTTCGCGGTCTGTCAGGTCAGCCACTGTCGCGAGGCGCTTTGCCTCGGTGCTCAGCCCGAGCAGCGTGGACTCGGCTGAGTTGACTCGTTCCTTCGCCTCTCGCCATCCAGACTCGGCCGCTCGTTCCTCGTTCTGGGCCGACCTGATGACGGTCGGTGTCACACCCCGCTCGATGCCAGCCTGGAGTTGCCGCACGTGGGCGTCGCGAAGATCGGCCGCCGATGTCCGCGACTTCTCGACCGTCGATCGGGAGGCAGCCAGTTCCCGCAGCACCCGCCTTCGCTTCAGCCGTCCGACATTGGCCGCATCATCCATCTGACGGGCGATCTCCGTCAGCTGACGATCGCAGGCAGCCACGGTGCCGGCGAGAGACGCGACTTCTCGTTCGTCCTCCAGAAGCGTCAGCGAGTCGGCCCAGCGTGCGCACTGCTCGCGGGCATCGTCGTAGCGCTTGCCGGCCGCACTCAAAGCAACTTGGTACTCACCCAGTTGGGACTCCCATGTCCCAATCTGCCCCTCGATGGATGCTCGTTCGCGCAACTCGTCGCGATGCTTCACCAGGTCCTCGAGTTTCGATGTCGTGTATCCCTTGAGGAACTCATCGAGGCGCTCGGCACCGGCCACTGCTGCCTCCGAACGAGCAGTGTCCAGGTCGATCTGGAGCCGGTCGAGTTCCTGGATCAAGTCCTGGAACTTGATCTGAATCGCCTTCGAGACAAGCAACATCGGATGCTCGCTGACCTGCGGAATGCTGGGATGACCGACGCGCAAAATCTGACCCGGTTCGAACGGTTCCGCAGCGCGACACACGTGGAGAAGCGCCTGATCGACGGCCACATTGGTGTTCGACACGAGAGCGACACTCCGCCCTCGCCGGAGGAGCTCAGCGACTGCAGCACCGATCACGCGTGTCTTGCCTGTCCCTGGCGGACCCCAGACCACCGACACCCCGGACGACGTGATTGCGCCAGCGGCCAATTGCTGCTCAGCGTTGAGGCCGGCGAGAACCTCCTCGGGAGCTCCCGCCGACAGCGACCCACGACCCGCCAACACGGATGCCAACCGGGGTGACTTGCATGCTTCCAGGTAGTTGGCAAACGCCTTCGCTACGACACCGGGATCGATCTGCAGGTACAGGCGCAGACCGTGCCCGACGGCAGCGTCGGCGATCAATGCGACTACCGCCTCTGTCGGTGACGCGTAGCGGACCTCGACTTTGAAGCGTGGTCCGTCGCCTGGGGGTGCGGCGAGAAACACTTCACCTGGAGGCTGCTCGCTCAGGTCCACCGATGGAGCAGCCACTCGAAACACGGGCAATGGCCCGGAGTCGTCTCGCTCGGCCCGGCCGACGTCCACCTGCCTCGCCTGGCCGGAGCATGCAGACAACTCCGCCTGAGCGGCAGCGACCACGACATGGTCAACGGCCTCGACCACCGGATCTGCTGCGGAAGGTCTGACATCGGCCAATGTCGACGCTGCTTCTTGGTTGGCGGTGTCGGCACCGGACGGATCCGCCAGCGGAGGGCCTAACGATTCCTCGAGCTGTACCGTTGCCGACTCCACCAGGATCAGATCTGCACCCGCTTCAATCGGCGGTTCCTCTGGCGCGGCTGGGTCGACCTCCTCGATCGCCATGTCGATGTCCCACGCGCGGAAGGACTTCTGATCCGCGCTCTCGAAGTCCCCCAACGCGCTGGCCACCTTGCACGACATGCAGACGATCGCCCAGTAGCGGTACGTCCCTTGGGATGTTGTGTATGGCTTCCGGTAGACGACGAGCGGCGCTTCCGAGTCGCAGTCGCCGCAGCTGACGTCACAGCCTCCCTGGAACGTCCAACCTGGTTCCTTAAAGCGGCTGTGTGAGCACTCGACCTTGACGCCGAAGCGTGACTCGACGAGATCCGGCACGCTCGAACCAGGATCTATGACGGCGGCCTGCTCGATGAGTCTCTTCCCCTCAGTCCCGCGCCGATCAACGGCAGTTGTTGTCCCAGAGATGGAACCTGTCCTCGGTCTGTCTCCGCTGCCGAGGCAGGTGTCATTCACAGACTATTACCCGCTCGGCGCACGTGACTTCCCGTACTACGGCGATGCTGTCGATCGCCAAACTCCGCGTCGGGCAACGGGCCCTGACCTCAGTTGGTCCATGAAGACCAATACTCCACTGCTGACTCGAGCGCTTCCAGGAGTTCACTAGAGATCTCGTCGGCCTTGAAGAGGTATTGACCCTCCCCCAAGCCGAGACGACCTGTTGACTGCTCGAGATAGTGAGCGGTACACATGTTCCCCCACGCAACATTCGCCTCCTTGCTCGCCGGACCGTCGTATCGGGCCGCCTCTCCGCAGACGTAGCAAGGCGGCAGAACCTGTACGACTGCCGCAGTTCCGGCTTGGCAATGGAGCATCAGTTCCGCATCGACCTCTGCGCGATCGCCTGAAACGCGCTGACGGGTAAGCGTGTCGAGCACGTGTTCCATCGGGGGGACAACGGCGATGCCACCGTCGAAGGCAGGCCAAACGAAGTGCAGCTGAGTCGCGATGTCGCCGATCCACCGAACGGAGTCCGCGATCGGATCATCTGACTCCCTGAGATTCGGGCGGGACCACTCGAACTCGTCGTCATCAACCCTGGGCAGTAGCCCATCCCTATTGAACCTCGACGTCATGGACGCCACCTCCGAGCGGCTCTCACGCAAGCACGATAGACGCCAGAGGGCTGGCGAACACTCGTGCTGGCCGCTCGTGCCTGATTCAGAAAACCTGTTCCGAGACTGTAACCGTTCGGAACGGTTCTGCCAGGATACAAACTGTGACGAACGCTCCAAGTCTCTACGTTCCAGTCGAAGCAATCATTCGGTTCCTCGATGCAGCCCGCACTGGGGACCTTCAGACGCCCGTCACGCTTCACAGCTTGCGCGTGATCGGCACCCCCGACTCTGTGGCTCCGCGCACGCTCCGCGCACTTGAGGTATTGGGCTTCGTGCGAGACAACGGCGAACCAACTGACGCAATGCAGAAGTTCTCATCGGCAGAGGCAGACGGACACGTGCACGTGCTCGCATCGACGCTCCGAGAGGCGTACTCCTCCGTCTTCGAGGCACTGCCTGATATCGCCAGCGCGAGCCATGAGCAGATCGAGGCGGCGTTCGCCGGCGTCGAACCCGCTACGCAACGCCACAGGATGATCCGCTTGTTCTTGGGACTTTGCCAGTACGCCGGAATCGTCGATGGACGTGTGCGAAGACAGCGCCGACGAGCCGGGCCAACACCGGACACTGCCAGGGACGCAACACCCTTTGAACCAGCTGAACAACACCGTGTCGATCTGAGGTCGGGCGGAACCGTCGAAATCGCTATCTCGGTCCGACTCTTCGAGCTCTCGCGCGAAGACCGCGACTTCGTTCTGGAACTCGTAGACCGAGTTCGGTCCTATGGCGAGATTGGATAACAATTGGAGCACCTACGTTCACGCTTCGCCATCCCCGTTGGCACGGTGGGAACGATGACCGTCGGTTTCATCGTCTCTCCGGCAAGCGCGATGGCGCTCGCTGCGATCACCATCATGGTGATCGTGGTGGCGTTCGTGTTCCTCGCGTTCGTTTCGATCCAAAGAGATCAGGACCGGCCACGCCTCCGCAGTCGGCTCTTTACTCTCGACTGGCAGCCGAGAGTGTCCAACCCCGAAATTCCTGGGCGAGGGCCTCACGACCAGTCAGCGAACCGTGAAGCCACGCCACCAGTGGAACAGCAGAACCAGATTGGCCGGATCGTGAGACGGCGGTGAGCAATCCATTGGCCCACACGCCAGACCCGTCGGGTCAAGCCGGTACGAACCTGGAGCCCGAGTAGTCACCCGCTCGAAGGGCAACGCAGCGCCACAAGGCCGCATTGTCGACCTCATAGATCGCACTCGGCATCTCCACTCCGGTTCGCATCCGGAACTCCTCACGGTTCAGCTCGGCGGATCCTGCGCAACCGACCGGCCTCGAACGGCAGCCAGTTGCGCATCGCATTGCCACCTTCGTCCACGCCCGTCCGACCGTTCCACCTCACGACCTGCACGCCGGGAACATCGCCGACGTTCAGCCGCAAGGATGCGACCAGGACGGCCGCCGGCCGAAGCAGTGTGATGAGGCGCTCCGGCGGGAAGGTCGCGGAACAGAGTTGCGCCAAGCGGTACGACGCACCGCTGTCTTCCTCGGTCACGGTGCGACACTTCGCGACGTTGGCAAAGGCGATCTCGTCGATCGAGCACCGCGCCTCTGACAGCAACGGCTGGTAGTTGCGCGCCCAGTAGTCCCACGTTGGGGCTGACGACTGATACGTCACCCTCGACTCGGCGAGAAACACCGCATCGCTTTCGTCACTCCGTCCTCGCCGGCGCCACGCAGTGATCATCTTCTCGATGGCCACAAGCCGGCCACCTTCGACGTCGTCCTTGTCAGGGAGATATCGGTGCACGTGACCAAGGCACAGGACCCCCTTACCCGGCTGGAAGCGAGCGCCGACGAACCCGGGGAACCGAGCATCCTCCTCGCCCGGGCAACCCACTCCGCCAGCAGACGCGCACTCCAACAGGTGCCGACGGGGGCACGCGACAACGTCCCACGCGTAGTCGAGCCATGCTCGCTCGTGGCTACCTTCCATCATCGGTGGCTCCCGGTTGGTCGATGAGGAACGCGTCGACGTCGAACCCGTGAGCGACCAGCCGACGTTGTGCGACAGCTCGTTCCGTTTCGGAAAACAGCGAAGCAAACCTCGGGCGAAGCGCGTACGCCTCGACGCTCAAGTCGAGTCGCCCAGCCTCCCAAAGCGTCGTGAAACCGTCAGACGCATCAGAGCCGCCAAGGAGTCGGCGAACGGCCTCGGCCCCACCTAGTTCGCCGACCATGCGCCGGAAGCGGGTCGGCCGATAGCCGACCTCTCGGTCTAGCCGATCGCAGCCAGCGAGCATCAAGTGCGTGAATTCGATTTCGGTAACGGAGTTCGACATCGTTGCGACCTCTCGCTGTTCCGCCAACACCGAAGAACTGCCGGCGGTCTCGTTGTCGGCCGCGGTGCCGTACTGTAGGCCGCATCCTACGTAAAGGACTCGTCGATGGCCACCGACCAACTCATTCATCCAGCCTCATTCCTGACCGCGTCCACAACGACACTTCAAACGCTGCTCACTTCCAACCACTACGCCGTCCCGGACTATCAGCGCGACTTCAGCTGGACCAAAGAGGAGGTGGGGGAGCTGTGGGCCGATCTTCTGCTCACTGCCCAGAATGCCTACACGCCCACTGGACAAGGCGTGCCCAGTCCCAGACCACACTTCATCGGCGCGATCGTTCTTCAGAGCTATCCGACTGCGATGGCCAGGCGCCCAGAGTTGATGGATGGCCAGCAGCGCCTCGTCACGCTCACTGCCTTGATGAGCATCCTGGTCGAATTCGCCCGAGGGATCGCCAATCCGACAGATCGCAACGCCTGGGAGGCGTCGCTCCAGCAAATGGTTACTGTCTTTGTCGGCGGAGTGTCACAGCCCCGCCTCGAACTGGCGCGAGACCACCAGCACTACGTGGCGATGTTTTGCGATCGGTGGACCGAGCCCGAACGGGCCGCGTATGTAGCGAGTCAGGCCACGCCGCCCAAACGCTCGGTTCTGGCTCGACTTCGGGACATGGCTGCGTGCCTTCATCAGAGTGTCAAGGACTACGTCAACGCAGCCGCCCCGCAGGATCGCGATCGCCTGGTCATTCAGCTCATACGGTCGATCAGCCAGCTAACTGTCGTACTCGAAATGCGCGTCGAAGAGCAAGGCGTCGCCTATGAGGTATTTGAGAGCTTGAACGCTCGCGGACTTGAGCTTCAACAAGCCGACCTGCTAAAGAACCGCCTGTTCTCACTAGCCGACGCGCAGGGAACAAAGCCCCAGGTTGCAGCAGCCTGGGATCGGATCGTGAAGTCGATCGAACAACAATCATGGATTTCATTAACCGAGTTTCTGTTCTTCCACTTCGTCGCGACATACGGCGATGCAAGGCAGGCTGACCTCTACCAAACCGTCAACCGCCACCTCTCATCCGGCACACACACCGCCGTTGACTACGCCACGAATGCTGCGGTGCGGGCCGAGGATCTTCAGACAACGCTGGAGGCGGGCGCAACCTTCTCCGCTGCGGTGGCTCGTGATGTTGAGAGCCTGAGGGATCTGGTCACGAACAAGTACTCGCTCACGCTGTTGATTGCCGGAGCGCAGAGGCATGCACTGAACTCTGCGGAATTCGGGACGGTTGCTCGACTCGCCCACAGATTCGTCTTTCGCGGGTTCATCGTGGAGGACATACCGATTGGCCAGTACATGCGTGAGATAAAGTCGGCTGCGCGCGACTACACCTCGGGGGCTCTCCCTGATGGTGCGGCGCTTGCCGTGCGACTGAATTCGCACTCTCTCGACGCAGTGTTCGCTAGCAGGTTTGCGGAGTACTCTGCGCCGAACCATCGTCTCGGATTCTATGCGCTGGAGATGATCGAGAATCATCTATCAGCGGCGTCAGGCACATACGTGCACAGGCAGAGCCCCGCCCAACACCTCGAACACATTATGCCAAAATCGCCGACGCAGGCCGACTGGCCCCACGTGTATGGCAATCCGCTCTACTCGGACTTCCTAAATCGACTGGGCAACCTGCTCGTTTTAGAAGCAGACATCAACCGCTCAGTCAAGAATCGGGCCTTTGCTCTCAAGAATTCGAGACCCGGCAACAAGGATTACCAGAACTCTCATCTGAAGCTCCCTGTGACTTGCCAGACCTTCCTCGATGCAGCAGGTAACTGGTCGTTCCAAAGCATTGTGGATCGCCAGAACGCTCTCGCTACGGCCTACGCCGTCCCGGTCTGGCAATTGAGTTAAGTCTCGACAACCGTCTGGCTAAACTAAACACGACCAACGAGAATCACGTCGGCGACTTCGGGGGATTTTCCGTCGGCGACTTCTCAACCCGTGTTGAATCGTCAGCTGCTTGCGGTTGACGACTCCGAAGCAAGCGGTGTCCCTGAAGATCAACTCCAGCCTTCCGGCACGCCGCTGTCCAACCGTCGCGCGTTCCTATGGTGTCTGGGGACACAAAGAGGCCAGCCTTCTCCTCGGCTGCAGTGAGCCGGGCGAACTTCTCGCGCAGCGGGTAGCGGTCGGAGACGAAGAGTTCCTTCCGATGAAGGATCGGCGGATTCGTGCGTGAGCGATAACTCATCATCCGAACTCGCTGCTCCAACAGGTCGCAGACGACGCTCTGCTGAAGAGCCGGATGGGGGTCTTTGTCGAAGTCTGGGTAGTGCAGATACGAGATCTTGGCCTCGTCGCGATGGAGCTTCACCAACGTTGTCTCCTCGACGGTGCCGACGAGGGCCCGAGCGCACCCTTCGTAGACGCGCAATAAGGCGGGCACCTCGTGGAGCGCTGATGCATGGACGTAGAGCCCGGTGGGCGTGAGCTTGCCGACCATGGACGCGCGTGCGGCCAGCCGTATCGCATCTGGATTGCCGGTAGCGAAGAGCAGCTTGTCGGCCTGGCCGCATGCCTTGGTGTAGTTCGGGAAGAACGCTCGCACATCACGCTGCAGAGCATCCGGGAGGTCGGACCAACGAGGGCGACCGTGGAACCGTGCGAGAGCCAAGTGCACTAGGAGGTCCACGGAGCGCTCCCTGCGCACGCGTTCCCAGCCAGCCTCGTCGCTGACGACCAACACCACTCGGAACGCCCGTCGCAGTGAGCCGAACGCATCGACGAGTTCGTCTCCGTTTGCGATCTCTCGTGCATCCGGCAGTCGACCCCGAATACTGACGAAGTCCATCAACGGTTGGAGAAGGTCACGGTGTTGCTCGAATGCTGCATCGCTCGCACGACGTCGAGGAAGCGAAATCGGGCGACGGAAACGTGATGAGAGATACAACTCACGTTCGCCGGCATCTCGAAACACGTAGTAGACGCCGAGTCCGGCTGCGACGGGCTGGGACTGGAGCGTGCCCTCGATCCAGCCCCCGAGCTCGTCGTGCGAGAAGAACTTCTGGAACGTACCGCGCCGGGTCACCCAACCGTCTTGCAGCGGAGCAACATGTGCCTCGTCGCGCTCATCTTCCAGCCTCGCCGAAACGACGAGCACCGACTCTGCAAGCTTCCAGGCGCTCTGCAACGTTCTGGCTCTTTCGAGCGGATCCTCGATCACATTGACGACGTAGCCAAGATTGACCACGGCTGCTGCAGTAGGCGTGACGTTCGGCCGATGGTGCGGGTCCCAGCCATCTGCATCGAAGCCGACACGTGCAAGCTGCGCGATGTCGTCACCCCGACCACATCCGTAGTCGAACAGGGTTCGTCCGGGGGTCAGTAGCTCATGTAACAGGGCTAGACGAATCGGCCGAGACAGGCTGTCGCGACGCATCGCGGTTCGATGCCTCGCTGATCTCATGACGTCTAGAGCGCTTTCGCCAGCATCCCGCTGAGACTCTTCAGCGAGGGATCCCCGAACAAGTACCCGATGCCGCGATGGAGGTGCAGGCGAAGCTGCTCGGCCACCGTGTCAGGCTCAGTATCGAGCCCATCGTTCACGCACCGCTGGATCAACAGCGCATGGTAGATGTCGGAATCCGCCCCGCCGAAGACCTTCCAGGACATCTCCACCGAGCTGTCGAGCGGGATCTTGGCTGGCGCGGGAGCGGAGGCTTCAGCCAAAGAGAGACAGAGCGCCCAGCGGCTTAGAACGTTCCAGTTCTTGATCCCTGTGTCACGCTTGGCTCTAGTGAGCTGCTCCTTCCCGCGTTGCGAGAGTCGGACCGTTTCAAGCGACATGAGACGCCTCCTCAGCCCAGAAGTAGCCGTCCACCACTGACGTCGAGCCAGTTGCATCGTCGTAGCGGAGCTCGTACATCCGCCCGATGGAGGGACGGATGACATCGAGGAGGTTCTGGTCGATCTCCTCGTCGGTGGAGAGAAGAAGAACCTGATGGCTCGCATTCGGGAAGTACCGCTCAGCAATCAGTCGGCGGTGAGTGCTGTCGAGCCTGCCGAGGGGGGTATCGACAATCGTCGGCAGCTGCTTGCCAGATACCCGGGCAAGCCCCCAGAGGAGGGCGACCGCCAGGAGCTGGCGCTCGCCTGCGGACAGCCGTTCGGTGGAAACCCGGTTGCCGTCACGGTCGAACAAGCCCAACTCGAAGGTGTCCGGATCTAGTCTCAGGTCGGAGATCAGCTGTTGTTTCCGGAGCAGGCGCCGAAGGCTGTCGAGCACCGCAGCCTCGATGCTGCTGAGGTGTCGGTCTAGGAGGCTCCGACGGAACAAGTCGAGGGTCTCCCTCACTCGTCCAGCGTGATCGACAATCCGGCGAGCGTCCTCCTCCCCTGCGACCGTGGCCGAGGCGTCTCGGTATGCGCGCTGCAGTCTCGCTTCATGATCCGCAACCGCCCTGGCCGCTTCCTCGACGAGTTCGGACGCCACTGTGTGGCGCGCTCTCGCCTCTTCGAGGAGTCGGCTCGCCTCATCGCACTGAGCGCTCAGCGCTGCAACTGCATCCGCCGCCGGAACGGCGGCCAACGTCCGGTCGACCTCGTCGATCTCCGCGATGACGAGCTCTCGCGCTGCCAACAAGTCGGAAGTCTGCGCCGCAAGGCGGCCGAGCTCGTTCGGCCAGACAAACGCCAGTCGTTGATCGATGTCATCCGGCACTGCTAGGTATCGCGGAACGTGGGCGAGCCGTGAGCGCTCAACCCGGTCCGCAGCCAGGAAGTCCTCGAGCTTGGCCCTCGCCGATTTCGACAGCGCAGGCCCAACCGCGACCAACATGTCTGAGTCCCGTCCGTCCAACGCTTCGGCCATGAGGTCGGCGTTGGATGCGTCCTTCTCCCGCCCCCGCTGCTCGACCACCTGCGCGAGCAGATCGCTGACCAAGCGCAGCGGAAGTGGGCCGGCGGCAACATCGAACAAGCGATGCTCGATCTCAAGAAGTTGCGTGGAGAGCAGCTGTCGCCGATGCTCAATCTGTCCCTTCTTCTCGAACAGCTCCCCACCCTGTTTGCGGAAAGCGTCGCGTGCAGACCGAAGAACAGTCTCAGTGCGGTCGACTTCGTTGAGGCGGCTCGCCTTCTCCTGAAGGGCTCGAGCACGTTGTGCACGCGCGGAAGCGACCGCTTCCTCGAGCTTGGCGAGATTTTCGCGGGTGTCGGAGTCCGCAGTGATCGCCCGCTTCTTGCGCTCGAGTGCTACGAGGTCGACGCTAAGTCGATCGAGAAGATTCAAGCCGAGCAGCGAGTCAACTGCTGTTGCGATGACCAGGCCTGCCCGTTCGGGATCGGCCAATGCTTCGATCTTCTCGCCGTCAAAGAAGAACAGCGACGAGATGTCGAGCGGCATGAGTTCCTCGACGATCTCATCCCAACGCTCTGTCAGAAGCATCGAATCGATGTCGTCGCGAGAGACTGCGAGATGTTCGCGCACTCCTGCCCCGGCACGCTCCCAGCTGCGGTGGATTCGGAAGACCGCAACCACACCGTCGAAGACTGCCTCGAAGCAGAGCTCAAGTGCTGCGCCCTCGCGCTCGGCTACCGATCGGTTGACGCAACGACGTAGGTACTCGTCATAGGCAAGGTTGCCGCGGCCAGCACAGCGCGCGCGCTTCCCGTAGAGGACGAGTTGCATCGCGTCAAGGAGAGTCGTCTTCCCTGCGCCGTTCAAGCCGCCGAACAGGATGATCGGTTGGCTGGGCGACGGCGGAGTGAGGTCGATGGAGTGGCGTCCTCGGTAGCCACCGAAGTTGTGGAGGACAATCTCACGAAGCAGCATCAGGATCTCCGGAAGTCCACGTGGACCACTGACTCGTCAGACTCAAACTCTTCCGGCATGCCGTCGCGACGTCGCCTCGCGTAGTCGATCGCGTCGTCCGCATCGTCGAAGTAGCCCCGACGAAATGCGCTCTCCAATGCGCCGAAGAGACCGGAGCGGCGCGTCATCGTTCTGAACTGCCGTTCAACGTTCAAGAGTTCCCGAGTCAACTCGTAGCGGAGTCGATCCTCGCCGCAGACCTCCCGCAGCACGTTCAGGTCGTCGGCCCGAAGGACGAGAACGTCGTCGAGGGAGGCCCCGGGGAACACAGAGCCAGTGGTTCGATGGAAGATGCCCGGAAGTGCGTCTTCGATCTCGTGCTTGTCAAAGACCCAGATCCGTCGGATCTCGTGGAGCTCCTCCATCGAGATCAGTTCGATGTCGCGGACGTAGTCAGGTCCGTTCGCACGGATCCAGGTCTGCGCCTCAAGGAGCTTCGTCAGCCAGTCGTGCCGTGCGAGCTCGGTGTACGGCCCAGGGATGGGCCGGTCGTGAAACAGCTGGACCTGACCGTTCATACGACGAAAGTCTCGGAGCGGGCGATCGTCCGTGAGGTCCAGCGCATTCCGAAGTTCGAGGAGCGGAATCATCCATTCCTTCTCATCGTCGTTCTGGATCATCGCGGACATGGACTTGTCCTTATCGACGAGCGTGCACGTCCAACAGCCGAACCGACTACTGCCGCAGCTCGGGGTCGAGGTGTCCACGACGAGCGGACATTCGTTGTCGGCCGACGCGCCTCGATACATCGTCATGAGGTCCTTGTTGTCGTAGCCCCACGGATTCGGGACCTGCATGAGGAACATCCACACGTCGTCGTTTGACCAGTCCTCGACGGGCGAGTACACGAGGGAGTTGGGAAGGCTGTCGTTCGGGCTCAGCCTCTCTCTCACTCGCTCCCCCTCGAGTGCCTCCATTCGGTGGCGCCGGCCGCTGGACTCAGCCTTGCGGGTGCCCAGGACAAGAATGGCTTCGCCATTCTCTCTGACGACGCGACGAATGAAGGCGTTTGACGGTTTGATCTTCAGTCGCTCAGTGCACCACCTGAACTTGGGTCTCGGTGCCGGGTAACCACGTCCGATGAGATTGACCCAGAACGTGTTCGCGACCTCCGGTGTCAGCCGATGCGGCTCGATAGGCAGCGCTTGGTCACGTGCGGCCTGCTCCATCCTCTCGAGCGAAGTGCTAACCCAGCGAGCGACCACTGGGTTCTCGACCAGCGTGTCGGTGGAGATCACATGAACTGGCTTGTGTCGCTGCGACGGCTCGACCTCGCTGACCGCCCTCCACACAAGCTGGAGCACCGCCGTCGAGTCCTTCCCGCCGCTGTAGCCGACTACCCAAGGGATCGTGTCGGCTAGGTACAGCGCCTTCATCTCATTGACTACATCGTTCACACTGGCCTTGAGACCCTGTCCAGCGAATGCGGATTCCCTACTCATCGGCGTCTCCTGGCTCGTTTGAATGCGTCCTCTACTCGTTGCTCCTCGGGAGAGAGCTCGAGTCCCAAGTGCGCCTTCAGCGCATTCGTTGTGAGGGTCACGTTGTTGTTGGATTTCGATACCCCGCCGCCCGTCATAGCGCGCCCCTCCCACAGGGCCACGTTGCTCTTGTGCCAGTCGATCTGGGCAAGCCTCGTGCCGATGTCCTTCCAGTTCGTGTCTGGATCGGTCGTCAGGATCGCGTTGCCGACTCGACCCAGTGCATGGAGCACCGTGCCGTGGGAGTGAATGAAGTCGGTGCGGACCTCACCCGCCGACAACTTGCGCTCGCGCACCATGTGCCACTCTGGAAAGCCCTCGCCGATCCCATCCCAGAACTCGGTAGCAGCGGGCACGTAGTCCACGAGCTGCGCCTCGTCGATTCCGGCAAGGAGCGCCTTGGTCGCAGTGAAAATTGCACTCAGGGTGAAGAGCTTTCGAGAGCGGGCAGAGAGGTTGCTCTTCTCCATTTCAACAACGTCGCGCAGGAGCCACGATGCCGACACAACGGCGCGAGCCACGCTCGCATGAGGATTGCGATGGTCGTAGAGCACTCCGATTGACATCGACGGCCGCACGGCGTAGCGGTTGAGATCCGCAAACATCTGTTGACATCGGGCAAGTCCTCGATCGAGGAAGAACACGACAGCGATGGTCTCGTCGCCCAGAGTGGGATCGTTCTCCAGCGCGAGCTCGATCGCTCCTCTTCTGTGCTGTCCGTCGTTGACTACGAAGCGCGCTGACATAGGTATGCGAAGCAGTCCGAGGCGCCCGCCATCGCCCTCGCCCGGAAGGCGCTCGAACCGGACGTCGGCGTCGATCGATGCGGTCAGCGCCGAGAAGACGTACGAGTCACGGTTCGACACCATGTACTCGGCGATCTCGGGCAGCCGGGCGCGATTCAGGACGCGTTGCGCCCTCGCTTCGGCCGGCAGATCCACGTCATCAAACTCGAACAGCCGCGGGATCAACCGCAGCGGGCATTGAGACACGTAGTACTCGCGCTGCGCCTGAACACCACGAATCGCAGGAAACACGTATTCGAAGTCGTCCATCGTTTGCTTCTCGTTTGGGTCGGGAGGACGCGTGTACGTCTTCCGACAAACATACACGTTCGCGTCCATGGGAGCTAGCCTGACCTTACGAGAAGGGTGTGACAACGATGACCGCCACCTATCTGGACTTTGCCGCCACCACGCCGGTTGACCCGCGCGTCGCCGAGGTCGTGATGCGCCACATGCTGCTGGAGTACGGAAACGCTGGCTCCCGCACGCATGAGTACGGCGCCCGCGCGGCGAAGGCCGTCGAACGCGCGAGAGCACAGGTCGCTCAGGTGGTTGACGCTGATGTCACCGACGTCATCTTCACGAGCGGAGCCACGGAAGCGAACAACCTTGCGTTGCTCGGTCTCGCGGACGAAGGGATGCGCAACGGACGTACGCACATCGTCACGACCGCGATCGAGCACAAGGCCGTGCTCGAGCCACTCGCCGTCCTAGGCTCCCGCGGCTTCACGGTCGAGATCGTGGCGCCGGAGTCGTCCGGCGCGGTGAACGTCGACGCGGTGCTGGATGCGATCCGACCGAACACGCTGCTGGTCAGTGTGATGCACGTAAACAACGAGACGGGCGTCCGACAGCCCGTCGACGACATCGCGAGCCGACTCGAGGCCCACCCAGGCGTCTTCCTTCACACGGACGCAGCGCAGGGCTTCGGGAAGGAGCTCCGGTCGCTGGAGCACAGGCGCATCGACATGATCAGCGTGAGCGGCCACAAGTTGTTCGCACCGAAAGGGGTAGGAGCTCTCATCCTGCGACGGCGGGACCGAAAGCGCCCTCCTCTGGCGCCCTTGATGTTCGGAGGTGGGCAGGAGCGCGGTCTGCGTCCAGGCACGCTTCCCGTCGCGCTGATCGCCGGTCTCGGACTCGCCGCAGAGTTGGCCCTGACCGAGCACGACGCGCGCGAAGACAAGTGTCGGGCCACTCGGGTCGCAGTTCTCGACGCGCTCCTCAGAGTTGGAGCCGTCGCGAACGGTGATCAATCCCGCACGGTCCCCCACATCGTCAATGTGTCACTTCCGGACCTCGACTCGGAGGCGGCGATGCTCGCGCTCAAGGAGATCACAGCTATCTCGAACGGATCAGCATGCACCTCCGCGTCCTACGAGCCGAGCCACGTGCTTCAGGCGATGGGACTCGGCGCCGAACGCGAACGTAGTGCCCTTCGGTTCTCGTGGGGACCCGACACCACCCCGCCCGACGTCGACGCAATCGAGCGAGCGATCAGACCCCTGCTCTAATACCGTTGCGCAACGGCAAGAAACCGTTGAGTAACCCTCGTGTAATCTGACCTCTGTTGCGCAACGGTTGACACCGACTGCGCAACGGACCATACTGGTTGCACAACGGGAGGGTGGAATGAAGGGCACGACGAAGCCGGTCTTTGACTTCAAGCGGCTGATGAACTTGGTGGGCGCAGAGACCGCACAGTCGATGTCGCTCCGCTGCGGGCTGAACAGGAAGGGCGTGCACAACCGCATCATCCGCGGGGTCGGCTGGGCGGAGGCCGATGAGCTGGCCATTCGGTTCGGCTACATGCCGTGGGAGGTCTGGCCGGAGTGGGCGAACGTCGACCCGACCACGTGGATGCCGCCGGTGTGTCGGCAGCACGGCAACACCTACCTGATGGACCTCGACGACCTCACTCAGGAGTGCGGCGTCTGCGCCGTGGGGGTGGACCAGGCGGCCTAAGAGACACCAGCGCCACCCGGCGCACAACGTACGACAACTCGCGTTACGCGGCTCGCAGGGGCTTCCTGCCTACGAAAGGACTACGACATGCCGGTTACTCGGCCTTGCATCGTCGGGCGAATGGGCTCGACGATCTACTACGAAACGACCATGACGGGTCGGGAGCTCGCCTCGAGCGTGCGACCCGCGAAAGAAACCGAGGGCTGGGCGACAGCGTCGATCGAAGAGCGGATGCAACGCAAGTTCGACATCAAGCGGATCCGAGAGACGATCGTCCCCTACCTCGCACAGCACCCCGATCGGCTGTTCGGATCACTGATCGTGCTCGTGCCGGCAGGCTCGATCGAGTTCGAGCCCCTCGACAAGATCATCAAGGAGCCGTTGAACGCTGCCTACCGCGAGTCGGCGAAGCAGATCGGGTTCCTCACGATCGACAAGGGCGAACTGATCGCCCTCGACGGCCAGCACCGGCTGCTCGCCTTCCGCGAGGTGATCACCGGAGGAAGCGAACTCGGTCCGTTCGCCGGTGAAGTCGGCGACGACGAGGTCTGCGTGATGTTCATCGAGTTCGAGAACAACCAGAAGACGCGCCGGATCTTCAACAAGGTCAACCGCCACGCCAAGCCCACCGGCCGCAGCGACAACATCATCACCAGCGAAGACGACGGCAACGCGATCGTCACCCGTTGGCTCCTCGACACCGACCGCAACGCACCCCTCGCCGAACGGCACATCGACGGCCAGAAGGTCGAACTCGTCAACTGGCAGAGCAACACCCTCGGCCAGAACAGCCGGCACCTCACCACCATCAGCACCGTCTACGAGACCGTCAAGGACATCTTGTCGTTCAAGCAGTTCGCCGGCTTCGACGAGAACAAGAACCCGATCGCACCGCCCGAGAAGATCCTCGAAGACGCCTACACGACGGCCGCAGAATGGTGGGAAGCGATCCTCACCCTCGACGCGTTCACCAACGCACTCGCCGACCCCGGCACCGTCCAGGAAACGCGCTACGACCCCAGCCACCACCACAGCCTGCTCCTGCGCCCCGTCGGCCAGGTCGCGTTCGTCAAAGGACTCATCCGAGCCATCGACCGCAGCGACGGCGCCCTCACCCTCACCGAAGCCATCAAACGCTCCAACAAGATCGACTGGTCCAGCCCCCCAACCAGCATCTGGCGCGACACCATCGTCCGACCGGACGGGGTGAAGATGGTCGTCCGG
>Ga0209476_10000844_pt1 | contig 21202 bp, 31 predicted proteins | sample KloWWTrecipitate_FD_187179 | JGI IMG/M metagenome (GOLD analysis project Ga0209476, IMG submission 187179) | Active sludge microbial communities from Klosterneuburg, Austria, studying microevolution and ecology of nitrifiers - Klosterneuburg... | ecosystem: Engineered > WWTP > Aerobic digester... | reverse complement strand
CTGGGAATTCTGGAGTACGGGAGCATATATTGGCATCACCACAAATGGGAGGGTCTCTCGTTCGGGCGAGGCCGTGATGGGTGCAGGGCTCGCCAAGGTGGCCGCGCTTCGTTTCCCCACTCTTCCTCGTCAACTCGGCGAATTGCTCTCTCGTTCTGGCAATCACGTCTATGCGTTTCCTGACCATCGGATTTTCTCGATACCTACCAAAGATGACCCGTTTGAACCAAGCCCCCTCCCTCTCATCACCCAATCAGCAGACGAACTCCTCCGCTATGTGAACAACATGGGACTCAAGGACGTCTATACGGTGCGCTTGGGGTGTGGCCTAGGCCAACTGTACTGGGATGATGTCCACCCCATTCTGTCTGCGCGCTGGGATGACCGGTTCGTGATCCTGTCTCCGTCCAAGGCGTAACCTAGCCAACACCTGATCTTCACGAAGCGACGGGTATGCCTATTCCCAAACTCTGTCGCGTCCTCCTCGATTGTCACGAGGAGCACCTCGAAGAGGACCCCGACTCCTATGACTGCCCGGTCTACGACATGGGCCGATTCGGCTTGCTCGTCGGACCCCTCCCCACACATGCCCAAGCCTTACGACTGGTCCCAGTTGTGCGAGATCTCGTTCATACCCACAACGCCTGGAGCTGGTGCTACAGTTTCGGTTTCGTATGCATGAAAGAACGTTATCGAGAACCCGGGAAGCTTGATCGATACTTCGACCTCCCTCTCACCACAGACGCCGCCTCACTTCTTCCATCCACATAACCAGGCCGGCCACGGCCGGCAGCCATCCGATAAGACCTCGCTAGCAGCTCATCAATCAGGCGCATATGATCCAGAAAGGAGGATTCTTATGAATTCCTTGATCTTGCTTGTAGTTGTCGTCGCTGTGATCGGAATCGTCAAAGGTGTGAGCATCCTCGTTCGGAAATTCCGTTCATCGTATTTGCGGCATCGTCCAATGTACATTGAGCTAAACCCCTTCCTCAGGAAGATCCGGCCGAACAAACGACATCTTCACTACACCGGATTGCAGTAAATCGCCTGATTCACGAGCAAGAGATGGGATTACAAACTCACCTTGGGGGCACTGACACCACCCGGCCAGAGGCCAATACGAACAGGGCGTCCTCAACATACGCACTGAGCCCCACAATCCTTCCATCTCGTAGATCTTCAGTACAGACTCCTCTCCTTGCGTTGCACCAGGAGGTGTTTAATGGCAAAAATTCTCATCCTCGATGAAGACGCATTGGCCCGCAGTACGCTTCGGAAAGCCTTTGAGCAGGAAGGGTATACGGTCAGTGAAGCCCGCCGCATTCATGCCGAAGATGCGCTTCAACCCTGGTTTGATTTTGAGTTCGTCGTGATCGATCCAAACAATCCTGTACGGATCCCACGGGCAGACATCATGGCCGATCCAGGGATTCTGAACCCCCTCTGTCAGCCATCATTCCAAGGATCTTCACCTCATAGCCCTACGAAGTAGACTGCGATCCTGTCTCGGGAAGATTCCAATATTACGGCATGACGTGTGATCCTCTCCAGCACCGACCATGTTTACGGTACGGGAATTTCGGCAGCACGAATTCTGCGATTGAGATCCGGAGGAGATTATGAACCATCACATATTTCAGACCGCACTGAATGGGAGACCGGTCACGGTGGACCTCGGATGGGACCGTCCTCTCCAATACGTTTTCATGACTGTTTCCTCTCAAGACCCCAAGGCTTGTCCAGACGAAGACTCCTCGCCCTATCTGTACTCCAATCTCGATGACGAGAACCTGCCTTTTCAAGGCACACAATCGGTCGAGTATTTTCAAGACAAGCTGACCGAACTTGGCATCTCCGTTCCATCAATCATGCTCAAGAGCGTCCAGAACGACCGGGATCAGGATGCCGGCAATAAAACAGTGGAGTATCAGGCCGATGGGAGCTTTCACATACTCTTTGGCGGCTGATAAGTTCGCTGCCTGCAGCATCGAGGATGTATTCCACCTGGCCGAATCGATCGCTGGATTACTGCCCTCTCTTCCGCCCTTGGTTACATCACTAGTCGGCTCGCCCACGTGGTGAGACCGCTACGGAGCCGTCGTCCCCAGGAGCCGGCTCCAGACCTTCCCCTCGAGAAGCTCGTCATGTCTACATCAACGGCTCGTGAGGACGACTCAAGGCCCGCTGCGCGGGCATGGCGTCAATCTCCGTGATTGCTTAGACAACAGGAGGATCCCATGACACCTGCGCTAATCGCGGCAGCCGAAGAAGCCCAGACGGCGACTCTCGCGCTCATCTCGACCCTGGCAGACGCCGACATCTATGCCGAGATGGGGAAAGCCGTCCAGTACGGACAGAAGATTGTGGTCCTCGATCCCCAGACCAATATACGGTTCGGCGCCACAGTCTATGTCGGCAAGAAAGGCCATTCGCTCGTCGCTGATGGCCAAACCTGGCCACTCGATTTCTGGCAACAGATCGAGCAGCTCTTCAAGGGACGCACAATCCTTCCCCAAGCTCCGTCGACCTCACGAATGACGATCGAACAAGAGCCCGGCACGACGGTCATCTATGTGGATGGCTCTTACATTGAGCATCAGGACGACCACGCGACCATCGGTTGGGCGTTCGAGGTGTGGCGCAATGGCGCTCCGATCGATGGGATGGCTGGCTGCTTCTCAGACGCGGACGCACTCAAGATTCGGAACATTGCGGGCGAATGTCATGCCGTCGAAAAAGCGATCGACTGGTGTCATTTCCATAGCTGCAAGACCGTTGAGATCAGGTTCGATTACATGGGCCTGAAGCACTGGGCTGAAGGTACGTGGCGGGCGTCCACTCCCCTCACGCATCGGTACCGCCGCACCGTACAACAGTCCTTCGTCTCAATCACCTGGACAAAAGTCAAAGCACACAGCGGCGAGCCAGGGAATAGCCGCGTGGACCGTGTCGCCCGCACCGCTGCAGAAACCGGGTCCTTTTACCCCATGTTCCCGGTCGAATTATTCCGCTAACCCGCGCACCTCAGTGAGGAGGTTCAGATGCCACCGATCAACGATCAGTTGCAGCTGGAGGTCTCTGACGATCTGACAGGGGGTAACGGTGATGATGACATCACAGAAGGCGAAGCTGTTCATGATGATGACCACGATGCTGATTTTACGATCGGCTGTCTCTTCGGGGATCGCTGTCTCTGCGCCGATCCGATGCACTACACGGCCGACTGCTATACCGTCGAGATCGCCGAAGAATTCGACCGGCTCATGCGCGAGGAGGCCAATGTATGTCTGACATCCACTCCATGACTACACGATGTGCCTTTACGCAAGAGCGGATGTGGAACACTGTTCGACCAACAGAGGACTGAATCATGAGTATGAACGGAGAGCTGACCGGCTTTGGTCCCTATTCGAAAGCGGTTGCCCAACATCTCGATTACCCCCCAGATCATTACGGTGGGGTGCCAGATGGGTATCGCGCTACGATCACGCTGTTCCCCTGCGACACCTCCACAAGCTCGCGGGAATCAACCGAGGCAGTTGGAGCCGATGCGAGTCAATTCAGCACCCACCATATCAACAACCTGATCGCCTGGCCCGAACTACAAGAGCTCGGCGAATGACTGAGCCGCCGAGATGATACCGGCGCTTGAGCCCAATTGCTGCGACACGGCTTCACCATTCTCTTCCGTCCGAACTCCTAAACTCAGGCTTACTGGGCGAGCAGGCCGCGTGACTCCTTGTCTCTCTGACTCACCTTAACGCTGGAGGACTTATGCAACTGTCATCGATGACCCGTCTGATGCTGTTCACGCTGGTGTGTGCCATCGTGGCGCTCCCGCTGTTTGCCCTGGCCGACGAGGGTCGACCCGGTATCCCCGTGCCGCAACCAACGCTCACTGAATACGACATCATTGTTGCCGATGGAGCCAGCCAACCTACGCAGAATGAATCGCTGGCCTGCGATCAGGCCAAAAACGTCGCCCTGCAGATCGCACGTGTGGCCCACAGCTACCGAACCCAGGTTCTCCGTGTGCGACATACATCGAACGCCACGATCCACTACGACACCACATGGCATGCCGATGCCCGCATCTGCACCGCCAAGATTCGGATCGAATGGCCGCATGAACCGAAGCGAGCCACTATCCCGCGACTAGCCGGATTGATTGATCGGTAACCGCGGATACGACACAACCAGGGGGAACTCACTTGGACGATGTCACCGAGCAGTGCTTGGGAAACTGGGGGATGACAGAACCAGCCCTTCCTTCACACTATGGACTCCCTCCCCTCTAGAAAGATGGCCCGCTTCGCGGGCAGTCACACTCTCGGGTGATTCTTCACTACGAACCCGGAGGTCCACGATGGCTCAGAACCTGTCTGGTCGATTCCAATTGAACGAGCAAGCCCGCGCTCAACTCGGTCGTGCCGAATATCACGTCGTCGACGCCATTGCTCGACGTCGGAATACTCGACTGGAACGTGAACTGCGCGATCAAGATGAACGACGCGCGGCACTGCGCAAGGCACTGGGCTGGGCCTAGCACTGCACCTCGCCTTCGAGTGGGTGCGGTCCTGACCTCAGGCAGACGACAGGCGGTTCCGCGCGGGTGTTCTCCGCGCTACGCCGCCCTGGTCCGACTAGTTAATGCGCCGGATCCAAGGAACCTGTGGCCAGGTTGCCTTGGTTCACGGTAGGCGCATGGAGAAATTGGTGGCTGATCCGTCCACTAAGCTGTTGCCACAGATGCTTTTGGTGGGGAACTGTGGCCGTATTGGCTGGTACCAGTCAGAAGAGCAGATGGCGGCCTCGCGCGTGATCAGCACGCGCTTCGCCGCTGCATGAGAGCCTAGATCCGAACAGGGAGCAGGCCGCTCCAAGGATTGAGAGTCGTGAAGATCCGATTCGGGGAGCGATTCTCCCTTCGTAAGCACCTGTGACAATCTGTCTGAGGGTATTTTCCCTCTCATCACAAGATGAGGAAGCAGGGATGGAAGGACAGTCAGGCCGGACATCGTCGGGCGACTGCATCGGCCTCTTCTACATTCCCTGTCTTCAAGAGGCCGCCTTCGGCGGCAGGGCTTTGCATTCAATGTTACCACCAGCCTAGAATCTTCCCCGCAATCCACCCCCCGATGAAGACCCACGCCACAAGCGCGCCGGTTTGCCAAAGCGATCTGTTCTGACTCAAGTTGTTCATCCGTTCCACCAACGCTCCCCAGTCCGTCTGCAGTTGGAGTAGCGCCTTCTGTTCTTCCACTCTCGCTTTCCCTACCGCCAGCACCTCTCCTTGCAACTTTTTCAACTCCTCTTCCAATTTCAATCCGGACAAGCGCTTTGAGTCAGCCTGACGACGGACTTTCATTTCCAATTGCTCAGCCAGCCACTTCCCAACCATACTTGGAACCGCTAACGAGAAGTCTGCAATATCGTCCAGAAGTGTATGATCGTTGGCATGGCCGATGGCCGTCACCAAGGGAACCGCACGAACTGACGCAGCCTGCAGCACTTGCTCATGATCTAAGGCCGCAATCCCTTCTCCTCCTCCACGAGCCAAGACCACCAAGTCCACCTGTCCTACTTTCCCCAACACATCCTTCAAGGCCGTCGCCACGCTCTGCGGTTCCGTCATCCGTACGGACTGGATCTCCCACGCCAACAGATCCCGATACCCCGCCAGTTGGCTTTGAATGTCCCGATCGGCTTCCCCACCTTGATTCGTCACCAAGATGACCTTCGGCATCTCTTTCAGGAATACATCTCCCACCACGAGTTTCTTGGCATGGATGGCCGCGATGAACTTCTTGCGAAGCTCATCGCGGGAAGAGGCAACTTGCCCAGATTCCTGAATCCCTACCACTTCCAACTCTGGTTCAATCATCACCCCAGGCTTTTTGATCTTCGTCCTGATCAGGACCGTCAGGGACAAGACTTGATTCCACTGAGGAGCGCGTTTCCCTGAAATCCAGGATCGAAGACGCACGGTGGGTTGTTCTGGATCCTCAAGGTCAAAGTAGACCCGCCCTTCCCACTGTTTGGGGTTACGACCAATTCCCTGCACCAGGATCGGTTGAACGCCAAGAGACTGTACAAGGCTCGCATCCGTGGCTCGCTGGATCATCGTGAGGAGTCCAGTCGGTCGGCATGCCGGCAACGGTCGCTTCGCTACATCGGACATTACTTCTCTCTTTGCTACGGTCGCACGTTATCGTCTTTCAGAAGATCGATCCTGACCTGCAGCCACTGTTGCTCGGCAAAAGCGGCAATCAATGACGCCAATCCAACGAGCATGAGTGTGTAATCCAGCAATCCAAACTTTTTCCAATTGGCGAGCGTCCATCGATATTCCTGAACCTGATGACATGGCCACCATAACGCATAACGGGATACCACCTGATAGAGCATCGAGCACCAGATGGCAAGTCCAGCCGATCATCCCCCCAGGATCCATGTCGGCCCCAAACGACAACACATGGCCATCATAACGGCACCGGCCACACCGCCGAATGAGTGAGTACTATTTTGAAGTCCAATCCGCCCTCGGAAGCCACGGGAGAACTACCACACCCGATACCCCATATGACTTTTGATTTCGTCGATGTCCGGTAAGACCCCGGCACTCCCGGCCACAATAATCGGTCCTGGATCAGGACCATATAACGAGGCGGCAATTCCGACTGGTACCACACAATGCATTCGTCCCATCATGAGGAGAATCTCCCTATAGCTGGCAATCCATCCTCAATCGAGAGATGTAATGTCGTCACCTCTTGACTCTGGTCCTGCTCACGTATTTTCCTCATCACAACTCGCCGCTTCACTTTCCGGGCAAGCTTCCTCAGGGATCGCAATTTCGATTGTTCGATATGGAAATACCGCATCGCCTCTGTGGCGACACGGTAAGGCCTTTTTTTCATCTCATTCTCGAAGACCGCCTCCATCCATCGCTCAATCTTCGTAAACTTTGGAGCCCATCCAATCTCTTCTTCAAGAGCCTTGATGAGTTCCTCGATAATCCGTTTCCGATCCGTGTCATTCTCCAAGGCAGTGATCGTTGCTACCAATTCCGATTGCCGTTGGAGATACCCTCGCTTTCGAATCAGCTTGCCCTTCCAGAGTTCTTCACGATCTCTTCCCAGCTCAAAGCGATCAGCCGCCCCTAACACCACCTTCTCTTGAAAACCCTCCCCAACGTGCTCCATGACTCCCTCACCGACTGACATAATTGACGCTACTTTTGCTGCTCCTCACCAGAGGGTATACGAGGCAGACGCCCCTCTCTATCCGATTTTCCGAAAGGACTAATGAATATTAGTCTTAGGGTGTTCACAAAATGGTAACAACCCTGTCCTGACACGCCGGAATCCCTGTCCATATTTTCCGCACGAGATTCCGAGAGCATTACGAGAACCCATCAAGGCCTCGCGGTGACCCTCATCGCCTCTTCCATGTCTTTTCTTTAACAACATCGACTGGTTATACGTGCAGCCTATCTGCAATGAGAGCCGAGATTTAGACCGCCCCCGATCGGTCGCGTAATACATGCGGAATAACGTCATGGCTCTACTCAGAACTCCATCACCCTATCTGATTGTTTCTACGAGGGTTTCAGAACAGGTCTTAGAACACATCCTGGTTTCTTGCCACCATTTTCGCCACCAAACGTCGAGCTGAAAGGCGTCTTCCTCAATTGCGTATAACTTCCTTGGAAGGTCATGTTGTTCATCTCACTCAGGAAGGAGCACTGCATGAAAAAGTCATCCGCGCACTCACGTACCAAATCCGCACAACGGGTCACGAACAACGGTCCTCGGAGGCTACCCATCCTCAGCCTTGATGTAGGGTATGGATACACCAAGATCATGGATCCCTCAGGGGCCCAGCATATCTTCCCGTCTCTCGTGGCTCCTGGTGATATTGGGTCCATTGATTTAGGCATCGCGTCAGCAGCCTGCCCCTCAGTGTTTCTGGACGGGGTTGAGTACATCGTCGGAGAAAACGCAGCCACCAGGGAATTCCGATTCGTCGAACAATATGACAGCTGGTGGACATCGGTCCGATTCCGGGCAATCATCCAATACGCCTCGAAGTTTATCGCCCCCAAATCACATGTCATAACCGGGCTACCGCTGCATATCTACAGCGCCGTCAAAGCCCACCAGCAGATTAGGGACGTGCTGCGACGTGGTCTGCACGCCGAAGAAATCACTATCCTGCCGCAAGGCGTGGGCGCGTACTGCGCCGCGGCGGCCCAGGATCCGCAGTTGAATGAGGGCCGGGTCGGGTTGATTGATATTGGAACCAGGACCACAGAGCTCGTGTGCTTTAGCGATGGCCAATTCCTGGCGAAGTCGTCGGCCGGGCTGATCATTGGCGTCGGCGAAGTGTTTGCTCAGGTAGCCAATCGTCTGGCTCAACAACATAATCGACCCGTCGATGCCTACGAAGTGGACTGGGCGTTCCGTGCTATCCGACCGCTTCGCATCAAGGGCGAAATGATTCCAGAAAACATCATCGCGAACCTCATCCAACCCTGCATCAAGCCCCTGACGGAGCGACTGTTTAATGAGATCACCCATTTGTGGGGAGACGGCGCTCCGAATGTGGATCGACTCGTCTTTTGTGGAGGCGGCGTCCCATTGGTGGAACCGTATCTCGGTGCCTATCGGCCCTCCTATCAAGTCTTAAAGGATGGTCAGTTTGCGAATACCATGGGCTATCTCCAATACGCTCGATGGCAGGAAGCCCAGCACGGACACCACGAGGCAGTGTCCCCCGAGCGTACGGAGGCCTCTGCGAACGATAGTCGTGTAGCCGAACCAGAAGGAGCACCGATAGTGGGCACGCCTGCATGAGGTGAGAGATGAAAGTTCTGGTCTATCTCAATAACAACAGCGTGCGAGATGTGATGATCAAACGGTACCTTCGGCGAGTTCGGCTAGATCAACGGCCCACGACGCTGAAGCGATTATTGTTTCTCGGACTTCAAAAACACCTTGGCAACAAGCAACAAGCCGATCGCGTCCAGGGGAAAGCAAGTAAGCGCCGGCCAGATGACGACACGGTTCCATCAGCCGCAATGATCCATTCCTTGGGAGGGTTCAATATCAAAACCCTCATCACACAGGCCAAGAAGAACGGCGTCTAACGCTTTTCGACGAGGAGCCCTCCTAGGAGGGCTCCTCTCTTCACGTCTGAACCCGATCCTGGGACAGCAGTCTACCCTCGTCACCAAGCTCGGAAGATTCGAATGAAGAACGGAGCTAGTAGCCGTCGTAGAGCACGTTGAGACGGTGTTCCTCCGCGGCGCGTTTCTCGCCACGTTGGAAGTAGACGTAAGGCACCAGGAGAGAGAGAAGTGTCGTTGCCAACGCCCACCAACTCGACACAATCATCACTTCACGCATATTGACCATCCAGTCCTGAAACACAACGGCCGAATCGGTAGACATCAATGGTCGCAACGCCGGCCAGATAGTATCGAAGATGTTATGCGCAAATTCCGGAGTGAGAACGTTCCGAATCCCGTGAAAGGCCAGAAAGAGAATCAGGATCTTGAACACGTTGCAATAGATCATCGTTTCGTAAATAAGATCGATCGATCGCTTGCAGACCTTGCCGTAGTAACACCCGCCAAGGGTCCGTCCAATCATCACGTTAAATACGACGCCGTACCCGACACCGATAAACAAGGCAATGAATTTATCGAACAACCCGGGCGTCCAAGACCCGAAGATCGGCATCAAATTCCAGCAGACGGCAATGCTGAGCGGAATCCCAATGACGCTGAACAAGGCATCGAGAGCCACGCCGTATACACCAACCTCGGCATAGGCGAAGCTCCGATCCAGCAGCATGATCTGCTCGGGAAGACTCCTACCCATCTTCTCAACGATCGCCAGTTCCTGAATCTCGCTGATCGCCGTAATCAAGCTGCGCGGTTGACTACGGGGACTGCCCTCAGAAAACAGTGGGCCAGGTCGGGCTCCACGTTCCATCATTCACCTAAATTCAAGAGTCGCATGAGAGGGTGAACGTACGCGCAGAGGATGGTGATGAGAAAGCAAAACAGTCCGATTCCGGCGCGCAGCTTATACGCACCGAACCAGAAGGTCGCACCTAGAGCCGACAGGGTCATCAGATGAAGCGGAAGCCCCTTCAATACGAAATTGGATACCCAAGTCCACCAAGCCAAATACTGATCTTCGGTGATGTAGGCCAACGGGTTGATCCAGAACAGCAGATCCTCCACACCTCCTCCTACGCACTCTCAGGCCGAACATCACTCACAGTCTTGAGCACGCCGCGCTTGCGCGCCTCGAGCTCACCAGGAGAGACCGAAAAGGCACCAATCTTAATCGGGACCAGATACGATCGACGGACTCCGCCTGCCTTGGGAGTCTGAATGGCAAACTTTCTCCCATAGAAACCATCACCCACATCCAGCGCTAAAAGATGCGCGTCCCGGAGCTGGGCCACCATCTTTCGCAATGCCCCTTCATAATCAGACTGACGAATCAAGGTGATGTCCACCACCCCCTTCGATTCGCTGAGATGACGAGCAGCTTCGAGCAGCACTTCCGGCACCACGTAGACGATGTCTTTCATGGCCAAGGCGGCCCATTTGTTCCCGCGACCGAGGATGTTGATCCGAGGTTCAATGAGCTGCAGAATCTCTGGAGCCGTGCACCACTCATCCCATGGCTTCACAACCAGATTCCCCTTGGTGGCGGCCAACTCATATTGTCGCGCTTCCCCGTCCGCTCGCTTCAACAACACATCGAGCGGGTCTTTGCTCGTTCGATGATGTGATTTGATCGCCTCAATCACCTCATTGAACCAAGGGAGATCCGTCCCCTTGAATATTTCCTGCAACTTCACCGCAGACATCATGGGATGGTCTCCCATGGAATAGATACCGGCAGCGCGGAAATCAGGGATCTTGCCAAGATCATGGCCCAACGCGGTAATCAGCACCTTCGGCACGAGGAGCTGATGATCTCGGTACTGCTCCCGTACAAGGCGCAACGCAATCTGTGAGACACGTAGGGTGTGATTCGCCATGGACACCTGGGCCAGCGTGTTACGAATAGCCCATAGATCGGCATACTCCGAATCCTTTTCTGGAGCGATCGTCACAATCGACGGACAAGTCCCTTTCTGCTCGATGATTTTGGCTAGTTCCAGCGTTTGGGCGAGCACCCCCTGCGTCCGAAGAATGTTCTCGTTCGGGAGAATCAGTTCCCGAATGATTTCAGATGATCCTTCGGCCTGAATAGGAGGATTCAGCTTCGGTCGTTCATCGAACGACTCATCGAGCTGCACAACCACATTCGGCTTGGTAGGGAGGGAGAGGGTCGAAGGCACCGTGGGCTGCTCGGCCTGTAACTGGGCCTGTTCGATCTCTTTGCTCAGGCGAATCTCTTTGATGATTTCAGGATCATCGATCGCCGCAGGATCGAGATCGACGGGCTTTTCGCTGAGATCGCCCGACTCCTGAATAAAGTCGATGTTGTAGGGAAGCCAAATGTTCCTCGCGATCGTATCGAGATCGATATTGATCTGCGTCCGGACAGGCTGAATGACGGGAGGATGGGCTTTACCCCACCATGGAAGGATCCACTGATGAAGATTACACATGACTACTTCCAGGCTTCCGGTAAAGGAATGGACTCAATCTCATCATGATCCACAGGCACCCTGACGGAGCGGCCGAAGATAATGGTGTCGACCACTCCGGCTCGATCTTTCCAGGCAAGGAGTATTCCTGAAAATTTCTTGTACGTGCCACACCGGATTCGGACAAGATCCCCTTCTTTGAACGATTCTGTACCCGATTGTTCACTCGGTGGGACAGAGAGAGACTCGTGCCCCAAGACCATGACCTGTCGGACATTCGGGATTTGTTGAATACTGTCGCGATCGATGTCCTTAGCAGAAAACTGAACATAGCCGGCAATCGGAGACGTCACCTCGAGATAGCCCAGCCGGCGCAGCCCCTCAATCACACGGCGCTCCTTCCCGACTACAACATCCACGGCGTAATGCTCAGAAGGATCAAGACGGCGAGGAACCTCCACAGGGGGCAAGTCGCCTGGAACGGTCACGGATACAACGTCAGAGTCTCCCATTGCTGCCTCCTCGTGATCCTTCCCTATCGCTTCCCATGGGCAACTTGGTCGATGACTTTCAGCGCCTCAAAGATCTTCCAGCTATAGCCCACCACGTTACGACTTCCGTTGTAACGTCCAACGGCAACCCATCCCTCGCCAAATTGATTGACCTTTTGGCGAAGGATAAAGGCCCCCCAGTAGAGATTCGTGCACGGATCCAAGAGCAAGACAGGGTCGAGACGATAGGTCTTCATATGGATCGAATTAATCTCAGTCAGGCCAACATCAAAATTCTTGCCTTCCTTCCACAACTTCCGAACTACGGCTGTTGCCTCGGTATAGGTCAATGGTCCCTGGGGATGTCCTTCCCCTTTTTCATTGACGGAGACAGCATACGGATTCCCCTTCGACTCAACGTGGACGATGGCTTCGAGAATACGCGGCGTGAGTCTGTATCGACTGGCCGCGTGATACACACACGGATGGTTCACGTACCAAAAAGGATTTACCAAATGGGGAGACTGCTCAGGAGCGGCGACTGACATTGAAGGCAACCATGTCACAACCAGTAAGACACACCCAACCACATGCTTTTTCATGAGCATCCTATACGTGTGACTTGCTCCTCGTTGACGTCAAGGGCAAGTGCCCGTATAAGTACAGATCTTCGCAGTCATCTGATTCGTGATCGCCACTGGATCAATGCTGGCACTCACATTGCGATACCATTCACTAAAATCCATCGCAGCAAAATTCAGGCTGGTGAATTCCGGGACTGTAAACCCAGTGCAATCCGGCGTGTCAGCGGTCCCCCACGACTTGCCGATCTGAGGACGTCCCTGATCGTGAATTAACCGAGCCAGCTCGGTCCGGAACGAACAATAGACTTCCTCCTTGCGAATACACATGCCAAACACTTGCGTCACACAACGCGTCCCGACAAAGTGGGCCTTCCAATTCTGGCGATCGTAGGCCAGATCAATTTCCTCTTGCGAACAGGTTCCAAACAATTTAGACGGATCCGTATCACAACAATTCACGATGATTTGCCCCGCTGTGTCATAATCACACGTCCGGCGTTGACCTGTAAAAATCCTGAGATTCGCAGGATCCCAATCATCCTCAATATCCTTCGCGATTTGTAGCCAGGTCGCAGCTAAAGCCAGATTGGTATTGGGAGGAGTAGTCTTGTCAACACAGAACGGAACAGGACTCCCAGGAGTCCCACAATCGGTACACTGTTGCACGGTCGTATAGGCGGCACAAACTGAACCAGATCGACAGGAGAAGGTATTCTGATAGGTATCACAGCCCCCAGGAAGGGGAACGGTACACATAGAAGCAATCTGACTACATCCCTGGCTCAACAGCGGAGCGCAGGTATCAGGAGCAGTGCCTTGATAACCCCACTGCTCATCCCGATCCCAACAATTATTCAAAGGGAATATCGCTGGTGGGGGAAGCGTGAGCACTTTGCCGGTATCCGTAGTCACCTGACGCGGCACGTTATCATTACAGACGGATGTCTGACGCGACCACCCACTCGCGCGAAGCCCTCCACATCCATCATCAATGACATCTTTTCGAATATCATAAAATCCGAACCCGCTATTCAATCTTGCCCAACCAGATTGGTCCCCACTCGCAGAACACGCCAGCACTTCCCATAAAGCCCCCACGGGCACATCGCCAGTCCACGTCCCGCACCCGGGCCCTCCGTCTCCCTGGACAGTGATATTCACAGACACACTGCTCTGTACGACGATCTCATCGGCAGCAAGACCAGGATCAGGAGCGGTAAAGGTATAGAGCGTGTACCAGCTCCATACTGAGCCATGGCCACGTCCAATTAAGGCCTGGTAATTTCTACCACCTAGACTTTGAAGATGAACAAACACACTATGCGGAGACGACCACCCAACAATCGGAAGTGGCGATGGCATTGTCAACGTGAAACTCAATGTCCGGGCGGTCGTCGTGACCCCAATACGACAATTCGAAACAGCCGACCCGGGAGCCGTGCACTGCTGCGTCGTTGGCGTCCCAGCCGTCCAACTAGTACAGGTCTGAACATCGATACAGGTAGTCCCCACGCCCGTCGACCCTGTATATCCCGCCGCATTAGTTTCAGCCGTCGTAACAGGAGCGCTCGTTGAAAGATTGTAGCCAGTTTTGTCTGTCTGTGTGGTCATCATCTCCCCATAACGAGGATCTGTGCCAGCCGCTGAGCCGCCCGCAGAATTGAGAGCCGACGTATCACCGGTGTTAGTAAAATATCCCTCCTGTGACGCACCGGAACACCCGGCCGTCACACACCCAGGCGATCCTGAATATTGAGGAACATTGCCCATATTAGGAGCAATGATTCCCGCACCGACAATTCCACTAGCCTTCTGATGGCTGAGCTCGCAATTTGCCTGCTGATACGCGTCGGGCATCGCCGCACAATGGTTCGCCTCAACCGGTGCCGCGGGCAATGCCAACGCACAGAACAGGATCATCGAGAGGGCGATCAACACATGCATCATGACATTCCTTACTTCACAATCGAGGACGACCTGCTGACACCGTCGAGAGATGGCACTTGGATATCCAGATCTGAAAAACCTGGAAACACCCCGACCGGAACCGAGTGTTCGGCAATTGTCTGTTCAGTCGGCTCCTCAGCCGGTCGAATGGTACGCGAAGCCACTTTCGACGACGGCATGGATACGAATCGTACCGCCGTTCCGCAGACGAGAACCTGAGACATGCCCATCCCCTTTGAATTCAACGGAAACACGGAAATCGAATACCCGATGATGGCATCGGCACCCAGATCCTTAGCCTCCTGTTTCATCCGAGAGGTAGCGTCCTGGATGGCACTCATGGTCGGACGTTCATAGACCCGAGCGCGCCCACCAACAATATCGAAGTACTTGGCCCACCAATCTCGCCAAGAGGCCAGCCCTACCGTTTGGAACTCTGTTAAGGCATCGATCGGTTCATATTGACGAAAGGGGAAATACGGAATTGTCAGCACCTTCATCATGACCTCATGGCTTCACTGCAGGAGCATCCGAAGACGGCGCCCCTGGCATAGGGCCAGTCGCAGGCACTCCACGGTGAGTGCTAATTGTGAGTGAATTGGATGGCATGGGTGCAGCGAACGCCTCCCCATTCGACTTCTCAGTCACATCCGAAGCCTTCTGCCCACCTCCTGAAGTCATTGCACTGGGCTTCGGCGCTTCCGGAGCCTTCACCACAGTTGGACGAAGCTTTTGTATCCATTCAGCAATGAAACTCTTTTTTGTCTCAAGAACAGCCGGCTTTACCGCTGGAACGACCGGTACACTCACGACCTCAGGAACATTCTGTTTCTCTAGCGAAGGAACAGTACGCGCCTCAGTTTGAGGCAGATCTTGTGGTGTTGAAGCGACCGAGCCTACCGAAGGTCCCACTCCTGGAACCACTGGGTTCATTAGTGAGTAGGCAGCACTACCAGGGAGTTGGACGCCGGGCACAAAAGCCTGCATGGAATCTGCGGGAGCGACCTTGCTCTTGTCGCTCTTGTCGTCTTCCTTCACCACAGCATCGTCTGGCCTATCAAGAGCAGCCTTCGCTTGAGCGGATCCATGTTTGGTCTTAGAGGATTCTGCAGGCGCCGCGTGCTTCGCCTGAACGACCTTGTTCAAGCGAACAAGAATCTGATCCATCCGATTGGCCAACGCGGAATTGGTTTCAGCCAAAGTAGCCACCTGACTCATGACCGAAACAAATTTCTGGCCCAGATCAGTCATGTGCTCCTGTTGCGTGCGAAGGATTGCATCTTGCCGATCGATCTTGACACCGGCGACGCGAAGATCTTCCTTCGCACTTCGCATCGTGTCGATGACCCTATCGACCTGGTGCTTCAATGTGGTTTGCTCCACACTCACATGCTGATAGGCCCGAGCCGTATCTTCGACTCGGGTTTCAAGCGACTGCTGTTCGCTCTCCCACTGTTCTTTCACATCCAAGAGATGATCGTGCTTGGCATGCAACTCATCGTAGGTCCCCCAACCCACACAACCAGGGGCCATGAGTATGATTGGCAACAACAGTACTGCGCGATACATGGGGTCCTCCTTCAGAAATTATGATTGATGGGCGGATGGGATCGCGTCCTTCGCGGGAGAGCTCTGCCGTAACAGCTTTCCAAGGTCATCGTTGATTCTGTATTCTGTGTCCGTGACACGGGCACCGTGCTGAATGATTTGATGCAGCCCAACCACCAGTTCCCCGAGAAGACGAAACTGGTCTTTGTATTTCGACAGGTCTTCGGCCTCCATCCGAATCCGCAGCATGGTGTCATCGAGCGCTCGAATCAGAGGTACCACCTTCGTGGTGTCCTGTACTCGTGGCACGATCACCACCGCATTCTTCCGGCCTGCCAACTCCATTCGGTCGTTGATATCAGATGCAGGTTCTTTCCACTGCCACGCATTGTTCCCGACTCCAAAACTTTGGAGAAGGGCCCGACATTGCTCCATCCAATTTTCAATCCGAACCTGCACAGCGTGAACGGTTTCCATCGGCACTTGGTCACCAGCACCACGACGAAGGCGCTGAACGATTTTGTCAAAGGGGAAGAGCAAATTTGAGAGAATCCTCCCTTCCGTCGTGCGATGAAGAATGAGAATAGAAGACGGATCCTTTATGCGGTCGCGACGATCCTGAATGCGTTGTTTCAGATCCCGAGTCCGCTGTTGCCCTTTGTTGCTCTCTCGACCCGCAGGCTGGACGGTGACAGGCGGCTGGACCAGGCCCACGTGACCGTTCTGGGTAATTGCGGTTGCTGTCATAGACGCCTCCTTAAGTTGTTCCCCCAGCTAAATTAGTTCAGACTCATCGAACGGCTCGATACCGATCCCGGTTAACTTGCTCGCCGTCGCAACATTCGTGGCGGCCTTTCCGAGAAAAACCCGTATCGTGCCGCGTTCAACGATCACACGGGCTCGTCGTTCTTCTCGGTACACAAAGATATGCCGGATGGCTCGTGCCGGAGCCGGGGACAGTGCGTTGACGATATAGGCTTCGAGATCCTGGCTGTAACGAACGAGACAGATGGTGCGGGAAATCTGACTGGTAAACTGCGGGATAAGGGCCTTACACACCTTCACTGGATCTTTTGTCGGATCACTATGCCTAATAGCGATTTTGACGAAATCGGCATGTTCCACGGTCGCAACCCGATGGACAGAGATGCCGTGTTCACGAAGTGCCGGAAGGAGAACAGATTCAGCGATTTTCCTGAAAAAGTGCGCGCAGCGTTGAGAAAGTATCGGGTATTCACCCCCGTACTTAAAAACTGCAGCAGAGACCGAGTCGCGTATCTTGAGTGGATGGTCCTGATACCGTTTCGGAAGGAGGGCAAACGTATTGGATTCGTGCAACCACACCAGATACGCATCTTTATCTGGGTAGGCACGAACAACCCGGCCTGCGACTAAATGTCCAATTGGAATCATGTCCATAGATCGCCTATGCTATAGGGGTGATACGAGCCAGCCCTGCCCCATCCAGTAAGTCATTTCAGAAAGTCTTGATGGTTCATTCTTGGACCGGATATCCCTTATGAATGTACGGTACCGCAGTTACTCCGCCCTTCCTGCTCCATTGAATTCACCCCAATACCTGCAAGCCGTCAGACAAAAAATACGTGTTTTGGCTCTCGCGGCCGGAGCGATTTTCCCCGTATTCCTGGTCGGGTGCTCCTCAATCTTCGTACCCATCAGCTTGGATTCGTTCTCTGAGCGGGTGACAGTCGAGCAAACCGAGGTCTTAGAACCACCTCAAATCGCAGTTGAACCCCATAGTGATGGGATGGGATGGACTGTCAGAGCTAGACAGCGAGTTCGGGAGCACCAGCGGATTGATGTGGCGGAACGGTGGAAGGGGAAACGGTATGAGGCAAAGGGGAATATCGGGACTGTGGTCGCCGGCGCCCTCCTTTGCCCGGTCGGGGCACTCTATGGAACAGCCCTAGCGATCGGCCGGCCGGATCGACCAAGCTGGGATTCAATCGAGGAGTACTGTTTGGGGATTGGGGGATTGGATCTCCCTGGACATCAAGATACGGAAACTCGGGTAGGACAGACCATTGATCATCGCGAGTACGAAGCGATCCAAGGTATAGAGGACGCTCACGCACGCTTCTTATGGCACCTCCCTGGGAAAGACCCGATCGGAGTGGAAATCCCAGCCAAGAACCTTAACGAAGGAGTTGGATTCCGTCTCCGATGGTTGGCCGATACCATGGAACGCAACGGCATCCTGCTGAATCGAGCTACGGCAGGCTATGCCTCCATTGAAGTCGAAGGCAACGATGCTGGACGGGGGTCTGTGAAGCTCACGATCACTGGAGACCGGCTTGCCGCGGCGTCACGGCAGGGAAGCATTCGCACTGTACCTAGAACCACCTGGCCTAAAGAGATCCGTGTTCGGCTTGTGATGGAACATGATCGCGAGACACCAAAGGCGATACAGCAACAGTTGCATGCCCGCGTCTCGAAAGTGCTTGCTGAAACAGGGCTTCAGCTCGTGGTGAGAGAGGGTGAACTACAGAAGCTCACGAACCTCCAACAAACCCAGTTGCAACCTCAATACTCAGACCCGAGCCCTTCTATCGGTCGACTGACAGGAGCATCCGTGATCGTGATGATACGGCCGACCCTGGTAGGACGAGACGCCTACCAGGTGTATGAGGAAATCGTCTCTGTGGAAACGGGACAGATCTTAGCGGCCGGTACGATTGAGGATCAGGCCAAGAATGCCGATCGACTGATTCAATCTACCGCGCAGGTGATCGTCGATCTGCTTCAGGCTCAAGCCGGAAATCGACGTGAAGGCTGGATGATTCGACCATGAACTCCACGCGAATACTCTTCCTTATGATCGTGCTCGTTCTCACTGGTTGTTCCGGGCTAGTCCAGGAAACTAGTCAAGAAACCACCAAGCCCTCCATTGAAGTGAGCCGGCGAGCAGAAGGCGCACCAACAGTCAACGTCTCCGCTGGAGATGATGGATGGACCCTCTCAGCCCAACAGACTTATCGAGTCTCCATAGACCAGGAAGTCATTCAAGAGCAGCGAGTCAGGCGGTTTGTGTTCTGGCCACCCGCGATACTGCCAGGACTCATTCACTGCCCAATTAGCAGTTTACTGTACGCAATCAGTTTGGGACATGCCGGCGAGAAGGGCATGCGTTTTGGATGCAGGCGTTTGATCATGCTAGAGCCATTAGCTGGGACAGGCGACGCGCCCTCTCATATCACGCATCGCGTCAGTACAGAAACGATTACGAAACCCCTTCAGAGCGGTCGACTCGAGGTCGGACAAGCGAAGCGGGAGATACCTACCATTTCAATTCCTCTCTCGGATCATGGACGAGCAATTGTGGGATACGATGCCGTGGTGGCGAAAGACGGGACGGAACCATTTAGAGGCAGAATCGTTGATGGGCAAACGGTTCTATGGTCAGGGCCCTGGCCAGCATCGAAACCATCGTCTAGGGACCACGCAATAATGGAACAAACACCGGGAGGGCACCCGCCAGCGTGGCCAGCTGGCACACGGATTCAAATTGGCACGATCCAGGCAACCCCTCCACAGATAGGAGATGAGGTCTCTCGGTCACTGATCGAGACATTGGTTGGCCTTGAGTTCTGTGTCCTGGCGCGTCCTGATATACGACATATTCTTAATGACGAGATGCAGCTCCACTTGGCAAACAGAGTGAGTGATAGGGATTCGATTCGTACGGGCGAATGGCTCACTGCTAATGTACTGGTGAATGCGACAGTTCAAAGGACCGGTGCACAGCTAGAAACTTCGGTGTATTTTATCGGAGCGGAATCAGGGCAAGAGCTGTATCGTGCAGACTTCAGGGAAGGACAGACCCAAGGAAGATCATTATCGGAATGGCTAGCAGATCGGCTCGAAAAAGATCATGTCGGCCCTGAGAAAAAGAAATGTCGTCCGGAGTAAACATTTTGGCAGATATCTAGCGCGGTGACTTCTGACTCACTTCGAGGACGCAATCTCCATATATCAGGACATCACGCCCACCTACATTCGTTTCTAACGTGCCCTTCGCAGCAAGCTTACCGAAGGTTCCCAGATGAGACTCCATTCTCACATTGACGATTGCTAGCCCATTTCCCTCCGCACAGTCCTGCTCTAATTCACGCAGAATATCACCAATCTTCATTTCTGAGGCGACTCGTGACTGTCCTATAAGTGTCACGATTTGAGTTGACTTTATTTCCTGCCCTGGAATAGATGAGCCAACGAAGGAACCAATCCAACTCTTGCTTAACTTACCAGTTTCTGAAAAAGCCATGCCAATGGGAGCAAGCAAGAAGGCGATGACCATGTTCATGGCAAATAAACGAGTATTCATACCATTCACATCTCCAATAAATTCTGACAATAACGGCGCGATCGTACACTTACATCAGAGCAAGACAAAAGAACCTCATGAGCTTAATCTTGAGGGGTATCGTAGGTGAGAATGTAGAGGTCGTCAATATCCTGATCGGTGAGTACATCACCCATTACCAGGTCTCTCAGATGACGGAAAATTTTAGTCAACCAAGACATGTGGCCTGAGCAGCTCTTCGTTTTTCTTATAGAAGTTCATAATATCAAAATACACCGTCAGCTTATCGAACCTCTCGATGAGAGACTGTGAATATCACTCCCCGCCAACAAGGTTACTTCAAGCCAGGCATGCTCTGCTGGAACCCCGTCAACCAGGCCCTTCGCGCCAGAAATAACAACGGCGGTTTCTTGCGTGAGCCCCCCTCGGCCAGAGCAATGAAGAAATTGTATTTGGTCCGCCGCTTGAGATGGCGAGGCAATCAGTTGGCAGGACACCAGCACATGAGTAGCTGCGATAACCAGCAACCCACGCATTGTCCACCCGCTAAAGATTAGTATCGGCATAATCCTCAGAAGCAAATATCTTACTTTATAACTGGCTCATTTGATCGCGAGGGCGACGGCTGAGAAGATTGTGAAGAACCACGATCACTTCCGCGCGCTCGAGCAGAAGGCGCTCCC
>Ga0209476_10000841_pt1 | contig 21215 bp, 13 predicted proteins | sample KloWWTrecipitate_FD_187179 | JGI IMG/M metagenome (GOLD analysis project Ga0209476, IMG submission 187179) | Active sludge microbial communities from Klosterneuburg, Austria, studying microevolution and ecology of nitrifiers - Klosterneuburg... | ecosystem: Engineered > WWTP > Aerobic digester... | reverse complement strand
TGGAGGCACCGAGCCTGTATGACGAGTTCCTGCGCCATCTCGCCCGCGCCGGCCATGCCATCCCGGCGGATTGCATCGAGCGCGACTGGTCGCTGCCGCATCGTCGCCGCGAGGACCTGGTGCCGGTGTTCAAGCGCATCTACGAGAACGCCGACGAGTTCTGGTCCGAATACCACTTCTGCGAGCAACTGGTCGATGTCGAGGAATCGTTCCAGCTCTGGCGTTTCCGCCACATGAAGACGGTTGAACGCATCATCGGCCACAAGCGCGGCACCGGCGGATCATCCGGGGTTGGCTTCCTCAGGAAGGCGCTGGACCTGACCTTCTTCCCGGAATTGCTCGACGTGCGCACGGTGATCGGTGTCCAGGGCAACGCTGATCAAGTGGCATAACCGTCATGGGGTTCAGAAGGTTCGCCGGCCGTGTTGGGTGGCGAAGTGAAGGCTGGTGGCCTTGACGAGCCGCACGGCGCGGCTGGCGGGCCTTATGAACGCCGCCCGTTTCATTGCAAAGCAAGCGCTGGGGCGATGCCCGCGCGCAGCTCCATGTTGCGCTGCCTTGAAGGACGGTCGGTCCATCTGCGTCAGCGCGCCGTGATCTGCACGCAGACAGGCGTCGCGACGATTGCGCCACTTGATCGGCGTTGCCCTGGGCCCGACCTGGGCCCGCGATACTGCGTTGCAGCATCCGACGGCGCATTTGACGGCGCAGCATGCGGTCGGTGATCCTCGCCAGTTGAGCCACTGATCCTCGACGGAGAAATGCATGACCGGCGCTACCGACGCAGCAACACCCGCACCGCCGCCCCACCAATTCCAGGATCGCCTGGGGCACCCGCGACCGTTGTGGATGCTCTTCATGACCGAGTTCTGGGAGCGCTTTGCGTTCTACGGAATGCGCTGGGCGCTGGCGCTCTACATCGTTGCCCAGTTCTACGCTGGCGACAGTGCGGGTGAAGCACCGGCCAGCCGACTTTATGGTGCCTACCTCGCCTTGGTCTATGCGGCCGCGCTGTTTGGAGGCTACGTCGCCGATCGCGTGATCGGCTACCAGCGCTCGATCCTGCTGGGCGCGGTCATCATGGCCGCCGGCCTGTTCATGATCGTCCTGCCCAACGAACAGATGTTCAAGTTTGGACTGGCCACGATCATCGCCGGCAACGGCCTGTTCAAGCCGAACATCTCGACCATGGTCGGCAAGTTGTATGCCACCGGCGACGAGCGCCGCGATTCGGGGTTCACCCTGTTCTACATGGGCATAAACGCCGGCGCCCTGATCGCGCCGGTCCTGACCGGCTGGCTGGCCGAGCGCATGTTCGGCGGCTCTCCCGACATGCCGGCGTACAAGGTGGTGTTCATCGCCTCGGGCATCGGCATGCTGATCAGCCTGGTGTGGTTCTGGTTTGGCCGCAGACAGTTGGCGGGTATCGGCAGCCCGGCGGAAGGCAGCGGCGGCATGCAGCGGGTGGTGTACACCCTGCTGGGGACGCTGGTTTCGATCCCGGTGATCTTTTTCCTTCTCTCCATCGACGCCAGCCAGTTGCAGTGGCTGCTGACCGGATTGTTCGTGGCGCTGTGCGTGCTGATCCTGCGCGAAGGTTTTCGTGATGGCGCGGTGCGTCGCGACATGGCCATCGCGATGCTGATCATCTTCGCCTTCAACGTGCTGTTCTGGATGTTCTTCGAACAGGCCGGCAGCTCGTTCAACTTCCTTGCGCAGAACATCGTCAATCGCGACTTCGGCGGCTGGATCTTCCCGGTCGGCTGGTTCCAGTCGGTCAACTCGCTGGCGATCATCACCTTGGCACCGGTCGTCGCATGGATCTGGGTGAAGCTGGGGAAAGTAAATCCGTCGATCCCGCGCAAGTTCGGCCTCGGCATCATCTTCAACGGCCTGGCCTTCCTGCTGCTGATGATCGCGCTTTCGAGCATGGTGGATCCGCAGTCCCTGAAGATCCCCTTCTGGACGCTGTTCATGGTCTACGTGATCCAGTCCATCGGCGAGCTGTGCCTGTCGCCGATCGGCCTGTCGATGGTGACCAAGCTCGCGCCGGTGCGCCTGGTCGGCTTCGGCATGGGCGGCTGGTTCCTCTCCACCGCGATCGGCAACAACCTCTCGGGCATCTTCGCCAGCCATGTCAGCGGTGAAGGCGGCATGAGCGTGGAGTCGGCGTTGTCCGGTTACACCTTCGGTTTCTGGGTGCTGGTCGGCTCCGGCGTCTTCCTGTTCCTGATCGCCCCCCTCATCAACAAACTCATGCACGGCGTAAAGTGATTTCAGGATGAACTCATCCCGTGCCGGCCATGGATGGCCGATGACACGGGATCCATGGGGGAATGAACTCATCCCGTGCCGGCAACGAATGCCTGCACGCGGGTGAGACGAGTGGATTGCACAAGGTCCGCCCTGCGACCTTGTTTCTGAATCGCCCGGCTCGTCCGTCCGAATCGTCAGTGCCAGGGAATCGCGCCTCAGTCGATCGACTCGGCCAATTCGGCCTTCCACAAGGTATCGAGGATCCGCGCCAGCCATTGGCGCTCCTCGGCATCCAGATGGGCAAGCAGGCGTTGCTCGTGCTCAAGGGCCAGTGGCGCGACCTGGTTGTAGATCCTCCAGCCCTCCTCGGACAAGCGCAGCACCGACTGGCGCTTGTCATGACGCGCCGTGCTGCGTTCGATGCGACCTTTCTTCAGCATGCGCGCCACGGCGCGGCTGATGGCGACCTTGTCCATTGCCGTGCGCTCGGCGACTTCACGAGCGGAAATATCCGGTCGATTGCCGAGCACGGCCATGGCCCGCCACTCGGTCACGGAAAGGTCGAATCGCTTGTCATACACCTTGGCTATCGCCTGGCTCAGGGTGTTGGAAAGCACCGAAAGCCGGTACGGCAGGAAGGTTTCAAGTTCAAGCAGGGCATGACCGGCCATCGCGCGTCTCTTGCAAGTGGTTGCACATGTAACTAAGGTGGGTGGTTCAATGCGCGATTTGCGCAGGCATCAAGGAGTCATCATGAACGCGCCGCTCGAATCCGCCAACGCCGGCATGCAGGTTACGACGTTCGATAATCCGATGGGAATCGACGGTTTTGAATTCGTCGAATTCGCCTCGCCGGAGCCGCAGAAGCTGCACGACTATTTTCGCCTGATGGGCTTCAGCGCGGTGCTCAGGCACAAGTCCAGGCCGATCACGGTCTATCGCCAGGGCGGCGTCAACTTCCTCGTCAACGAGGATGCCGATTCCTTTGCCGCCGACTTTGCCAATGCGCATGGTCCGAGTGCATGCGGTTTTGCCATTCGCGTCAATCAGCCGGCCGACAAGATCTGTGCCAAGGTGATCGGCAACGGCGGCGAAGCGATCGCGCACAAGGCGGCAAGCAAGGCCGTTGCCGCGCCTGTGGTCAAGGGCATTGGCGATTGCATGCTCTATCTCGTCGATCGCTATGGCGACGCCGGCGACATCTATGCGGCCGACTACGAGCCGATTGCCGGTGCCGAGCAGAATCCGAAAGGCTTCGGCCTCACCTTCATCGACCACCTGACCCACAACCTGTACTTCGGCAACATGCAAAAGTGGTCGGACTACTACGAGCGCCTGTTCAATTTCCGCGAGATCCGCTATTTCGACATCAAGGGTGCCAAGACCGGCCTCGTCTCCAAGGCGATGACCGCCCCCGACGGCATGGTGCGCATTCCGCTCAACGAGTCCTCGGACGAGAAATCGCAGATCAACGAGTATCTCAACGAATACAAGGGCGAAGGCATCCAGCACATTGCCTGCTTCACCGATGATATCTACACCACGGTCGAGGCCATGCGTGCGCAAGGCGTCGAGTTCCTCGATACACCGGCGGCATATTACGAGGTGATCGACGAGCGCATCCCGAACCACGGCGAAGACGTGCCGCGCATGGCGACGAACAAGATCCTCATCGACGCCGATGCCGAGACGAAGAAGAAACTGCTGCTGCAGATCTTCACCCAGAATTGCATCGGTCCGATCTTCTTCGAGATCATCCAGCGCAAGGGCAATCCGGGTTTCGGCGAAGGCAACTTCCAGGCCCTGTTCGAATCCATCGAGCGCGACCAGATGCGCCGTGGCGTGCTCTAGCCATCAGCACCCTCTCCCGTCGGGAGAGGGGCTCACCATCCATGAGTCTTCAACATGAACCGTGATCTCTATCAAACCGGTTTCGGCAACGAGTTTGCCAGCGAGGCCTTGCCCGGTGCGCTGCCGCAGGGGTGCAACTCGCCGCAGCGCGCCGCCTATGGCTTGTATGCCGAGCAGTTGACCGGCACCGCATTCACCGCGCCGCGTTCGCACAATCGCCGGAGCTGGCTGTACCGGATTCGCCCGGCCGCCATGCACACGCGCTTTGTCATGCTTGAGCGCGGGCGCTTCCACAACCATTTCGACGAGGTTCCGGCCGATCCGAACCAGCTGCGCTGGGATCCGTTGCCGATCCCTGCCACTCCCACCGATTTCATCGATGGCCTTGAAACCATGGCCGGCAACGGCAGTGCCGCCGCCCAGTGCGGCATCGGCATCCATGTGTATGTGGCCAATCGCTCGATGCAGGGCCGCTTCTTCTGCAATGCTGACGGGGAAATGTTGATTGTTCCGCAGCAGGGTCGCCTGCGTTTGGCCACCGAACTGGGCGTGATCGAAATCGAGCCGCAGCAGATTGCCGTGATTCCGCGCGGTATCCGCTTCCGCGTCGACCTGCTCGACGCCGCAGCGCGTGGCTATGTTGCGGAAAACTTCGGCAGTGCATTCCGCCTGCCCGATCTCGGTCCGATCGGTTCCAACGGCTTGGCCAATGCCCGCGATTTCGAGACGCCAGTGGCGGCGTACGAGGATGTCGAAGGCGATTTCGAACTGCTGAGCAAGTTCCAGGGCAGGTTGTGGACTGCGGTGATCAAGCACTCGCCCCTCGATGTCGTCGCCTGGCACGGCAATCATGTGCCGTATCGCTACGACCTGCGCCGCTTCAACACCGTGGGCTCGATCAGCTACGATCATCCCGATCCGTCAATCTTCACCGTGCTGACTTCGGCCAGCGACACGCCGGGCACCGCGAATATCGATTTCGCCATTTTTCCGCCGCGTTGGCTTTGTGCGGAGAACACCTTCAGGCCTCCCTGGTTCCACCGCAACATCGCCAGCGAGTACATGGGCCTGATCCACGGCGAATACGATGCCAAGGCCGGCGGCTTCGTGCCCGGCGGCAGCAGCCTGCACAACTGCATGACCGGCCATGGTCCGGATGCCGCGACGTTCGAGAAGGCGACGCGCAGCCAGACCTCGCAACCGGATCACATCACCGATACGATGGCCTTCATGTTCGAGACCCGCGCGGTAATCCAGCCGTCCCGGCAAGCCCTCGAATCGCCGCAGCTGCAACACGACTACATTGAATGCTGGCAAGGATTGCGCAAGCATTTCGACCCGCAGCGTCGTTGACAGGAAACCAGGAAACCGAGCCGAAATGAAACTCGCAAGTCTCAAGGAAGGTGGCCGAGACGGTACCTTGATCGTGGTCGATCGCGATCTCGGCCGTGGCGTCCGCGCGACCGGCATTGCCGCAACCCTGCAAGTCGCCCTGGAGGATTGGGGCAACATCGCGCCTCGCCTCAATGCCTTGTTCGAGCAGCTTCAATCCGGCGCGGCCGCCAATGCCTTTGCTCTCGACGTCGACAAGCTTGCCTCGCCGTTGCCGCGCGCCTACGAGTTTGTCGACGGCAGTGCCTACCTGCCGCATGTCGAGCGCGTGCGCCGTGCGCGTGGTGCGGAAGTTCCACAGAGTTTCTACACCGATCCGCTGATGTACCAGGCGACCAGCGCCGGCTTCCTCGCACCGCGCGACCCGATCCTGGCCGCCAGCGAGGAGTGGGGTATCGATCTTGAAGCCGAAGTCGTCGTCGTCACCGATGACGTGAGCATGGGCATCAGCCCGGCTCGCGCCGCCGCGCACATCCAGCTGGTCGGCCTGGTCAACGATGTCTCGTTGCGTGGATTGATCCCCGGCGAGCTGGCCAAGGGCTTTGGTTTCCTGCAATCGAAGCCGCGTTCGGCGCTGTCGCCGGTGTTTGTCACGCCGGACGAGCTGGGTGAGTTCTGGCGGGATTCCAAGCTGCACCTGCCCATGCGCACCTGGATCAACGGCCACTGGTTCGGCGAGGCCGAAGCCGGTGTCGACATGCAATTCAGCTTTGCCGAGCTGATCGCGCATGCTGCAAAAAGCCGACCACTGGCTGCCGGAACCCTGATCGGATCGGGTACGATTGCCAACGAGGACACTGCAAAGGGAGCGTCCTGCCTGGCCGAACAGCGCACCGTGGAGACGCTGCGCGATGGCAAGGCGGCGACCCCGTTCCTCAAGTTTGGCGATCGTGTGCGGATTGAAATGACCGATGGCGAAGGGAAATCGGTGTTCGGCGCGATCGAGCAGGTTGTCGAGAGGTATTCGCCAGCCTGAACATCCGCGCGGGGTTGCGCGGTGATTGCGGGATCGTCGACCGTTCCGGAATGCAGGGGTGGGCCATGTCCGACAGCATCAAGCTCTACAGCTACTGGCGTTCAAGCGCCGCCTATCGCGTGCGGATTGCACTGAACCTCAAGCAATTGCCGCACGAAATAGTGCCCGTGCACCTCGTCAACAATGGCGGCGAGCAGCATGCTGCCAGCTATCGCGACATCAATCCGCAAGCCTGCGTCCCGACCCTGCTCGATGGTTCGCGCGTGTTCCGCCAATCGATGGCGATCATCGAGTATCTGGAGGAAGCCTATCCCGCCGGCGCGGCGCTGCTGCCCTCCACGGCGCGCGAGCGTGCGCGCGTGCGTGCACTTGCCCAGGTCGTTGCCTGCGACATCCATCCACTCGGCAATCTGCGCGTCATGCAATTCCTCGAGCATGAATTCAGTTCGCCACAAGTCGAACGTGAGCGTTGGGCGCGGCACTGGATCGTGCAGGGATTCCGCGCACTGGAGCAGATGCTCGATGACAACTCCGGTACCGGCATTTATTGCGACGGCGATACGCCGACCCTGGCCGACCTGTGCCTGATTCCGCAGGTCTACAACGCCCGTCGCTACGATATCGACATGAGCGCCTACCCGGTGATTTCACGCATCGAGCAGGAATGCCTCAGCCTGCCTGCCTTCGACCGCGCGCGCCCTGAAAATCAACCCGACGCGCCAAAGCGGGCCGGCACCGCCTGAGCGTTCAACCGGCGATGTAGCGCTGCAGCTGCTCGATCTGCTCGCTCTGCTGACTGATCACCGCCTTGACCAGGTCGCCGAGCGAAAGCACGCCGACGACCTTGCCCTTGTCGAGCACCGGCAAATATCGGACGCGTTCGTTTGTGCACAAGCGCATGCAGTGGTCGATGCTGTCGTCGGGGCCGACCGTGATCATTCCGCTGCCCATGATGTCGCTGACCAGGGTCGTCGCCGACGAGCGCCCCTTGAGGACGATGCCGCGCGCGTAGTCGCGCTCGCTGATGATGCCGACAAGCTCGCCGCCCTCCATCACCAGCAAAGCACCGATACGGTGTTCAGCCATCGATTTGATTGCGTCGATCACGGGCGAACCCGGGGCGATGGCGAGGATCTCGTGGCCCTTGTCATCGAGTAGGTGCTTGACCTGAAGCATGGCAGCCTCCGCAGGGATTCGATGCCCGCGCGGAATCGCGGGACACCAGTCTAGCGCTGTCCGCGCCGGACTGCGACGTTGTGCATTCGCACAAGCGCAACCAGGACGCATGCGCTAGTCTCGCCCACTTTCCCGCAACCAGTGGCAACGACGATGAATGCAGCGACCGCCCGCAGCAGCCAGACGAAATCGTTCTCGACGATCTTCCTGATCGAGATGTGGGAGCGCTTCGGCTATTACGGCATGCAGGCGCTGATCGTCTACTACATGGTCCAGCGCCTCGGCTTCGCCGACGAACGCGCCACCCTGGTCTGGGGTGCGGCAGCGGCGTTGATCTACGTGGCGCCGGCAATCGGTGGCTGGGTTGGCGACAAGATCCTCGGCACCCGGCGCACCATGTTGCTCGGCGCGGTGATTCTCGCCATCGGCTACGGCCTGATGGTCGTGCCGGGCGAGAGCGTGTGGTTCCTGTTCTGCGCGCTTGGCGTGGTCGTCGTCGGCAACGGCTTGTTCAAGGCCAATGCCGGCAACCTCGTGCGCAAGATCTACGAAGGCGACGACTCGAAAATCGACAGCGCCTTCACGATCTACTACATGGCAGTCAATCTCGGCGCGATGATCTCGCAGTTATTGACGCCCTGGCTGAAGGACTACGTCAACGCGCAGTACGGCAACGAACTCGGCTGGCATGTCGCCTTCGCGGTCTGCGCGATCGGCCTGGTCTTCGGCTTGGCCAACTATTCCCTCATGCGCAAGGCGATGTCGCATATCGGTTCGGATCCCGATGCGCGACCGCTTGACTGGGGCAAGCTCGGCATGGTTCTCGGCCTGGGTGTCGTCGCTGTTTTCGCTTCGGCCTACATCCTCGAGCATCAGGGCGTTGCGCGTGCCTTTGTCTACATCGCCGCCATTACCGTTGTCGGCATCTTCGGCTGGCTGATTGCCACCGGCCAACGCGGCGAGCGGGCCGGCCTGATCGCCGCCCTGGTCCTGGTCGTGCAGACGATGTTCTATTTCATCTTCTACCAGCAGATGTCGACGTCATTGAGCCTGTTTGCGCTGCGCAATATCGATCCGGCGTTCAACGTGTTCGGCAACCATCTCTGGGACTGGTCGCCGGCACAGTTCCAGGCCTTCAACCCGATCTGGATCTTCATCCTCAGCCCGATTCTCGCCTGGGTCTATGCAGTCGCCGGGCGCAACAAGAAGGATCTGTCGATCGCCGGCAAGTTTGCACTGGGCTTCGTCATCGTCGCGGCAGGCTTCTTCATCTATGGCGCGGCCGGCCATTTTGCCGATGCCAGCGGCAAGGTTTCCTCGTGGCTGATGGTCTGGGGCTATGGCGCGATCTCGCTTGGCGAACTGCTGGTCAGCGCACTCGGTCTGGCGATGATCGCGCGCTACGTGCCGGCGCGCATGGGCGGTTTCATGATGGGTGCCTATTACGTCGCCTCCGGTGTTTCGCAATACCTTGGCGGTGTCGTCGCCACTTATGCCAGCGTGCCGCAGGACATCACCGAACCGCTGCAAACCCTTCCGATCTACACCAGTCTGTTCAATCGGCTCGGCATCGCCGCCCTGGTCTGTGCGCTGATCGCGATCGCCGTCTTGCCACTGATGAAGCGACTCTCGGCAACGCACAGCGCCGAAGCGGTACTCGGGCATTCCGCGGCTGGCGGCGACATGCCGAGCATGGCCGCGGAAGAACAGGCCATGCGAAGGCCGCAATCGTGATCGAAGGCGATCAGGGTTCCAGCCAGTCGGCACCGCCGAGTTGGCGGACCTGGCGCTCGATCCAGTTGGCGCGGCGCTGCACGTAGGCCGAAGGCCGCTCGACGTGCAGTTTGCGTGGATTGGGCAGCACGGCGGCGAGCAGGGCGCATTGGCGTGGATTCAGTTGCGCGGGCGTGTTGCGGAAAAAGTGAGCGCTGGCCGCACCGGCACCATAGATGCCGTCACCGAATTCGGCGATGTTGAGATAGACCTCGATGATGCGCTGCTTTGGCCAGAGCAGTTCGATGAGGGCGGTGAAATACGCTTCCAGCCCCTTGCGCACGAAACTGCGGCCATTCCACAGGAACAGGTTCTTCGCCACCTGCTGGCTGATCGTGCTGGCACCGCGCAGCCGCGCGCCGTCCTCGGCCTCGGCCAGCGCGGACTGGATCGCATCGACATCGAAGCCGTGATGGTTCGGGAATTTCTGGTCTTCGGCCGCGACCAGGGCGATTGGCAGGTTCGCGGAAACCTCGACCAGCGGCGTCCAGCGATAGCGCAGGGTGAAATCCTGCTGACCCTCGATCAGGGCTTCCATGCGGCGTTCGATCATGAAGGCCGAGGTCAGCGGTGGCACGAAGCGCAGGATCAACACGAGCAGCACGCTCGAGGCGATCCACAGCAACGCGGCAAGGCCAAGCCAGCGGAAGATGCGGCGGGGCAGTGATCGTCTCGGAGACTTTCGGGATTCCATTGCTTCGATTGTGCCATCCAGTGAACGCTGAATGGCTGCAGAAATGCAGAGGGGCGCGGATCCGCGCCCCTCTGCTGCCTTCACACTCGCGCGTGCGCTCCTACAGCGGTGTGCACACGTAGGCCGGGTTGGCCGGATCGAAGCCGTCGACGAAGATCCGATCGGCACTGCTCAGGCGGATTTCATCGACGAACGCACCGCCCACTTCGTAGCCACCATCCGACGAGAAGCGCCAGCGCAACTGGATTGTCTGGCCCGAATACGCAGCGAGACTTGCCGAGAAGTTCTGGAACGAAGCCACCGCTGCGTCATTGGTCGGCGTCGCGGAGGTCGAGCCGGCGAATCCGGCCTTGCCAACCGGATATCCGCAGGCATTGCCGGCATTGGTCACCGTACCCGAGGCCGGGTAGCCACCATTGGGCGGAAGATCGGTCCAGCTGGCGCCGCCGTTGGTCGAGACTTCCAGCATGAGCACATCCCAACCGGTCTCGATGTTGTACTTCATCTTGAAGTCGAGCGTGGCGCTGGGCTGCACGACAATTGGCGGTGTCGTCATCGCGCCGCAGCTGCTGGCCGGATAGTTCGCCCCATCGGCACCGCTGTGATAGCTGAGGGTGCCCGAGGTGGCCGCGGTGTTGGTGACTTGCCAGGGAGCAGCGAGGTTCGAGTAGACGTGGGTATCGCCATCATCCAGGTAAGTGTTGCCATCGACGCCGCTGGGCCCGATCGCCGTGCCTGCGACGGTCTGGCTGATGGGTGCGCTGTTGCCTTGCGAATCGGTTGCCAGAACCTTGTAGTAGTAAGGCGCTGCGGGCAGTACTGCAAAATCCTCATAGCTCGCGCTTGCCACGTTCGTGGCAATCGTGGCCGGCGACGTGAAATAAGGATCCGAGGATCTCTGTACCGAATAGCTGACGGTGGGAGAAAGCGGGCAGTTCGATGTCGCGGCCGCCCAGTTCAGCGGCACCTTGCAGGTTGCATTGAGCGAGGCGCCACCGACCACGCTGGTGCCATCGAACGACGGTTGCAGGTTGCATGCGCCACCGGCTGTCGTATCGATGCAGGCCGATGCATCACCCTCGATATCGTTGCTGACGCCACGAACCTTGTAGGCATACGGATAGCCGCCCTGGCTCGTGGTATCGAGCAGAGGGCTGGATGCGGACGAACCCACCAGTCGGAAATCGCCGGCTGCCGCCGCCGCGCACGTGCCGGCCGCACGATAGAGCTGGAAGCCCTGGGCGCCACCAGCGGCACTGAAGGCAACCTGGGTGCCGCCTGCCACCGGCGCTACGCTGAGTCCCGTTGGAGCCGCGAAGGCCGGCGTGTTGGGCAGGCCGAATGCACCGGATACCGCCAGTGCATAACCCTGCCGATTCGTGTTCGGCCGCGAACCGCCAGGTACCGCCGTGCCTTTCACGCGGAACGTGTAGCTGCCGGCGGTCGGCGCGGTCAGGCGCACCTGCTCGACCGTATTGCGGATATCCGCACTGCCGCCCGTGGTCGATTCGCCGGCGGTGAAGACGTTGCCGCGATACAGCGTGGCGCCCGGTCCGACCACTTCGAGGTCGAGATTGTTGACCAGGCTCAGCGCGGCACCGCTGGTTGCCTCGGGGTCATACCAGGTCAGGGTCGCACGCAACTCCTGACCCGCCGCAACGTTGGCGATCGTGTACTCCTGCGTGTCGCCGGTCTGCACGCCGGCCACGTTGGTGCGCTCGAAAATGCGCAGGCGGCGATTGTCGTTGCCGAATGCACTCGGCGTGGTCGTGAACCAGAGGTTGGAGTCGGTCCAGCCGCGGCCCCAGCCGTAGTTGCCGTTGAAGAACTGATTGGAGGGTCCCGAACCGAGCACGGGATTGGTGCCGTTCAGGAGCACGGCCTTCAACGCCATCCCGCTCGGGTTGTAGGAGTCGGCGACGGTTTTTGTTCCGCGTGGATAGAAACCTTCGGTGAAGAACTGGCGCACGAGTCCGGCATTGCCTGCGATCGTCGGTGCGGCCATCGATGTTCCGGATAGCCCTTTCGACACGGCGGCCTCGATCGTGGCCGTGGTGCTGGCATCACCCGATGCAGAAACCGTGCTGCTCCCGGGGGCCATGATGTCCGGTTTCAGGCGTCCGTCGACCGTCGGCCCGCGACTTGAAAAGCTCGCGACTATCTTGCTGCCGGAATGTCCGAGCGCGCCGACCGTGATCGCGTTCTTGGCATTTCCTGGCGATCCTGTCGTGGTTGCACCGCTGCCGTTATTGCCCGCCGAGACAACGAAGATCATGTCTTCGATGAGCGACAGCGTGTTGTCGACGATGCGGTCGCTGCCGCTGTAGGCGCCCGCGCTCGCACTTCCCCAACTCGCACTGTGGATGCGTGCACCGGCACTGTGCGCCTGCCTGATCGTGCCGCCGAGATTGGTAATGGACAGGCAGCCCGTGGTGTCGTTGCCGATATCCTGGAACAGCAATTGCGCATTCGGCGCCATGCCATCGGCCAGTTCGTGGCCCGATGAAGTCGGCGTCGATGCGCTGTAGGTGGTGGCGCCCACCGCGCCGCCGGCATCACCAGCGATCGTGCCGCTGGTGTGCGTGCCGTGAAAGCCGGTCGGGTTGCCGCCGGGACACGTGGCGGTGTTGTCATATGCGGTTGCGCCTGGCTGCACCCAGTAGGCATAGACCTTGTTGTCGGCGTGGCTGACGCCCAGGGCCGGCGGTACCGGCGTGTCGGCTGTCGTGATCTCGATGTGGTCGCCGGCACCCTTGTTGAGTGTCGTGAACCACGCTTCATTGGCATCCAGGCCGGAATCGGAAATGCTGATGATCTGACCCGTGCCGAACAGACCGTGGTCCCAGAGCGGCTGACGTCCCGCCTCGACGGCACCGGACCCAGGTGTGCCGGCGGTCGGGGAATCACCCTGGATTGCGCTGATGCCGCCCGAATTGTTGACGTATTCCTGAAGGTGCGGTGCAACCCAGGCGACACTGTCCTCGGCGGTGGCAGCACGGACCAGGGCGTCAAGCCCCTCTTCGCCGACGTGGACGCGGGCAAACGGCACGGAGTCGTTTTCCGCAACCGATACGATCGTGGTGCCGGGAACCTTCGCAAGGGCGGCTGCGATCCGGCTGGCCGATTCGCCGGCAAAACCGAACACGTCGATTTCGAGGCCCCCTTGCGGAGCGAGTATCAAATCTGCACGGGCGCTGGTCCAGAGCGCCGGATCCAGCTTCTGTCCGGGCTGGTAGACGCCAACCCAGCGCACGTCGGCATCGGCATGCAATTCGCGCAGCGTGTTGCCGTCGAGGCGAACCTGATAGGCGTTGTTCGGGACATAGCCAAGGAAGCGCACGCCGCGCTGCTCCAGCCGCGCTCGCGCCTTCGCCGGATCGTCATTGAACTGCACGATGGCGTAGCGCCCCGATGGCACATCGGCGGCAGCGCCCGTAGCGGAGAAATCGATGCGTTCTATAACCGGGTCAATGAGGCCTGATCGAAGCAGCAGCAGATGACTGTCGCCCGCACGCGCGTCGGTCAACTGGTCGGGTGTAACCGCTGCGGGAGCAACGATCAGCAAGTTGCCGGTCGCAGCATGGGCGTTGCCAATGGCAATGATGATTGCGGCGGAGAGAGCCGTGCGCACGATGGTTTTCGATTTCATGTGTTTCCCCGGGAAATTCGGTTTTCGAAGTCTGGCAACGAATGGATGCGAATCGATTCAATTGTGCTTGAAAGGGCGGGAGCCCTGTCCAGTCCGCTGGATTGTCCGCAACGCCGATATTGGCTCGATCCGCTGCTCGAATGCTCCAGCGGTGGAACGATCTGCCGGCCAGTCCAGCGGCGGATCGGTATCCATGCGTGAAGTATCGAAGCGCTGAAATTGCTCCCGAACACCGCGCTTGTCCAGAGCCATCGGATGGGTGGTGGCAACCAGGCAGGCCTATCGCGAGCGCCAAACGCTCTGCTGCCTTGCATCCGTCATCGCCGCCCGCATTTCGCTGGATCGTATCCATCACCCGCATGCCATGACCGTGAACGACGACAAGGCCTATTCGTTCCACCTGCAGAGTGCCGGCGTGCGCGGGCAAGTCGTGCATCTCCAGTCGAGCTGGCAGCAGGTCCTCGCCACCGCCGACTACCCGGCCGGCCTGCGCCGACTGCTCGGCGAGTCGCTTGTGGCCAGCGCACTTTTTGCCGGGGCGCTGAAGTTCGAGGGAAGTCTGTCGATTCACCTGCGCGGCAGTGGTGCGTTGCGCCTGCTGTTTGCCGAATGCACCCATACCGGCGATCTGCGGGGCATCGCGCGCTGCGAAGACGACGGGCACGATGCGCATGTGGATCTCGCCCAGCCCGGGACTCAGCTCGCCATCACCATCGAGAACACGCAAAGCGAAACGCGTTACCAGGGCTTGGTCGCGGTTGAAGCAAACCAGTTGGCCGGTGCCTTCGAGGGCTATTTCGAGCGCTCCGAACAGTTGCCAACCCGCCTCATGCTGGTCGAGCGCAATGGTCGTTGCGCCGGAATCATGCTGCAGCGGGTTGCCGAAGCGGGTGGACTGGTGGCGGCAAGCGATGCCGACGCGTGGAACCGCGTGTGCCACCTGCTGGCGACCTTGGGCGAGGACGAGCTCCTCGATCTGCCGGTTGAAACCTTGCTGCTGCGCCTGTTCCATGAAGAAGAGGTGATCCTGCAGGGCGCGCGCTCGCTGCGCTTTCGCTGCAGTTGCTCGCGCAGGCGTGTGCTGGACATGCTGCGATCACTGGGGCGCGAGGAGGCTTTTGCCGGCCTAGACGCGTCGGGCAAGCTGAAGGTGACCTGCGAGTTCTGCAATCGCGACTACCTGCTGGATGAGGTCGATCTTGCCGGCCAGTTCGCCAAGTTCCCGCAGGCACCTGGTCCAGCAACCGCCCAGTAGGCGGGCTCCTGCTTCGACGGCAATCACCAGCCGGCAGGGCGAACCGGTTCCCGTCGCCCATGTGCCCATCGACAGGCTTTGCGCGAGGCATGGGCAGCACTACCGCAAGCCCCTGACTGGCAACCGAAAACTTCCATTGATTCAAGCGTTACCGGCGCATAGTTGAGACCCGGTAGACTGTTTATTTTCCGTGAATGCGGATAAACTCAACCGCAGAAGGCCGCCGTGAAACCCGCGCTCCAGACAAGGATTGCAGGGAACTTGCGAGGCTCGTCACAGTCACCTGTAGTCCCGACCGGATTCGCCAAGATCGAGATGTTGTCGCGCCTTGCCATCATCGTGTTGTCCCTGCTGCTGTCGGTTGATGCCGTCGCGCAGAAGATCGCACCTGCGACCCTGGTCGATGCACAGCGCCCCTTGGTGGACCACCTGCTGTCGATCGAGGTGGATGCGCCGCTTGCCGGCAGTTCCGCACAGGTCGTTCCCTTGTGGGCCAGCCAGGATGGGCGCCTGCTCGCCCTTGTCGCGATGTCGCGCAATGCAGGGGCACCGGCTTTGCCGCCCTCGCCGTCATTTGGTGGCGTTTCGGATCTGCGCATCGTCGATGCCACCGATCTGTTCTCTGCGGGGCTGCGTTTGCGCATGGGTCACGGATTGCGCGCCGATCTGGCGCTTGGTCGCGAGGCCTCCTTGCCGCTTTCGCAAGGTTTTGCAGCCCATCCAAGTTGTCTGTCGGCATCGTGTTTCGCTGACGCCAACGCGTTGGCCCCGGCCGAAGCGTTGGCCGCGAGCATTGGGCTGGGTTGGACATCCTTGTCCGGGTACGGCCCGGATCTATCGTTTGGTTTGTCCTGGCTGAATGTCGAAAACCAGCCATTGCCGTTGCTGTCAGGCTTTGTGGCCAATGCCGGCCCGATTGACCTGGCCCTGGTCGACATGCCCGGCTTGGTTGATTACCGCTTGAATTCATTGCGGCAGGTGAACGCGCGGGGAGTCTGGCAGTTGGGGCAGGACAAGCTCGTCGATCTGAGTGCTGCCCTCGGTCGCTCCAGGGTCTCGCCAATCTGGTACGGACTGACGAATTCGGGGCTCGATCTGGATCAGGCTTCGCTCGGACTGGGGCTGGCCAGCGGTCCCTTGCGTGGCAGCATAGTTGGCAGGATCAGCAGCATCGAGGTCCCCGGCCAGATTGGCACTCGTCGCTGGAGTGGCCTTGACCTCGGCGTGTCCTGGCGCACCCCTTGGCGCGGCGAAGTCACCGTTGGCGCGCAAAACGTGTGGTCTGCCCAGCTTGATGCATCGGCACCCCGCGAGGCCGATCCAAGCCAGGCGCGCATGCCTTACGTGCAGTATCGGCAGGATCTCTGAGCCATCCCGCTCGCCGGCCACGGCATGGTTTCTTCCGGTCGTTGGCATGCCGCCGTCATCGTCATTGAGCGCGCAGCCTGTTTCGATTCCCGTCTTCCCCTGCCTGGTGCCGTTTGCGCCTGGGGCCGTCTGCGCAGCATCCTCGTCCGCTGGAAGTCGGATCGATCCATCGGGATCTGCTCCGCCTCCGGCACCCGAGATCTAACTTGCTGAATATGATGAGTTAAATGTCGAATTTGCGGGCCTTGTTAAGGCCGCAATCAGGGATTCCCATAACGTGAGAATGTTGTTAGTATCCCGCCAATGCCAGCAGCCATCTGGTCTGTTTTTGGCTACCCAGCAGCAGGGAATGAGTGCCTCATAGTTCCTTTCCGCGCAACGTCCCGAATCCGTGTCACCTGTAACACCACTCTAAAAACGTTGGAGAGCGTAATGAGATTAACGAACAACGAGCTTCTGAAAGCTGTGCGACTCGCGCTGTATGCGAGTGCCACGGCCGCCGTGGGTCTGACTTCCATTCCGGTATTTGCCCAGGACAACAACGAGCAGGGCAGCGAAAGGCTGGAAACCATCGTAGTGACCGGTTCACGCATTCGTCGCGTTGACGTCGAAAGCGCAAGCCCGGTGTTTTCGATCGAGAAAGCCGATATCCAGAAGAGCGGCAAGCTCACCATCGGTGACCTGATCCAGGAAAGCCCGTCAATCTCGGGCGCGGCAACCAACCCGTCCGTGAACAACGGTGGTGGTAGCGGTGCTTCGACGGTATCCCTGCGCGGCCTCGGCTCGCAGCGCACCCTGTTGCTGGTCGACGGACGTCGTCTTGCTTATGCGGACGTCAACTCGATTCCGATCAACATGGTCGAGCGCATCGACATCCTCAAGGATGGCGCCTCGGCGATCTACGGCTCCGACGCAATCGGTGGCGTGGTCAACTTCATCCTGAGCAAGAACTACCAGGGTCTCTCGGCCTCGTTCGACTACGGCATCTCCGATCGTGACGACGGCGAGCGTCGTGGTTTCCAGATGAACCTCGGTCATTCGAGCGACCGTGGCAGCATCAACATCGGTGCCACCTACAACAAGCAGGACGCCATCGGCGCCGGCGACCGCAGCTTCTCCAATCCGGCCCTGTACAACTACTACGGCACGGTCATTTCCCTCGGCTCCGGCTCGGTTCCAGACGGTCGCTTCTCCATTCGGCGTACCGCCGCGGAGGCCGTCGGCATCTTCTGCCCGGGCAGCAGCACCAACGTCAACGTCACCCGTATCCACGGTGCCGAAGGTACCGACGCTTCGCAGTTCCGTTGCTATGTGGGTGGCGGTGACAACAACGACACCTACAACTATTCGCCGTTCAACCTCGAGCTGACCCCGCAGGAACGCGGTGGCCTGTTCGTCAACGGCAATTACCGCCTCACCGATACGGTCGAAGCGTACGTGACGGCGTTCACCAACAAGACCCGTTCGCGCTACATCATCGCGCCGCTGCCGCTGATCGTCGCCCAGCTCGGTGCGCCGATTTCCGCGCAGAGTGTCTACAACCCGTTTGGCGTCAACATTTCCTCGGGTGGTATCCGCGACGTCTTTGGCGGCAATCGTGAAGGCATGTTCGAAACCCAGGCCGACCAGTTCAGCTCCGGCTTGCGTGGCAGCTTCGGCGACACCTGGCAGTGGGATGCCGGCATCACCTGGGCGCGTACCTCGCAGGATACGGGCAACACCGGCTACTACTACCTGCCGGCCTTTGCCGACGCCATCGGCCCGTCGTTCTATGACGCCGACGGTATCGCACGTTGCGGTACGCCGACGGCTCCGATCGCCGATTGCACACCGCTCAACCTGTTCAACCTGGACGCCACGACGGCTGCCGGTGCCTTGACCCGTGCCCAGCTCGATCAGCTCCAGTTGACCGTGCGTTCGCACAGTTATTCGACGCAGAAGAGCGCGCAGTTCAACCTCACCGGCGAAATCTTCGATCTGCCGGCCGGTGCGGTCGGTCTCGCGGTCGGTGGCGAATACCGGAAGGACTACCAGTACTTCCAGCCGGACTTCGTCTCGACCATTCGCGATCCGAACGCGGGCAGCTGCCTGACCTTCACCGACGCCTGCGGTTCGCCCTCCAGTGGCCAGCTCAGCGTGCGTGAGTTCTACGGCGAGTTGTTCATCCCGATCCTGGCCGACCTTCCGTTTGCCAAGTCCCTCAACATGACCCTGGGGTCACGTTATTCGGATTACTCGGCATTCGGTACCACGACCAATTCCAAGATCGGCATCGAGTATCGTCCGATCGACGACCTGATGTTGCGTGGCACGATCGCTGAAGTCTTCCGTTCGCCGACCATCAGCGACCTGTACGGTGGCACCACGCCAAGCGCCGATACCTATAATGATCCTTGCAGCGGCCTCGTTGCGGGTGATCCGCGCCTGTCCAATCCGGCTTGCGCCGGTCTGGCACCGGGCTTCGTGCAGGTGACTGCGCAGACTCAGGCCCTGTACGGTGCCAACGCGTTCGTGCAGCCGGAAAAGGGTCGCACCTTCACCTGGGGTGCCGTGTATGACCCGCAGTGGCTGCCGGGCCTGTCGACCTCTCTGGATTTCTGGAAGGTCAGGCTGACCGACACCATCGGCGCGATCGGTACCCAGGTCATCATTGACCAGTGCTTCACCTTCGGCCGTTTCTGCAACCTGTTCTCGCGTCAGCTCGGTGCCGGCGGCAATGGCGACATCGCCTTCGTCAGCAACCTGACCCAGAACATCGGTCGCATCGATACCGATGGCGTGGACTTCAGCATCAAGTATCGTCTGCCGGAAACCCGCTTCGGCAACTTCAACGTCTCCTTGGATACGACCTACGTCGCCAAGTATGACGCCGAAGTGATCGAAGGCGACATCACCACGCGTTACCATCGCGCAGGTACCTACACCTCGTCTTCGGCTGGCGGTGATGGCAACTACGCACGCTGGCGCGGTCTGGGTGCGATCAGCTGGAACATGGGCGCGTTCGATGCAGGATGGCGCATGCGTTTTGTCGGTCCGACCCGTTTCGGTGACTACGACACGGCCGGTGACGGCTCGCAGGTTGTATCGCCGGGTGGCGATCCGCTCGACAACTCGTTCCGCATCGGCGGTTCGACTTTCCACAACCTGACGGCCGGATACAATGCCGAAGCCATCAACACGCGCTTTGAAATCGGCGTGGACAATGTCTTCGACAAGCAGCCGCCGATCCTGTGGCAGTACGGCTTCAACGGCAACACCGACGAGCGTACCTATGACGTCGTCGGCCGCTACTACTGGGCTCGTGTTGGCGTGAAGTTCTAAGCGAACGTTTCAAGCGCGTAAAAGGAGGCCGCGTGGCGAAAGCCACGCGGCCTTTTCATTGTGAGAGTGCACTGTCGTGCGGGTAATGCACGGCGTGCGTCCGAATGCAGGAGCCATTCAATGTTGCAGCGTGCATTTGAAGCCTATCAATCGGGCAACCCCAGGCAGGCCGAGACGCTTTGCCGGGAATTCCTTGCGAGCAAACCGGAAGACCAGGTGGCCATGCTCGTCCTGGCCATGAGCCTCGATGCCCAACACCGGACCATCGAGGCCATCCAGCTCTTCGAGCGCCTGACCGTCTTGTCCCCGGAACAAGCCGAGAATTGGGCGAATCTGGGCACCGTGCTGCGTGCGGCCGGACAGGTCGCCAAGGCCGAGCAGGCATTTCGCTCTGCCTTGGATCGCGATGGCGGAGACGCGAACTCGCTGTTCAACCTCGGATCGTTGAGCTTCGACAAGGGAGACTATGGCGAAGCACGCCGCTTTCTGCTGCGGGCATTGGAAACTGCGCCGGACGATCCATCAATCCGCACCCTTGCCATCGCCGCGTGCTTTGAATGCGCCGATTTCGAGCAGACCGATCGCCTGCTAGTCGACTGGGAGCGATGGGCAACCGGGAACGTCGAGGTACTCACCGATCTCGGTTGGACATTGACCCGATTGACGCGCGCCGAAGAAGCCGGGCGGGCACTCGAGATGGCGGCACAGATGATGCCGAACAACACCCGCGTCGACCTGCGCCGCGCGGCATTTTACGAACGGACCAATCGCGTTGCGGAATCGCGCGCGCTGCTCCAGCAGATTCCGCAGGAAGCGCTCGACCGGGTCGGGCTTGGCACCGATGCAACGATCCTGCGCGCCGATCTGGCCGCGCGCGGCGACGATCTGGAAGGCGCGCGTCATCTCTACGAAAAGCTTGTTGTCGACGCCGATCTGGTTCGTCGTGACCCGCAACTGCCGTCGCAACTGGCCCGCGTATGTGATCGACTGGATGATCCTGCCGCGGCGATGATGTGGCTCGTCCACGGTCGTACGCTGCATCTGGCGCAACTGCGCGAACGCGCACCCCAGATTTTCGAAGAGGGTGCGGATCCCTTGCGCATCATCCGCCAGCCACTGTCCGCGGGACAGGTTGCCGCCTGGAAGCCCGTCAAGGCTCCCAGTGCGGAGGAATCACCGATCTTCGTGGTGGGCTTTCCGCGCTCCGGCACCACCATGCTGGAAACCATGCTCGATGCGCATCCAAAGTTGGCCAGCATGGACGAGCGCGCGTTCATCCAGGATGTCGTCGACGAAATGCACAGGATGGGTTTCGCCTATCCCGTCGGTCTCGGCGAGCTTGACGACGCGCAATGCGCCCGCCTGCGCACGACGTACGCCAATCTGGTGAGGACCCAGGCCCGGGTCGATCCGACCCTGCGCCTGGTCGACAAGAATCCACTCAACATCATGCGCTTGCCGCTGATCGTCCGACTTTTCCCGAAGGCCAAGATCATCCTTGCCC
>Ga0209476_10000838_pt1 | contig 21248 bp, 22 predicted proteins | sample KloWWTrecipitate_FD_187179 | JGI IMG/M metagenome (GOLD analysis project Ga0209476, IMG submission 187179) | Active sludge microbial communities from Klosterneuburg, Austria, studying microevolution and ecology of nitrifiers - Klosterneuburg... | ecosystem: Engineered > WWTP > Aerobic digester... | reverse complement strand
ACGTCGATCTCATACCCGGGGGCGTAGAGCAGGACATGGCACCAGTAGTCGGCAACCGTTCTGATGTGGGCCTGCCAATCGATGAATCCTGGGCCGAAGTTGAAGTACGGCGCCAACAGATCGTCCTGGCCGACATCGACATACTGACGCGTGACCATTTCCACGATCTCTTCTTCGGTGTCGAGGTCCCGTCCCCGATGCGTCCACGGCCCGGAACGGTTCAGGCTCTCCACCCGAACGACACCTGGCACCATCGCCGCGTCGGGTTCACGGAAGAACTGCACATAGAACCGGGCATCCGTCGACGGCTCGACCTGATGCTCGATCCCGGGCACGATCACCGCGCTGTCGCCAGCCTCAAGGCGTTCATCACGAGGTGCATCACCCTCGAGGTCGACGTAACGGACGGCGCCAGCCTGAACACGAAGCTCGGCCCACACCGTCGTGCGATGCGAACTGGCCAGCGCATCGGGCAAGGTCGCGAAGTCGAACAGTGGTGTTCGGCGCGCCTCAAGGAGTTGCGCAGGAAGTCTCGGCTCATCCATCGGGTTGCCCCCTCGTGTTGGTACCTCGACGACAGTACCCGCGCGGGACCGGCGAACGGCCCGGTGTGGGAAGCTGCCGAGATGAAGATGACCACGCTCGCTGACGCACCCGCCTACGACAGCGAGCAATTCGTCGCCGCGCCACTCCTCGATGGCAACCAGTCGAACGTGCGCATCATCCGGCTCAGCCCGGGCCAGACCCTCCCGCCCCACACCCACTCAACGTCAGATCTCATGATCTACATCGTCGAAGGCACCGGGACCCTGACCATGGACGGCAACACAGTGAACTTCGATGCCGGTTCGCTGGCCTACTTCCACGGCGACGAGGAACTTCGACTTTCCAACACCGGCACGACCGGCCTCACCGCACTCGCGTTCCTGGCCCCACCGTTTCCCCCGAAGCCCACCTGAGACCCGGCATGCGGCCCAACGACGGGTCAGTACCGCGCCTCAGACCTGCGGGTAGACGGAGCACATTGCCGTGATGCCTCAATGCGCACATCGACCCGCTCCGCTCGGTCGGCGGGGTCACTCGGTCGACAGTTCGATCAGCGAAGGCTCGGCTGCAATCGAACGATGAAGCCAACGCCGCCGGGTCGGTAACATCGCGGCCGGGCGAATAGCGGCCGTCCTTGCGACGAAGAGGCCGAGGACCTCGTCGTGCGACGCGCAGTCGAACGCCGGCGCAGCGACTGGGACGCCGGCGTGTCCGCGGTTCGAAACGTTCCCCTTCCGGCACACACTGAGTTTCGCTCGGTCTGCAGCGAGATTTGGGGCGTTCCGGACCGCGATCGCACCGGGTGGCGTGGGTCGGTCCGCTCGCGGCGAGCTGACGGGGTGCGGGCAGGCGGATGCCGGGACACCCACACGAAACTGGCGAGATTCAGTGCCTGAAGACGGGGTATCCGCCAAAGCGGATGCTGGCGCCGGCCAGGACGAACAGGACCGCGGCGAGGCTGACGATGCGGATGTGCCACGCAAGGGTCGGCAGGGTCGCGTCCGAGAGCTTCGGAATGACTCGGAACCTGGCGTGCACGGCGAGTCCGACCGTGACCGCCAGGAGGCCGAGCTTGAGCTGGACCACCCGTGCGACCGAGTTACCCTCGAACCAGTGGTCGGGTGAACCGAGGAGGTGCTCGGCGAGCCACAGACCAGTGACGATCTGCACCCCGAGAGCCGGGAGGCCGATCCGCTCGAATCGCTGCTCGAACTGGCTGACGATTGCCGCACGCTGTTGCCGGAGGGCGTCGGGGAGGATCGTCAACGCGAGCACCAGGTGGCCACCGGCCCAGATGGTGGCACCGAGGATGTGCAGGCTCAGGAAGGTGTAGTAGCTCGCCATCTCAGGTTTGCCTCCTCATCGATTGGCCGAGGCGAGTCCAGGTGGACCGATCGGCGTGCGCAGTCGTCAGACACGATCGCTGCTCTTCGTCCCGGCGAGCAGTCCTCCGGCGCGGATCACGATGTCGGCGAGCCAGACCGCCAGCACGGCGGCGAGGACCGGGCCGCCACCGGCAAGGGCCGCGACGGCCGCGATGTTGCCGGCAGTGAGTGAGACCCAGGAGCGGGTGATGGCGAAGCCGGCGGTAAGGCGTTGGTGTCCGCCACCGCGCAGCACGGGGCCGAGGTAGGCGAGCGACGCGACGAGGATCTGCACGAAGCCGCCGATCACAAGGGTTTGCAGGATCGCATGATCGTCGGTCCTCCGCAGGCTGGCGAGCGCCAATGCCACGGTCATCGCCACCCACCATGCGATTCCAGACATCAACTGCAGCAGCCGCGGTCCAGCCCACCGAAGGCGCCCCTTCGAATACACCGGCAGCATTGCGGCGACAACGAGCAGGCCCATCGCATACGTGATGAGTCCGCCCGCGGCGACGCCCGATCGATCGAGGATCTGCCCCGACGCAGCGACTGCGGTGGCGGCGGCGAGAACGAAGAACGTGATGCGCATCGTCGTGGGCGTGGCGCGTGACGACATCTTGCTGCGCACTTGCGTCGCGGCGAAGTAGGGCAGGGTTGCAGCGATGACGAGGCCGACGAGACCGAACACGTTGAGCACCAGGTGCGCCCCGCGAATCTCGACGTTGCGGCTGCCGCCGCGACCGACGCCGAGCACGATCCCGAGCGACATCCCGACAGCACCGGCGACGACAGCGGCCACGTAAGCCTCGATCGCCGGAGCGAAGCGGTCGGTCACCGCCTGACGCAAGATCCGGATCACGATGAAGCCCAACGCAACCATCGCGACGACCACCGTGGCTCCCCCAGCGGCGAACAAGAATTTGCGGTCGGTCTCATGGCCGACGACGAGCACGACCGCACCGATCGCGAGCGCCCATCGCTGCCCACCGGCCACCGCCGGTCGTGGGGCAGGGGCAGACGACCAGGTGACGGCGAGCATCTGGGTGGCGGCGGAGATCGCGCTCAGCAGCCCACCGACGACGAAGAGGTGCAGCGGCATCCACCAGCCGGCGCGCGCGACCATGCTGAGGACCGCCGCCACCGCGAACCCGGCCGCGACAATGAGCCCACGTCGGGTCTGGGCGTGCACCTCAGCGACGCGCCCGGGCGCACCGCGACCGGCGGCTGAGCCGACGTGGGTGTCCGTCGGTTCGGTAGGGAGCGGCACGGATCGGGTCATCGCAGCGCTCGTCAGGTCGATGCGGCTGGATCGAGCGACACGGCGTGACCGAGTAGTTGGTGGCTGTGGACTCGGGCGACGTTGTCGGCGAGGTCGCGGGCGCGTTGCGCGTTGGGTCCGGTCCAGCCGAGCTCGATCGTCTCGTGGAACAGGGTCAGCCATCGCTCGAAGTGCGCTGCGGTGAACTCGCGCTGCGCATGGACGAGCATGTGGGCACGGAACGGGTTGCCCTGATAGCCCGGTTGACCGAGCAGCGCCCGGCACCAGAACGCGGCCAGCTTGGGCAGGTGCTCGTTCCAGTCGACCCGTGCGACCTCGTTGAACATCGGGCCGAGGAGGTCGTCCTGGGTGACGTCGGCATAGAACCGGCGGACCATCTCGGCGATCTCGTCGTCGCTGTCCAGATCACCGGTCGGATCCGGTCGCGGACTGTCTCGCATCAACTACTCCAGACATCGCCTTTGGAATATTTCTAGTATACACTGTGATAAAGTCAGGTGCGAGCAGGGAGAGCAATCAATGTCCGATGTCATCGAAGCACTTGTCGAGCGGGAGTACGCGTTCGGGTTCCACAGCGATCTCGACACCGACCTGGCCCCGAAGGGTCTCGACGAGGACGTGGTGCGGCTGATCTCCGCGAAGAAGGGCGAGCCGGAGTGGCTGCTGGAGTGGCGGCTCGCCGCGTTCTGTCACTTCCTCACGCTCGAGGAACCGACTTGGTCCAACGTTCATCATCCGCCGATCGACTATCAGGACATGCACTACTGGGCTGCCCCCAAGCCCAAGCCGCAGCTCGCCAGCCTGGACGAGGTCGATCCCGAGATCCGCGCCACGTTCGACAAGCTCGGTATCTCCCTGGCCGAGCAGGAGCGTCTCTCCGGGGTTGCGGTCGATGCGATTCTCGATTCGGTCTCGGTGGCCACCACGTTCAAGGCCAAGCTGGCCGAGGCGGGCGTGATCTTCTGCTCGTTTTCCGAGGCGGTGCGCGAGCATCCCGATCTGGTCCGCAAGTACCTGGGTTCGGTCGTCGGATACCGGGACAACTTCTTCGCGGCGCTCAACTCGGCGGTGTTCTCCGATGGCTCGTTCTGCTTCATCCCCGCGGGAGTGCGCTGCCCGATGGAGCTGTCGACGTACTTCCGGATCAATGCCGCCCAGACCGGCCAGTTCGAGCGAACCTTGATCGTCGCCGAAGAAGGGGCGAGTGTCAGCTACCTCGAAGGTTGCACGGCGCCGATGCGTGACGAGAATCAACTGCACGCCGCCGTCGTCGAGTTGATCGCTCTCGACGACGCGTCGATCAAGTACTCCACCGTGCAGAACTGGTATCCGGGTGATGCTGATGGCAAGGGCGGCATCTACAACTTCGTGACGAAACGCGGCCGCTGTGCCGGAGCTCGTTCGAAGATCTCCTGGACCCAGGTCGAGACCGGTTCGGCGATCACCTGGAAGTACCCGAGTGTGATCCTGCAGGGCGACGACTCGGTCGGCGAGTTCTACTCGGTGGCGGTCACGACCAACCATCAGCAGGCCGACACCGGCACCAAGATGATCCACATCGGTCGCAACACGCGCAGCACGATCCTGTCCAAGGGGATCTCGGCCGGCCACGCGCAGAACACCTACCGGGGTCTGGTCAAGATCCTGCGTTCGGCGACGGGCGCGCGCAACCACACCCGTTGTGACTCGCTGCTGATCGGGCCGGAGTGTGGAGCACACACCTTTCCCTACGTCGAGGTCAAGAACGACACCGCCCAGGTCGAGCACGAGGCGTCGACCTCGAAGATCGGCGAAGACCAGCTGTTCTACTGCCGCCAACGCGGCCTCACCGAGGAGGATGCCACATCCATGATCGTCAACGGCTTCTGTCGCGAAGTGTTCGACGAGCTCCCGATGGAGTACGCGGTCGAGGCCCAGGCACTGATGCGCGTCAGCCTCGAAGGGGCGGTGGGGTGATGCTGCACATCGCCAACCTCCGCGCCTCGATCGCAGGCAAGACGATCCTGAACGGGCTCGATCTCGACATCGCCGCCGGCGAGGTCCACGCCATCATGGGTCCGAACGGCGCCGGCAAGAGCACCCTGGCAAACGTGCTCGCCGGACGCGATGGCTACGTCGTCAGCGGTGAGGCAACCTTCGAAGGCGTCGACCTGCTGGCGCTCGCGCCGGAGGACCGTGCTGCAGTCGGAGTGTTCCTTGCCTTCCAGCACCCCGTCGAGATCCCCGGCGTCGGCAACATGTACTTCTTGCGCAGCGCAGTCAACGTGGTGCGCGCGAAGCGTGGGTTGCCGGAGATCGGCGCCATGGACTTTCTCGGTGTGGCCAAGGAGCACATGGCGCGACTCGAGATGGATCCTGCCTTCCTCAGTCGCTCGGTGAACGCCGGTTTCTCCGGTGGCGAGAAGAAGCGCAACGAGATCCTGCAGATGTCGATGCTCGAACCCCGCCTGGCGATCCTGGACGAGACCGATTCAGGACTCGATATCGATGCCCTCCGGATCGTCGCCCAGGGCATCGAGCGGCTACGCAGTCCCGATCGATCGATGCTGATCATCACCCACCACCCGCGCCTACTCGACGACGTTCGACCCGACTACGTCCACGTGCTCAGCGGCGGACGGATCGTGCGGTCCGGCGACCATCACCTCGCTGCCGAGCTCGAAGCCAACGGGTACACCTCCACCCTTGCGGCGGTGCCCGCATGAAAGCGGCGGACGGTTCGGTGATGGACTACCCGTCCACCAAGGAAGAGGCCTGGCGGTACACGCCGGTCGACGAGATCGTCTCCCGGCTGGCAGCGGCAGCGACGATGCCTGCGACCGGCACATCGGTGTCACGCCAGGTTGTCGACGCGCTCGCCGGCGACCACGGCGGACCACGCCTCGTGTTCGTGAACGGCGTCTACGACGCCGACCTCTCCGACCACGACAACGTCCCTGCCGGCCTGTGGTGCGGGCTCGCCGATCTGTCGCACGGCCGGGCCGTCGCGAATGTTGCGCTGGCCGGCATCGATCGGGCGGTCGATGGGTTCCTCGCCCGCAACCACGCCGACGGCCACGACAGTGCCGTGGTCGTCGTCGACCCCGGCGTGCGGATCGACGTGCCGGTTCACGTCGTTCACGTCTCCGCACCCGACAACACGGGTGAACGTGCTGACTCCGCCACCGTCTCGCATCCGCGCACGATCATCGACGTGGGCTCCGGCAGCCGCATCGCTCTCATCCAGACGTACTGCGGGCTCGACGGCCGCGCGGTGACGAACGCCTCCACGACCATCCGCGTCGGCCGCCACGCCGAGGTCGACCATTGCCGGGTCCAGACCGAGTCGACGGCGGCGACGCACGTCGGCCACACCCGAATCGAGCAGGAAGAGGGCTCTCGACTGCGGATGACCTCGGTGACGATCGGCGGCGACATCGCCCGCAACGCGATCGATGTCCACTTGCACGGACCCGACGCCCAGACCGAACTCGTCGGCGTCAACGTGACCACGGGCCGTCAGCGTCACGACACCGTGGTCACCGTCGATCACGCCGCGTCGCGATGCGCGAGCACCCAGCGCTTCACCGGCGTCGTCGACGACCACGGTCGCGGCTCGTTCAGCGGCGAGATCATCGTGCGACCGGGCACCGTCGCCACCGACGCCCATCAATCCAACCGGAACCTGGTCCTCAGCCCGAACGCAGAAGCCGACACCCGACCATGGCTGCAGATCCTGGCCGACGACGTGCGCTGCACCCACGGAGCCACCGTCGGCCGCCTCGACGACGATGCACTCTTCTACCTGCGCAGCAGGGGCATCCCCCTCGACGAGGCACGGACGATGCTCATCGGCGCGTTCATCCGCGACGTCACCGACGCGATCCCGCATCCGTCACTCCGCACCCATGTCGCGGCGATCATCGCCGCGAGCAACGGCATGGTTGCGACCGATCCCGAGCGGATGCGATGAGCCCCTGGTCCCCGATCGAACTCACCCGCGACTGCACGGCCACCACCGTGCCTCGCGGTGAGCAGGTCGCCCTCACTGCAGGCGGACTCGTCGAGATCGTCCAACGACTCGGCGGCAGCATCACGGTGCGCACCGAGATGGGTTCGCTCCTCCGTCTCGATGGTGCCGACGCCGACGTGCTCGGCCTCGAAGTGGTCAACGATGTCAGTGCGGGCACGGCAACAGGGGGGTTCGAGCTCACTCGCGTCACCGACGCGCTGCAGGGCATCTACGACCCCGAGATCCCGGTCAGCATCGTCGAGCTCGGTCTCATCTACCGCTGCGAGGAGGTTCCATGCCCGGACGGAACCAGGCGAATCGAGATCGACATGTCCATGACCGCTCCCGGCTGCGGCATGGGCGACGTTCTGCGCGCCGACGCCCTCCGCGCTGTCCAGGCTGTCCCGGGCGTCGACGAGGTCGACGTCACCCTCGTCTGGGATCCACCATGGACGATCCAACGCATGAGCGAAGCGGCCCGCCTCCAACTCGGGATGCTCTGATCCACATGAGCCCTCGGATCTGGATCCGCCGGGCCTACGAGCCGCCGTCGCTCGTGGACGGCCACCGCGTACTCGTCGATCGTCTCTGGCCACGCGGGATCAGCAAGACCGAGCTGCGCATCGACACATGGGCGCGCGATGTGGCGCCGAGCGATGAGCTGCGGAGATGGTTCGGTCACGACGCGACGCGATGGAACGAGTTCCGCACCCGCTACCGGCGCGAGCTCGAAGCCCACACCGGCGCGGCAGCCGTCGAGTTCGCCGCCCTCGTCGACCGCGTCGCGGCCGGACGCGTCACGCTCGTGTTCGGTGCCCGCGACAGGCGGCACAGCAACGCGGTCGTGTTGCGAGAGGTACTCGAGGAGCGCACCAGCTCACCGACGAAGGCCTCCACCTCGAGGGCGTCCGGCGAGTGACCCCCTCTCAACAGTCTCGACACGTGCCGACCACCAACGACCGCAACGCATCACAGCCGTGGCGACCCAGCATTCCCTTGTTGGCCGCCGGCAGTGTGGCGATCATCGCCGGTGGCTTGGCCGCGGCCGTGACAGGCCCCACCGAGTGGGACCATGGTTCATGGGTGGCAGCATTCCTCGTTCTCGTGACAGGTGTCGCCCAGATCGGCCTCGGCACTGGCCAGGCACAACTCGCCCCCGTCACTCCGGGCATCGGCTTCGCCGCTGTGGAATGTGCGTTGTGGAACGCGGGCTGCCTGGCCGTGATCGTCGGAACACTGCTCTCGGCTCCGATCGCCGTGTCCATCGGTAGCGCACTGTTGGTAGCCGCTCTCGGGATGTCCACGTTCGCCGTTCGGGGAACCGGTGGACGAAGGTTACTCCTCGTGCTGTACCGGGCGTTGCTGATCGTGCTCCTCGTGAGCATCCCGATCGGCACCACACTCGCGTGGACGCGACACTGATCTCACATCATCCCCGCGCAGCCTCGACGCGCGTCGACGGACCGGCGCTGCGCGGCCGTCACTGCGCTTCGCCGAGCTCCTCCCACCACTGACACCACCACTGCGCTCCAACGAGGATGCGGAGCTTCGGGTGCCAGCAGTACGAGAGGTCGGCCGTGTTCTCCAGGTAGTAGACGCAGTTCTCGCATTTCTCAGCGCCCGAAGGCTTTCCCTTCAGCACGGCATTCTGTGCGAGGTAGCGCAGCTCGAGCGAGAGCTTCTCGTCGATCTCTTTGGGCTCGGGGTCGGGGATGACGTAGTCGGTCATCGCTGGACCGCGCCAACGCTTGCCGCGAGGCGCTCCACGAGCAGGGCCCGGGCTGCAGGGAACAGCACGTTGTTCTCCTTGTGCACATGGAGATGCGTATCAGCCTCGAGGTCGGCCAGGGCCCGATAGCACGCCGCGTATGAGGCGCATCCATCCGCAGGTGTGACGAAGCCACCGGTCACGCGTCGCAGCTCCTCGAGGAGTGCACCGACCGTCTCGTGCTCGCTCGCGAGCACCTCGATCTGCTCCGCCAGCTGTTCGATGTCGGGTGAGGACTGATCCGCCGGCGCAGACAGGTGCCGGATCATCGGGAACAGCACCTGTTCCTCCCGGATCAGATGCGGTTCGAAATCGGCGCGCAGCTCGGCGAAGAGCCGTTGGACCTCCGCGAGCTCATGGTGCCGATCGCCGTGCACGTTGACGATCTTGTCGACCAGTGCGCTGATGCGCGAGAGCTCGGACCACAGGTAGCGGTGGTGGACGGATTCGATGTGATCGACCAGATCAGCCGGCCCGAGCGACGCCCATGCTGCGGCCGGTTCATCGACGCGGACGGCCGACAGTTCGTCGGCGACGGCCTGTGGGTCCGCGCCGATCTCGACGGCTGCAGCGGCGAGGGTCCGGGCTCCGTGGCAGCAGTAGTCCAGACCGCGCCGTTCCAGGTCGGTGGCCAGTGATGGGTGGAGGGTGACGATCTCGCCGAGTGTCATCGATGGGTTGATGGTGTTCATGTCGGACCTCGCAGGTGGCGTGTCGCAAGCCGCCTTGTGGGCGACTCGCTGGTGGATGCATGGCGCCGAGAGGGCGACCGGTTCGAGGGGCACCATCCGGATCTCGTTGGAGAACATCTCGATGCCGTGCAGATGGTCGCGGATGGTCGCGGTGATCACGTCGAGCGCGGCGTCGTCGTGGTCGATCTCGATGCACGATTCACCGATCGATCCGTGGACCGCGCTGACCCCGTCGATACGGCCGAGGCCATCGAGCGCCTCGTTGAAGCAGATCGAGCAGTTGGCCCCGGCAATTCGCAGTGTTGTCTGCATGGTCGCCTTCTTTCAGGAATCGAGCCGCCCGGCTGGGCGGATCGGTCAATGTCGCGTCAGCGAGCTGGCGGGGCGGGCTTCCACCCGGTCCGTGCCGCGCGACCAGGTACGTGCTTCGTACCTGGTCGAGATCGATCGCGTGCTTCGCGTCCACACCTACAAGCTACTCCATGCCCCGGTTTATTTCTACCAATCACTGTATATAATCGTCGGCGAGTGAACTGCCGGGAGGCGTCGAATGAAGGTGTGGATCGATCAGGACCTCTGCACCGGGGACGGCCTGTGCGCGGAGATCGCCCCAGACGTGTTCTTCGGTCAGGATGACGGGCTCTTCTACGTCCAAGAATCAGCAGCGAACTTCGGCACCGAAACGCTCTTCGACGGCACGTCGAACCCTGCCGGGTCCGATGGCATGGCACGGATTCCGGACAACGGCATGGACCGCGTGATCGAGGCCGCCGAGGAATGCCCCGGCGAATGCATCTTCATCGAAGTCGAATGAGCTCCTCGTTGGTCCACGGCGGGCTCAACGCTCGACGTGACAACGCAGGCGGCATTGCCCTCGACGCGGGTCCCTTGGGATGAGTTCGTCGATCACGAGACCGACGAGTGAGTCGGCAGCACCGAACGCGATACCGAGATGCAGCCCGCAGACCGTGTCGGGATCGACGAGCGCCGTTGTCTCGAACGGACATGCACCCAACGTGATGTCGACCTGATCGCCGCGTTGTTCGGCGACGGGCTGGAAACCGTGCTGGGCCATCTGCTCGACCAACCGTGCGACCGGATCGGCAACATCACTCGATCCGAGTCGACCGCGTCGACCGGCACGACGACCGACTTCGACCGCCGACTCCCCGGTGCGGATGATCTCGGTCAACATCAGGCTCAGTCGCTCGTACGGCCCGGCCACCCCCCACCGACTGTCGGCCGATGCGTCGACCGTGTAGCGCAGTCGGGGGCGACCCCGTCCGACCGAGGGCGCGGTCGACTCGACGACGAGGCCGGCCTCGACGAGCTTGGCGAGATGCTGCCGGATGGCATTGTGGTGAAGACCGAGATGCTCGGTGAGCTCGGCAACCTCGACGGGCCGCGCCGCGTCGGCGATGTACCGGAAGAGTTCGTGACGAGTTGGATCGCCGAGCGCGCGAGCCTGGATCTGCAGCGTGCTCATCGAGCGCCGACCGTGCTCGCCACGGCCAGGATCAACAGCAGGAGCACGACTCCAGCCATCAGTAGATTCGCCTTCAGTGCCGGATGAGCCGGTTGCTCCCGACCCCGATCAACTTGGTTCTGCTTCACCGTCTTCGACCCCACGGTCTGGTTGGACATCTGCTCTCCCACTCGGCGCCGCTGGACCGATGCCGAACTCTGACAGTAGTTGTTCGGCTCGAACGACTCAGCTCGTAGTTTATCTAGTAGGTTGTGGAATTATAGACGAGAGCGAAAGTCGAGATGCGGACCATGTGTGATTACTGCGGCTGCCGGCGATCGGGCCCCACGGCGGAACTGGCTTCCGAGCACGTACGCCTCCTTGAGCTCGGCGAGATGCTTCACGATGCGCTGCACGACGGTGCGGACGCGACCACTGTCTTTGCCGAGTTTGTCCGGCTGCTGCAGATGCATGCCGCCAAGGAGGAGATCGGGCTGTTCGAGCAGGCGCGGTTACTGGAGCCGCTGGCCGATCAGATCGAGGTGCTGTGCCGAGAGCACGCCGACCTGCACCGCTGGCTCGCCGGCGGTCTCACCGGCGAGGATGTTCCGGACGCGCTTCGCCTGTTGGTCACCCACATCGATGATGAGGAGTACGACCTGTTTCCGCACATCTTCCACGCCCTTGACCCCGAGCAGTGGGAGGAGATCGACCTGGCCCACCGGGCGATCGAGGCCGTCTGGGATGACGGTGAGAAGACCTCTCCGGCAACGGCGACCGCCAGTGCCGGAACGGGTTCGGTGACGTCGTGAACCGGTACCGTTTCGTCGATCAGCGTCCCGACCCTGACCCCGGTCGTTCGCGGGAGTGGCTCGACTCGCTCGATGATTTGACTGCTGCTCGCGGGACGGGCGAGTCGCGTGACGTGTTGTTCCGTGTGTTGGGTCGGGCCGACGATCTCGGGATCGGTCTCTCGCAGGTCGGGGTGACGGACTACGTCAACACGATTCCGGCGGCCGACGAGCCGTCCATGCCGGGTGACGAGGAGATGGAGCATCGGATCCGCCGGCTGATCCGGTGGAACGCAGCGGTGATGGTGAGTCGGGCCAATCATCGCTTCGACGGCATCGGCGGCCATCTCGCCACCTACGCATCGGCTGCGACCCTCTACGAGGTGGGCTTCAACCACTTCTTCCACGGCAAGGCCGATGGTGGTTTCGGTGATCAGGTGTTCTTCCAGGGCCACGCGTCACCCGGGATCTACGCCCGCGCGTTTCTGGAAGGGCGCCTCGATGAGGGCGACCTCGACCGGTTCCGACGTGAGGTCGGCGGTGGCGGTCTGCCCAGCTACCCGCACCCCCGGCGCAGCGACTTCTGGGAGTTCCCGACCGTCTCGATGGGCCTCGGTCCCCTCACCGCCGCTTACCAGGCCCGTTTCAACCGCTACCTTCACGATCGGGGCATCGTCGACACCAGCGCGGCGAAGGTGTGGTGCTTCATCGGCGACGGTGAGATGGATGAGCCCGAGAGCCTGGCCGGTCTGGCGTTCGCCGGACGGGAGCGGCTCGACAACCTGATCTTCGTCGTCAATTGCAACCTGCAACGGCTGGACGGCCCGGTGCGCGGCAATGGCAAGGTCATCCAAGAACTCGAAGCGTTGTACCGGGGTGCGGGGTGGAACGTGATCAAGGTCGTCTGGGGTCGCGAGTGGGACGATCTGCTCGCCCGCGACACCGATGGCGCGCTCGTTGCCAAGATGAACGCCACGGTCGATGGCGAGTTCCAGAAGTTTCGCGTCGAATCGGGTGCCTACATCCGCGAGCACTTCTTCGGTCCTGACCCGCGGTTGCAGGCCCTGGTCGCGCATCTCTCCGACGACGACCTGCGCCGACTGCGCCGCGGCGGTCACGACGCCCGCAAGGTCCACGCCGCCTACCGCGCGGCCGTCGACCATCGCGGCGCTCCCACTGTCGTGCTGGCCAAGACGGTCAAGGGCTGGTCACTCGGCTCCGCCTTCGAAGCCCGCAACGCCACCCACCAGATGAAGAAGATGACCGAAGCCGAACTGAAGACGTTCCGCGACCGGCTCGAACTACCGATCACCGACGCGCAACTCGCCGAGGAGCTCCCCCCATACGTCCGGCCGGGTGTCGGTTCCGACGAGCACGAGTATCTCATGGCCCGCCGCCGGTCATTGGGCGGCCCGCAGCCGGCCCGCGTGGTCCGGCCCAAGACATTGATCCTGCCCGACGAGAACCTCTATCGCGAGCTCCACGCCGGCACCGGCGACAAGGTCGCGACATCCACGACATCCGCGTTCACTCGGCTCTTGAAGAACCTATTGCGCGATCCCGAGATCGGCCGGCGAGTCGTACCGATCATCCCCGACGAGGCCCGCACCTTCGGGATCGACGCCCTGTTCCGCCAGTCGAAGATCTACGCACCGGCAGGGCAACGGTACGAACCCGTCGATGCCGACCTGCTGCTCAGCTACATGGAATCCGCCGACGGCCAGATCCTCGAGGAGGGCATCACCGAGGCAGGGTCGATGGCCTCACTGATCGCCGCCTCAACCGCGTACGCCACCTGGGGTGAGCCGATGATCCCGTTCTTCGTATTCTACTCGATGTTCGGCTTCCACCGCCTCGGTGACCTGATCTGGGCGTTGGGCGACATGCGCGGCCGCGGGTTCCTCATGGCAGCGACGGCCGGGCGTACCACGCTGCAGGGTGAAGGGCTCCAACACACCGACGGCTACAGCCACGCGTGGGCCGCGACCGTCCCGAACTGCCGGGCCTATGACCCGGCCTTCGCGTACGAGCTGGCGGTGATCGTCGACGACGGAATGCGCCGCATGTACGGCGCCGACCCCGAGGATGTCTTCTACTACGTCACGCTCTACAACGAGACCTACCCGATGCCGCCGATCCCCGACGGCGCGCAGGACGGCATCATCCGCGGCTTGTATCGGTATCGACCCGCCCCGGAGCCACGGGCCCATCGCTCCCAGATCCTGGCCAGCGGCACCGCGATGCTGGCCGCGCTCGAAGCCCAACGCCTGTTGAGCGACGAGCACGATGTCGCTGCCGACGTGTGGAGCGCGACCAGCTACAAGCAACTGCGCGACGACGCGCTCAGCGTCGAGCGGTGGAACCGGCTCCACCCCACCGGCCCGCCACAACGGCCGTACGTCGCCGAGGTGCTCGCCGATGTCGACGGGCCGATCGTGGCAGTCACCGACTTCGTCAAGACCGTGCCTGACCAGATCGCCCGATGGGTCCCCCAACCGTTCATCCCGCTCGGCACCGACGGATTCGGGCTCTCCGACACCCGCAGCGCCCTACGCGAGCACTTCGAGGTGGATGCCCGCCACATCGTGGTCGCCACCCTGTACGGGCTCGCCCAGCAGGGCAGACTGGCGAATGATGCGGTCGCCGCGGCAATCCAGCACTACGGCATCGACACCGACGCACCTGACCCGCGAGACGCCTGACAGCAGACCGTGACGCCCGACAGCACAAAGAACTCGAGAAATCCGCCATGAACATCGCCATCACGCTCGGCGCGTCCCTGGCGTTGGCCGCTGCCACGCTGGCATTGGCCGCCTCGCACAACAGACCCTTCGACACGATCACGTCGAGGGAGCGAACGAACGGCACCCGCTGACTGCCGTAGTCGGCGCGCGGCCGGAGTCAGCCGCGACGCAGTCGAAGTCGAGTCACGACGTCGGCGACGTCGGGTGGCGTGTCCCGCCCGTAGGACGCTGGGAGGGTACCGCGATGACCACAGGGCATCGAGATCGCGAAGAGGATCGACTCGTCGCCGGGATCGCTGGCGCCCTCGAAGCGGTACACCTCGTTCACATCGACGTCCTCCGGAGCGGCCCAGCAGGAACAGCTGTCACAGCGCAGCCCGCCATCGTCGACCGCGAACTGCTCGACCCAACCGGCATCGTGCAGCTGTCGCATCCGCTCGACCAGCGTGTCCATCGGGCCGGTCACAGATCTACCCTCCGTGTCGCGCCATCGTCGCAACGACGACCGGTTGTGATGACACCATCAGTCACATCCTGGATCGAGGTCACCGCGCGGCCTTGTCCGCTGCGTCGCCTTCGGGTGCGAAGGTCCAGTCGGGTTGCTTGCGCCAGAAGGATTCGTCGTAGACCGCACGACCGTCCGCGAGGTCGACCAGCTTGGGGATCGGCAGTCGCCGGGGGCGAGGACACCGGTGCAGTTCGATGTGTTCGGCGAACTCGTCCGGGAACGCCCGCAGGATGCTGCTGACCATGACCTGTTCCTCCACGGCGAGGAAGCAGCGGTTGCCGTCGGTGACGTGCTCCAACCATCCGGCGATTGCACTGAGGTCTCGGTCGTCGCCGGCGCCGGTCTCGAGGCGCTCGAGGTGTTCGGTGATCGCGCTCGAACCGAGCTTGCACGGCGGGCACTGACCACACGATTCGATGGAGAGGAAGCGGGAGAAGCGGTAGGCCGCGTCGACCATGCACGCGGTGTCGTCGTAGACGATGAAACCGGCAGAACCCATCCCGCTGCCGATCGCGTGGAAGCCCTCGAAGCTGACCGGCACGTCGAGGTCGGCTGCCGTCACCACTGCGTTCGCCACTCCGGAGAAGACGGCCTTGACCGTTCGTCCCGGCGTCACACCGCTGCCCACGGCGTCGATGACAGCACGCAACGGCGTTCCCATCTCGACCTCGCCAACGTCGGGCGCGATGACGTCGCCGACGACGGTGGTGACAATGGTGCCAGGCGACCCGGCGGTCCCCATCGAACGGAACCAGACAGCCCCTCTGGCGAGGATGTGCGGGACGTTCGACAGGGTCTCGACGTTGTTGACCATCGTCGGGTTGGAGCCCGAACCGGCCATCTGCCCCGGCTGACGATCGTGGGACTGCCATCCGAGTTGCGGTGCAGTGGCGAACAGGCCGTGCAGATGCGGCGGCAGCCAGCGCGGCAACGGCTCATTGCCCTCGATGACCTCGAGCATCGCCTTCTCCTCACCGAACAAGTACTCCTCGGGCCCCGCCACGATGGTGACCTTGCAATCGGTACAGATGCCTGCCGCCTGGAACTCCTGCACGGCACGAGTGACACCGGCGATCTCGCGCTCGAAGCTGGCCTTCAGACAGATGAACGCCTCGTCGGCCCCCACCGCGAACGCCGCGATCACCAGACCCTCGACCAGCTGATACGGGTTCGCACGCAGCAGCGCCCGATCCTTGAACGTGCCCGGCTCGCCCTCGGCGCCGTTGCACACCAGATACCGCCGACCACCGGTCTGCGCGGCCACACCCGCCCACTTCTGGCCAGTGGGGAACCCACCTCCCCCACGGCCACGCAACCCCGACCTCAGCACCTCGTCGATCGTTGCAGCCGCTCCGAGATCCCGGGCGCGCCGGATGCCCTGACCCCCGGTATCGGTCGCCAAATAGGCGACCAACGACGTGATCGGTTCGGTGGGCAGCAGGAATGTGGTCACGTATCGCTCCTTGGATCGAGCGTCGTATCGGTACGGTCAGCTGTTGACGGGTCCGACGCGTTCACGTACCCACCGTAACGCACGCCTATAGTTCTAGTCACAACTAGAACAAAGGAGAGCTTCGTGTTGGTAGACCAGCGCCCCAAGCTCATCGTCTACGGCGACTTCAACTGCCCGTTCAGCGCGCTCGCCAGCGCTCGCGTCGGTTACCTCGAACGCCACGGGTTCGCAGATGTCGACTGGCGCGCCGTCGAGCACGCCCCAGACATCCCAAGCCAAGGACTCGACTTGATCGGAGATCAGCGAGACGAGCTCCGAGGCGAACTCGACCAGATCCGCAGCCTGCTCACAGATGGCGAAGCCAACCAGCTCACCCTCCCAGCAATCCAATCGAACACCCGTCGAGCAACGTTGGCCTACGCTGCGACGCCCACAGTCGATCGGCCTCGTCTGCGACAGCGCCTATTCGCCGCCTACTGGATGCATCAGGCGGACCTGGCCGATCCGGAAACACTGTTGAGCCTGGGCGCGATCAACGAAGACGAGCCCACCGCCTCACGGTGGCAAGACGAGTGGTTGGCCCTTCCCCGGCCAATCGTGCCCGTGATCGTGCTGCCCGACGGCTACGTCTCCAGAGGGCTCGGTGCTCTCGCCCGACTCGTCCAACTCGCCACGAACCGGGCCCACGACGAGATGCCGGACACGACGGTCTCCGAAGCGAAGGGAAAGCCGAAGGCCGATCCGACCGACCTGGGAGGGGAATCACCCTGCTTCGCCCATCTTTTCGAGGAACGAGAGGGATCACCCTCCGCTGATTCGCTCTGACAGTCCCTGTTGCTCTCCTCATGGGACCTGCGGCCGTTCGCGCGTGACGCCGACTTCCTCGTCGCGGTGTTGTCACCCACCCGGGCCGGGCACGGGAGCAACGCCACGGTCAGGCCGTGATGTCGCGTCGGGCGAATGAGGTCGCTGCGAGGAGGTAGGCGCCGACCGCGTATGCGGCGACAAGCAGGACGGCGGTACCGAAGCTGATTGCGGTGTTTCCGCCGTCGGCGAGTGCGGACATGGCGCTCGCGGGAAGCCACTCTTCGGTCGATGGCCAGAGCGAGTTGAGAAGGAGCTGCTCGCCGAGGAGGAAGTAGCCGACGCCAGCCGCAATGGCGATGGCGGACGACTTCGTGACCATGCCGAGCATGGCACCGAACGCACCCCACGCGAGGCAAGACAACAACACGTTAACAAACGCCGAGAGACCTTCGGTCACGGCGCTGGTGGTCGTCCAGGCCGAGGTGCTGATGTTCTCCTTGGCGGCGAGGGGGAACGCGACCGCGGCGACGAGCCCGGCCGCGATCGCGAGGCCGACCGCGATGAAGGAGGTGAGTGCGACGACCTTGCCGGCCAGAACGCGGAGTCGTCTGGGTTCGATGACCAGCACGGAGCGGATTGTTCCGGTGGTGAAGTCGCCGGCGATGTTGGACGCGAAGATGGCGAGGGTGACGAGCCCGAGGAATGTGGAGGCCGCTCCGAGGCCGGCGAGCCAGCCGCCGGGGCTTGCGAGGTCGTCGAGGCTGATCTTGCCCATTGGGCCCGAGTGTGTGCCGGCGTCGTTCGCTCGCAGGATGCTCACAGCGGTGATGGCGATGCTGAAGCCGACGAGCGCGGTGATTGCACCGAGAGCGAAGTTGCGGCGGGTGAGTTTGACCCATTCGGATCGGAACGCGGCGATCATGGGGTGACTCCGGTATCGGTGAGGTCGAGGAAGGTCTGCTCGAGGTTGGCGTCGCGCATCGCAAGTTCGCGCAGGGTGATGCCGGCGTTCATTGCTTGCCGGTTGAGTTCTGCCGCCCAGGACTGGGGGGCGCGGATCTCGAGGTGGTCGTCGCGGGTGCTGGCGGTATAGCCGGCGTTGGCGACGAGTGCGGCGAGGGCGCCGATGTCTGTTGCGTGTTCGGGGGCGACGACGAGGGTGGCGCCGTGGCTGGCGAGCAGTGTGTCGATCGGTCCGGACCACAGCAGTCCGCCGTTCTTGATCAGCACGATCTCGTGGCAGACGGCTTGGATCTCCGAGAGGTTGTGGCTCGAGACGAGCACCGAGGTTCCTTGTTGGCTGAGTTCGCGCAAGAGCATGCGGATCTCGACGATGCCGGCGGGGTCGAGGCCGTTGGTCGGCTCGTCGAGGATCAGCAGCTCCGGATTCTGGAGCAATGCGGCGGCGATGCCGAGCCGCTGCTTCATTCCGAGCGAGTAGTCCTTGAAGCGGTCCTTGCCTCGATCGGTGAGGCCGGCGATGTCGACTACCTCATTGATACGCGACGCAGGTAGCCGGGCCAAGCGGGTGAGCGCGAGGAGGTTCCGGTAGCCGGAGAGCTGCGGGTAGAAGGCGGGTGCCTCGACGAGGGCACCGACCCGGCTCAGGTAGGCGCGAGGGTCGCTGATCGGGTGGCCGAGCACGGTGGCGGTTCCGGCGCTGGGTTGGATGAGGCCGAGCAGCATGCGGATGGTGGTGCTCTTGCCGGCGCCGTTGGGGCCGACAAAGCCGGTGACGTTGCTTCGCTGGAGGTCGAAGGTGAGGTTGTCGACGGCGTGTCGGTCGCCGAACGACTTCGTCAGGCCGTGTACGGAGATCGCCAAGTTGTCGGTCATGAATGGTCGTTTCGTTCGGCTGCCGTGCCGGGCAGTGCGGTGCCGTCGAGGTCTACGACTTCTGCCGATGGGGGCTCGGATGTGTCCGCCGTCGCTCGGTGGAACTCGACGACGAAGCGCACAGGGCCGGTGAGGATCACGCGGTGTGGACGTTGCGGGGCGATCGCGATCGAGTCTCCTGCGCTCAATTGGTGGATCGTTGCCGGTTGGTCGTCGAACGCGAAGCTCGTCTCACCAGTGTGGACGACGAGTCGACCCCAGACGTCGGGTGCGGTTCGGTGGGCGCCGAGCAGTCCGGCGGGGGTGGTGTGCTGGTCGAATTCGGGTGTGGTGCGGACGAGCTCGAGTCCGTCGGGGAGTATCGGCAGAGGTGTCATCGGGTGACCGTGTCGATCTGTGTGATGGCAGTCGTTGCCGGCTCGTTCTCGAGGTCGATATGGGGGAGAAACCGGTCGAGCCACCGGGGAAGCCACCAGTTGGCGTCGCCCACAAGTGCCATCGTGGATGGCACAAGGACCATGCGCACGATGGTGGCGTCGACGGCGACGGCGGTGGCGAGACCGACGCCCATCATCTTGACGATGGGATCGGGGCTGGCGACGAAACCGAGAAAGACACTGATCATGATCATCGCGGCAGCGGTGATCACCTTGGCGGTGGCGCCGAGGCCCTCGACGACGCTGTCGATGTTGGTGTGGCCACTGTGGTACTCCTCACGGATGCGGGAGAGGATGAAGACCTCGTAGTCCATCGAGAGCCCGAACAGGATCGCGAACATCATCATCGGCACGAACGAGGCAATGGGCACTGCCTCGTCGAGGCCGATGAGGCCGCGCCCCCAGCCCCATTGGAAGACAGCGACGACGACGCCGTAGGCGGCACCGATCGACAACAGGTTGAGCAGCGCCGCTTTGAGGGGAACCAGGATCGAGCGGAACACGATCATCAGCAGCAGGAACGACATCGCCACCACGGCGCCGATGAACCATGGGAGCCGGTCGGAGATCTTGTCGGACTGATCGATGAACCCGGCCGTCGGTCCACCGACGAGCACGGTGGCCGTCGCGTCGGCGGTGACGCCGGGCAGCGTGGTGTCGCGCAGTCGGTGCACGAGACCGCTGGTGGCCGCGTCCTGGGGTTTGGTGGTCGGGATCGCGGTGATGATCGCCGTGTCGCCGGCGGTGTTGACCTGCGCTGGCGAGACCGCTTGGACTCCTGCATCAGTGGTGACTGCGGCGGTGATCCGGTCGATGATCGTCGGGTCGGGTGTCGGCCCGAGGTCGACGACGAGCAGGAGGGGTCCGTTGAATCCGGCGCCGAAGCCGTCGGCGAGTAGGTCGTAGGCGCGACGCTGGGTGGTGCTGGTGGGCGCAGTACCGGCGTCGGCCTGGCCGAGCTGCATGTCGAGCATCGGGACCGAGAGCGCGAGCAGCACGGTGGTGGCAGCGATGCTGGAACGCCACGGGTGGTATGCCACCCAGTGCGCCCACCGGACCCATCCGCTGTGGCCCGCGTCGGCGGTGGCGGTGTGTTCGCGCTGCGAGCGTGACAGGACGCGGGTGCCGGCGAAGCCGAGCAGGGCCGGCAGCAAGGTGATCGCAACGAGGACGGCGATCGCCACGACGATCGAGGCCGAGTAGCCGAGGGCGGCGACGAACGGGATGCCGGCGAGTTGCAGTCCGAGGATCGCGACGACCACGGTGCTGCCGGCGATGACGACCGCGTTGCCGGCCGTCGCGTTGGTGCGTCCGATCGATTCGTCGATGTCCATGCCTGCCGCGAGGTTGTCGCGGTGGCGGCTGAGGATGAACAGGGCGTAGTCGATGCCGACACCGAGACCGATCATTGTGCCCAGCTTGGGGGCGACGGATGGGATGTCGATCCACCCGCCCAGCAGGCCGATCACGGACAGCCCGGTGAGTAGCCCGGTCAGGGCGGTGACCAGTGGGAGGGCCATCGCGATGAGGCTGCGGAACGTGATCAACAAGATGATCAGGGCGG
>Ga0209476_10000834_pt1 | contig 21331 bp, 22 predicted proteins | sample KloWWTrecipitate_FD_187179 | JGI IMG/M metagenome (GOLD analysis project Ga0209476, IMG submission 187179) | Active sludge microbial communities from Klosterneuburg, Austria, studying microevolution and ecology of nitrifiers - Klosterneuburg... | ecosystem: Engineered > WWTP > Aerobic digester... | reverse complement strand
CGACACCGTCAACGAGTTCCTCACCGCCGTCCCCCACGCCGAAGCCGTCGACGTGTCCAACACCGGACACATGGTCGCCGGCGACGACAACGACGCGTTCACCACCGCCGTTCTCACCTTCCTCGAACGCATCCCCCCGATCCCCCAACCCAGACAGGCCCCCGACCAGTGACCCCTGGACATCCTCCCGTCTGGCTCATGGTGGGGTTTCGGTGCGCGTTGCGGCCCACCGTCGCAGCGCGGTTCTGGTTTCCCGGCGGATCGTGCGTAGTGCTCGGCGTGAATTTCGGCATCGGAGCGCCTCGGCATGCACCCAGATCTGAACGTGCTCGCCGGTCAGCGTGGGTTGCAGAGTGAGATGCCCGACGAGGTTTGGCCCGCCAGCATCGGCTCGCCAGCGGATTCCATCGGCGAACCACCGACGTGAGATCCGCAGGGTGACCGGACGATGGTGCCCAACGGCGACCACGGTTGTGTCGTGCGTGCCATTGCTCGAGATCCGGCGGAGCGTCGGGCACCATGGATCAAGGCCGTCAGCGGCTCGTAGTTCACTGGCGACGGTTGACCACGCACCGGCTATGGGCAGAACCTCGTTCCACTGGTCCACACGTCGACCTTGGAGTGTGGGCGAATCTGCGGCGGTCGGCTCCCGGTGGGGAGCGACGGCGAACGCTGCCAGCAACGCTGCTACTCCCGCGAACCACACGACCCCGGATGCGATTGCCAACCCGGCGGCAAGAAGGATCGCCGCGGTAACCAAAGCGGCGAACACGGCGGCCGATCTCGCGCTGTCGCCACGACGGATCCGGCGAAATCGTGGAGCCAAGCTCGGATCGTCGGTGCGCAGACACCGCTCGAGTTCGGCGATCGTGTTGTTGACCTGCTCGTCGTCCATCGGGAATCCCACAGTTCGTCTGAGGTCGCCTGGCGGTTTCACCGTATCCCAAATCGAGCACCCCAACTCCTGACGGTTCAGTTCGAGGGCGGCGGTGGACCGCCCGACGACCCGCCCTGTTCAGGCGCACCCCGTGCTGCGGCGCCTTGCGGCGTTCTTTGCGATTGTAGTTGGGTGCTGCAACCATCTATGATGCCGATATGGGATCGACGCAGCTTCGGGCTCAGCGGACGTTGGATTCGGTCGTTGCGATCGAGGAGGCGGTGGTCACGATCGTTCGTGAGTTCTCTTTGGCTTCGACGCAGGAGCGCTTCATCGGTGCGGCTGGGGTGTCGGTGGAGCGGGCCGGGTTTGGCGTGTTGAGGTGTGTTTCGGAACGTGGTGAGGTGCGGGTTTCTGAGTTGGCGCAATTCCTTGGTGTGGACACGTCGACGATGAGTCGGCACGTGAAGACGTTGGAAGGTGGCGGGCTTGTGGTGCGGGCGGAGGATCCGTTGGATGGTCGCGCTGCGCGTGTGGGGTTGACCGCTGCTGGGGTGGAGGTGTTGCGGTTGTTGGGTGAGGCGCGTCACCGGTACTTCACGGAGCTGTTGGCGGCTTGGTCCGACGCCGATCGGTCGGCATTGGCTCCGCTGCTGACGCGGTTGGCGAACGAGGTTCTGGAACAGGGAGGTCGTACATGAGTGTTCCGACTCCTGCGGGTTCGCAGTTGTCCCATCGGCAGATCTTGGTGGTGTTCAGCGGGCTGATGTTGGGGATGTTCCTGGCGGCTTTGGATCAGACGATCGTGGCGACGGCGTTGCCGACGATCGTTGGTGATCTGGGCGGTTTGGATCATCTGTCGTGGGTAGTGACGGCGTATTTGTTGACCTCGACGGCGTCGACGCCGCTCTACGGCAAGATCAGCGACCTGTACGGGCGCAAGATCATGTTCCAGACAGCGATCGTGGTCTTCCTGGTCGGGTCGGCATTGTCGGGCCTGTCGCAGAACATGGGGCAGTTGATCGGCTTCCGAGCCGTCCAGGGCCTTGGGGCGGGGGGCTTGATGGCGATGGCGTTGGCGATCATCGGTGACATCGTCTCGCCTCGGGAGCGCGGCCGCTATCAGGGGTACACGGGCGCAGTGTTCGCGATCGCGAGTGTTGGCGGCCCGCTGATCGGTGGGTTCTTCGTCGATCACCTGTCGTGGCGGTGGGTGTTCTACATCAACATCCCGATCGGGATCGCCGCGCTTGTGGTGACGAGCTCGGTGTTGCGGCTGCCGTTCACCCGACGTCCTCATGCGATCGACTTCCTCGGCTCCGCGCTGCTCGTCGCCGCGGTCACGTGCCTGCTGCTGGTCACGGTGTGGGGTGGGAGCGAGTACGAGTGGGGGTCACCGACGATCATCGGGCTCGCCGTTGCTGCACTGCTGCTCACCGTGGCGTTCCTGGCGCACGAACGACGCGCTCCCGAGCCGGTACTTCCGCTGTACCTGTTCCGCAATCCGGTGTTTTCGGTGTCGAGCGGCGCGGCGTTCATCGTCGGTCTGTCGATGTTCGGAGTGCTGATCTTTGTCCCGTTGTTCTTGCAGGTCGTCAACGGCGCCAGCCCGACCCGGTCGGGTTTGCTGCTGACACCGTTGATGTTGGGTCTCATCGTCGGCACGGTCGGTTCTGGGCGGGCCATCAGCCGGACCGGCCGCTACAAGCTGTACCCGGTCGCCGGTACCGCGATCATGACGTTCGGGCTGTTTCTGCTGTCGCGTTTCGATGCCGACACGTCGCGGGTGGTTCAGTCCCTGTACATGGCCGTGGTCGGGCTGGGGATCGGTCTCGTCATGCAGGTGCTGGTCCTGGCCACGCAGAACGCCGTCGAGGCGAAAGATCTCGGTGTGGCCACCTCGGCCAGTTCGTTCTTCCGGTCGATGGGCGGAGCGTTCGGTGTCGCGATCTTCGGGTCGATCTTCAACAACCGTCTCGACCACTACCTCGCCGACGCCGGCCCGCAGCTGTCCGGGGTGGACCCGGCCGTGCTCCAGTCCGGCCCTGAGGCGCTCCGAGCGCTGCCCGGCGACACCCAGGCAGTCGTTGTCGACGCGTTCTCGCGGGCGCTGCATGTCACGTTCCTGGCGGTGATCCCGGTCGCCGCGATCGGGTTCGTGGTCGTGTTGTTCCTCAAGGAACTCCCGCTCCGCGAGAGCGCCCATATCGGCATGGAAGCGATCGGCGATGACCTCGGTGTCGCGTCCGACCCGATCGGTGATCCCGTTCCGGTACCGGAACCGGCGGACACCGATATAAGCGCCAGCCACCCCAACAAAGCGAAAGGCTGATTCGCGATGCCCGATGGTGCGATCGTGGTCGGCTTTGACGGGACGGTCGGTTCCCACGCGGCGCTGTTCGCGGCGATCAACCTTGCGCACGCCACTCACCGACCGGTCGCGGTGGTGCACGTCGAGCACACCCAGCCGCTCGCGGCCGCTGGCACCGCGATGGGACCGGGCGCCGGCGCGATGATCGAGGCCGAGGACGCATTGGCCGAGGTCTGTCGCACCAACTGCACCGACATCCTCGACGCTGCGCGTGTCCGCTGGACGTTCGAGATCCGACATGGCAATCCAGCCGACGAGCTCGCCGACGCAGCAGCAGAACACACCGCCAGCTACCTCGTGGTCGGACGCCACGGCCACCACGGCCTCGCCCGGCTCCTCGCCGGTTCGGTCAGCCAACGTCTGCTACACCACGCCCGGCATCCGCTGCTGATCATCCCCCCACCAGCATGACCGCTGCGGAACTGACCCTGATCGACGACCAGGTCCTCGTCGCATGCACCGTGGACGAAGCAATGCAGCTACTCGACGGCCCCGACCCGATCGCAGCATGGTTCCGAGCCACCCGCAACGAAACCACGACGACGATCACATCGGCGGAGGGCGACTGTGTGCTCGAACGCACCTCCGAGCGGTGGCACCCGACCGATCAGGCGCTCACCATCGACGGAAGAATCGGCGACATCCACGTCCACGCCCACCTCACACTGATGGCCGTCGTGCACTCCATCTCCGATGGGCACGTGAACCACGGCACCGAGATCTGGGTCCACGCCGAACTCGGACGCGGCAGCCAAGCCCGTCGTGTCGCGAGGATCATCACCGCGGCGATCGCACATGGGCTCGAGCACCTTCGACTGGAACTCGATCGGTCTCCGAACGTGGGGTGAGCGAACCGAGCCCGGACGGGTGACCGCCGGGTGCTTGTCGTCTTAGTCGAGCTGTTCGTTCTCGCTGACGGTCTGACGTCGTTTGTCTTGGACACCGGTCCAGGTGGTGTAGGCGGCGGCGAGGGCGGCGAACCCGGCGGCGAGGAGCATCGCTGGTTGCATGGCGTCGACGTAGGCGTTGCGGGCGGCGGTGATGAGTGCCGGGCTGTCGGGTCCGAGCTGGGCCGCGGAGCTGAGGGCGCCGCCGATGCCTTCTTTGATGCGGTCCGCGACGTCGGTGGGGAAGGTGTTGGCGGTGTCGGTGATGTTGGCCCGGTAACGGGAGTTGAGGATCGATCCGATCAGGGCGAGCCCGACGGCGGCGCCGATCTCGCGGACGGTGTCATTGAGCGCCGAGGCGACACCTTGTTTGTCTTCGGTGAGTGAGGAGGTGATCGCGGTGGTCGAGGGGCTCATCGACAACCCGACCCCGGCACCGATCACGAGCAGACCTGGGAGGACGGAGAGATATCCGCTGCCGGGGTCGGCGAGCACGGCCAGGAGCACCAACCCCACCGAGAGGGTGATCATCCCGGAGGCGACAGTGCGCCGGTAGCCGACACGGTGCGCGATGGTCGGCGCGATCGTTGACAGCGGCATCATCATCACCGCCATCGGCAGCAGCCCCGAGGCGGCGCGTAGTGCGGTGTAACCGAGGATCGCTTGGAGGAACTGCACGAGGACCAGGAACAGGGCGAACATCAACGCGAAGACCACGAACAAGTTGACCGACCCGGTCGTCAGGCCCCGGTTGCGGAACAAGCGGACATCGAGCAGTGGGTGGTCACGGGCCAGTTCGGCGCGTACGAATGCGACCGAAGCGGCGAGGCCGATGACGAACGCAGCGATGGTGAGCGGGCTGGTCCAGCCTCGTTCTGGGCCTTCCTGGATCGCGAGCACGAGCCCGCCGACAGCGAGGACCGACAGGATCGCGCCGGGGATGTCGAAGCCGGTCTCGACGTGTTCACGGGAGTGGGGAACCACGAACACTGTCGCGGCGAGCGACACTGCCGCGAGGATCACCGGGATCGAGAACACCCACGGCCAGGTGGTGTTGTCGATGATCGCCGCGGAGGCGAACAGGCCGATGATCCCACCGGCCCCGGCAACACCAGCCCAGGTGCCGATTGCCTTGGCTCGTTCGGCGGCGGGAAAGCTGGTGGTGATCACCGACAAGGTGACGGGCATGATCATCGCAGCGGCGAGGCCGGCGACGACACGCAACGCGATCAGCGGTTCGGGACTGTTCACGAAGGCTGAGGCGAGGTTAGCGGCGGCGAACACGACCAGGCCGATGATCAGGATCGGTTTGCGCCCCCACCGGTCGCCGATCGCGCCGATCGGCATCAACAACGCAGCGAGGGCGAGGGTGTAGCCGTTGATGATCCACAGCAGCTGACCTTGAGATGCGCCGATGTCGGCGGCGAGGGCCTGCTGGGCGACATTCAGCCCGGACGACGAGGCGATCACCGCGATCAGCGATACGCACATCGTGATCAGGATCAGTCGCCGTTGCCGGGCATCGGCGACCGCTTCGTCGTCGGTGTGCGGATCGACCGGATCGAGCAGCTCGACATCGACGGGTTCGTGGGGAGGGGTCATGGGGCGATGCCTGTCTGGTGAGGGAGCGTTCGGATGGGGGCGGGGCGGTGGTTGGTCGCCGCGAGTTTCGATGGTCGTGTGCGTGGCGCCGTCACGTCCTTGACCGTCATCGGCAGATCGAACAATGTTCTCGACATCGCCGTGCGGGTCGAGTCGATGGGCCGAGATCGGCGGGTTCGGGGGCGGGGCGGGCCATGTCAGTGGACCAGCGTCTCTTCAGACTGGTGATCGGGGTCGCTGTCGGGTGTTGCCGGATCGGGGTGATCGGCGGGTCCTTCGACGTTGAGGTTGGGCAGGATCCGGTCGAGCCATGCGGGCAGCCACCAGTTCTTGTCGCCGAGGAGTTCCATGGTGGCGGGGACGAGCAGCATGCGGACCAGTGAGGCGTCGAGGAGCACGGCGGCGGCGAGACCGACACCGAAGAGTTTGATGACCCGGTTGTCTTCGAGCAGGAAGGCTCCGAACACGACGATCATGATCGCCGCGGCGGCGGTGATCACGTGGGCGGTGGCGGCGAGGCCGTCGGCGACCGAGGTCCGTGAGTCCTTGGTGCGGTCGTACTCCTCTTTCACCCGTGAGAGGAGGAACACCTCGTAGTCCATCGAGAGCCCGAACACGATCGCGAACATCATCATCGGAACGAACGGTTCGATCGGTGCCGGTTCGACACCGAAGACGGAGTTGAGCCACCCCCACTGGAACACGGCGACGACGACGCCGTAGGCCGCGGCGATCGACAACAGGTTCATGATCACTGCCTTGAGCGGTACGAGCAGCGACCGGAACACCATCATCAGCAACACGAACGACAACAACAGGACGACGCCGATGAAGACGAACAGCCGATCGGCGAGATAGCTGGTGAAATCGATCGACGCCGCAGTGGTCCCAGTCACGTACACCGTGAGGCCGGTACCGGCGATCGCAACCGGGACCACCTCTTCCCGGAGTCGTTCGATCGTGTCGGTCGTCACTTCCTCTTGCGGAGACGTCGTCAAGATGATCTGAACCAGCGCCGCCTGCGGGTTTGCGGGGTCATCGACGCGCGCTGGCGAGGCGAACTGGACACCCGGGTCGGCCCCGATCGCGTCGACCAAACCCGTCAGCGCGTCGGCGTCGCCGGGGTCGGTCAGCGTGACTGCGGCGACGAGCGGCCCGTTGAAACCGGGCCCGAATCCGTCCGCGAGTAGGTCATAGGCGCGGCGGGTGGTGGTCGCCTCGCTGTAGTTGCCCTCGTCCGAGAACCCGAGTCGAAGCGACACCACCGGCGCCGCAAGGGCGAGCAATACCACCGTGCCGACGAGCAACGACCGCCACGGGTGCGCTTGAACGACGCGGCTCCACCGAAACGGAAACGTCTCCTGTAGCAGCTTCTCCTTGCGCGCCGGCAATTCGCGACGCAGCGGGGCAACGGCGAACCCCGCAAGCAACGTCACGACGGCCAACGGCGCCCCGATCAGCAGCGGGTCGATCGACAACCCAAGCCCGAACAACGTCACCGCCACAAAGCCGGCGGCGATGATCCCCCGCCACCGGGTGACCTCGATCCGAGGGCCAGCGAAGCCGAGCAGCGCCGGCAACAGCGTGATCGACGCGATCATCGTCACCGCCACCGTCGTGGCTGCGCCGATCCCGAGCCCAGAGATGAACTCGAGACCGATCAACAACATCCCCAGCAGCGAGACCACGACCGTCACCCCGGCGAACACCACCGCCCGGCCAGCTGTGTCCATCGCATTGACTGTCGCTTCCTCGAACGACTGACCCTTCTTCAGGTTCTCCCGATAGCGGGTGACGATGAACAACGCGTAATCGATCCCGACCGCGATGCCGATCATCGCCCCCAACGTCGTCGCGAAATCGGGGATCGTGACCAGGTTGCTGAACAACGCCACGACACTGGCACCGACACCAACTCCGAACAGGGCAACACCGATCGGCAGACCCATCGCAAGCACCGATCCAAACGCAAGGATCAACACGATGATCGCGAAGCCGAGCCCGATCAACTCCGACTGCGGCGGCTCGAACTCGGCCAATGCCCGACCACCGACCTCGACCGTTACCCCATCCACGGCGGGGACCAGGTCACCAATCGCGGCGCCGATGTCACTCAGTTCGACCTGGTCGAGCGAATCGTCGAGGTTCACCGTCGCGAAAGCAATCGTGCCCGACGGGTCAATCTGGCGCGACCCGCCCTCGTCGTACGGGCTCAACACCGTCACACCATCGATCGTCCCGACCTCGCCGAAGAACTCCGTCATCGCGGCCTGCACCGCCGGATCTGCCACCCCCTGCTCGGCGCGGAACACGATCGAGCCGGACTGCCGGCTGGCACCCTGCTGCGGGAAGAACTCCGACATCACATCGAATCCCGAAGCGCTCTCCGACGCCGGGATCTCGAACGCGCTCGAGAACGACGGCCCGACGATCACGTTCCCCAACGCTCCAAAACCAACCAGAGCAACCAGCCACGCGATCAGCGTGGTGCGCCGGTGATGAAACGTCCATCGACCAAGTCGTGCGATCACGTCAGCAGATCCGATCGTCGGGGGCGAAGCACTGCTGGAACGATACTATGCCGTAGCTGTCTTTCCCACACGCGCCAGAAAGGTCGGCACGATGACTCGTGGCACACAACAGAGGATCCGCGATGCCGCGCTCGGGTTGCTCATCGCCGAAGGCGTACCCGGTTTCTCCATCGATGAGATCTGCCGTCGCTCCGGGATCGCCAAGACCACCATCTACCGGCACTGGCCCAGCGTCCACGACCTCCTCGTCGACACCGTCGCCAGCCAGATCGAGCATCTACCGACACCCGACACCGGATCACTCAGGTCCGATCTCGGCGTCCTGTTCGGACAGGTGATGTCGATGCCCGAGATCACCGGCAAACGACGGATGATGCTCGGACTCATGCAAGCCGCCACCGACGACCACGAACTGCGTAACGCGCTCAACAAACTCACCCGTGAACGATCGCTCCCGGTCCGCAACCTGCTCCAACACGCTCGCGACCGCCGGGAACTCGCCGACGGAATCGACACCGATCACGCAATCGACCTCATCGAAGGACCCATCGTCTACCGCTACATGATCCGCGGCGACACCTTCGCCCAACACGACCTCGACGCCATCCTTGACCTCATCGTCGCCGGCCTCACCCGACCACCCGATACACCCGCATGACCGACGCTCCGGCCGATGAGGAGCACCCAGCACCTCCACAGCGCCGTCGGCGACATCCCAACCGACGAGTTCGAAGCAGCCCTAGACGCTGATCATCAGCCAACCCCATCGGGGCTGGAATCCAGTGACCCAGAACCTCCGTCGAACCCAAGGCGATCGATCGAAGCCCCGGCGGGCCCTTTCGCATCACCAAACGGACGAAGGCTCGCCCACCGCTCAACCGGCGCGGTCTTCACGTCTCCTCCCAATCTCCTCCCAATGACACCGGCAAATGGCGGTCTCTCAGGGTCACTGGAGGTCAATCCGAGCAAGCCCGGGTACCTTGCGTCTGGCTCCCTACCAGGTAATATCCCCTGGTAGAGAGCCGATTTGCAAAGCGCCCCCGGTAGGAATCGAACCTACGACCTGCGGTTTAGGAACACGTAGTCTCTGTGCAGGCGGAGCCGTGCACGGGTTCAGCCGCCGTCATCGTCCGGATGCGTCGACTCCAGGGTCCAGGATTCCGAACGCCTTGCGCGACACCATCTGCGGCCGCTCCCCCTCCGACTGCACGTAGCCGCGCGTCGTGGACACATCGGAGTGGCCGACGAACCTCGCCACGTCCTCGAGGTCGAGGTCGCCCGATGCGTAGAGGTTCGTCACCACCGAACGGCGACCGGTGTGCGTACCGATCTCCGACGGGTCGAGCCCTACCGCCTCTGCAGCCTTGCGGATCGCCTTGTCGACGTGCTGGCGGAGCATCAGACTTCCGGCGGGGTTCACGAAGACGAGGTCAAGCACCTCACCCTGATACGACACTTCGGGCCACGGCACGACCCGCTCTCCGCGCAGTCGCTGCCAGCGATCATGGTGCGCCGCCAGCAGCGTGAGCGTCGTTGGAGCGAGTAGTTGCCGGCCAGCGGTGCGGCTGGTCTTCGGTGCGCCGAGCACCATGCCGATGCCGTCGGCGTACGTGGCGCCGCGTCGCAGACGGACAGTTCCAGCGTCAAGGTCAAGGTCTTGCCAAGCCAGCCCGAGAGCCTCGCTGACACGCCAGCCTTGAACGAAGCACAGAGCCACCGCAGCGACATAGCGCTCGTCACACACGCTGACCAGCCGCGCCACTTCAGCCGGGGAGAGTGTTCGTCGTTGGACCTTCGGCACCCGAGGTGAGCGCACCTTCCTGGCGACGTTGTCCTCTGCGAGGCCGAGGTTGACGGCCTCGTCGAGCAGTTGCACAAGCAGCATCCGGATGTTCCGAGCACGTGAAGCGGAGCCCGCGTTTGCGATGTCAGCGATCACACCGGCGACCTGCTCTGGCCGAAGCTTTCGGACGGGCACTTCGCCGAGTCGCTCGTTGACGACGCGCAGCTGCTTCTCGTACGTGGACCAGGTGGTGACGCGCACACGGTGACGGGCCACGTGATCAAGCCACCAGCGTGAGAGATCGGTCAGGCTGGTATCGGCGTGGAAGCCGCCGGAGAGCGGTGCGAACTTCCCTGCTTCCAGCTCGGCAGCGACGTGTCGGTCGCGAGACGCCTCAGCCGCGGCGCGCGTCCGGCCGGTCGGTCGTCCCGTTCTGCCGTCGGCCTTTCGCCACGGCGCGACCCAGACGTTGCGGGACCTGTCAAAGAACGGGTCCGGTTGGCCGCGCTGGGCGCGGTTGACCACCACGAACGACCCGGTTGACGAGTCGTTGACACGCTTGCCACGAGGAGCACGGGGCACGTGAGGACCTCCCTTCGGTGCTGTACCCCACCCAGGTTAGCCTTCGACACGTGACACTGAGACTTACACTGAGACTTACACTCCGTGAACGTCCTTGGACGTCCATGGACAGTACCGGACGAAATCCCTGGTCAGAGCCGATCCCGTGGTTCTCCATGAACGCCCAGAGACGCTGTGGCGGAGGTGGACGGGAATCGAACCCGAATCCTGGGGTGGTGCCCTGTGTTAACGCCTGCCGACTGGTGTCAATACATGCAGGTCAAAGGCCATAAATGTTGTCAGCGCCGACCGCTTCGTGCCACTGGATGTCAACGTGGCGCAGAATTTCTGTGACCAAACCGTGACCAGGAGTCCGTCCGCTCCGACCACGTGGAACCGCTCCGTCGCCGGCCCACGGCCGCCGCGCTCTGTGCGCCAACCCGCACTTGGAACACTCTGCGCCGAACCGACACTGGAAGGGCAACGAGCCCACGAAGAGGTGTCCAGGTGGAGAGTTTGCGTCGCTGACCGCTGAGTCCTCGACGCGACCTGTGAATGAACATTGACGCCGGGTTCGGATTGAGATCGAAACTCGTCACTCACGAAATGGAGCAAACATGAACATCCGTTTGAAATTGGCCTTGGCTGGTGTGATCGTGGTCGGATCCCTCGGACTGTCGGCCGGTGTGGCAAGCGCCGTCGAGGAGGGCAACTGGTCAACGAGTTGTGTTTCAGGCAAGGTCTGCTTCTTTGAAGGTAACTGGGGCGCCGGTGCCTCCGCCTCGACATTGAACAACGATTCAAACTTCAGCGGAAACTGCCTGTACGTCGGCGCCTCCTGTTCAAAGAGTCTGAACGATGGCGGAAAGACTTGGGGCAACAGCCTCACGGGTGGCGGCGCGTCGTACAGGGTGTATACGAACTCTAACTACGGTGGCTCTGCGTCGGCCTGTACCCCTCCTGGGACCATCGTTGGCCCCTATGCTGTCGGCTCGAGCGGAGGGTACTCAAGCGTTCGCGGCGGCACGTCCGCCGGCTGCTAGGTACTCAGTCGATCCTCCGAAATGCATCGCCACCTTGTCTGCATTCTGTTAGTCATGGCTGTTGGTTGTACATCTGGGTCGACCACCCCGAGTCAAGTCGATCGGACCACAGATTCGCTACCAGCCACCGTCTCCGACACGTCGATTCTTCACCCTGATCTTGATCTTCCCCTGGATTGGGTGAACGTGGAGTACTCAAGAGTCTCATTCGAGCTCGGCCGAGCCGAGACCATCCTCATAGCGTCATGCCTGCAATCGCGCGGGTTTGATGTCTCCATGAATGGACTCTTCCAGGTACTTCCAGGCCCATACACTCTGGACCGCCGGTACTCGACGTACACAGCTGAAACTGCGCGGACGCGGGGCTACCAGCCAGAAGTGAATGACCCGCGTGATCTGCGCCAACTGCCCGTGCCCGAGGACACGGCTCAGCGTGCCGCATTTCTCCTGGCACTCACTGGAGCGGAGGACGGGCTGCCGCGCGACGTCGTGAGCATGGTGGACCCGGTTACGGGCGCAGCGACAGGGAGCGTGGTCATACCGGGTGGCTGCCAGAAGGGTGCCGTAGAACAGATCTACGGCAGCCTCGAGCAATTCGCGGCATTTCGACAAGACGACTACTTCATTCAGACGCTCACGAGTGAGGCACAGGCGACTGCGGCCGCGGATCCCGAGTTGGAGAAGCAGCGGCAAGACTGGGCTTCCTGCATGTCAGCAGTTGGCTATCAATACGACTCGCCGTCGGAACCACAGTTCGCAGAATGGCCAGAGCCAAGACCGACGACTGACGAGATCGACACCGCTGTGGCCGATATGACCTGCAGGGAGTCGACAAAGTACCTGACGATTGTCGCTGCCGCAGAGCGCCGCTCTCAGACGAAGCTCATCGATTCGCACACTGAACTGCTCGCCGAGATCCTTTTGACGCGCGATGCCGTGCTCGCGAGAGCCAAAGGCATCTCATCGGCAGTCACATAGTCGTGCGGAATGACTGGAGCATTTTGAGAGGCCCCGTCGCCGGCATGCATAGCGCGAAGCGTCGGACGCAAGACCGCACGGCCCGTGCCCGCAGGAAGACAAGCATTCGCGCCACTTGGCTTCTCCTGGTCGTCGGTTTACCTGCTGCATCGTGTTCCGCCTCCGGGTCAAGCTCCGGCACCATCGCGACAGACCAGGACGCTTTCACAAAGCTGGTCGCTACCTACCCTGAAGTTGGGGCGATGCCGGATCTCGACCTGACATACATCCTCGCCGGGAGCTTCGGCCCCGATGCGGTTGTTCTTCAACACGTAGAGACTCGTGAGCGTGCGAAGTGCCTGCGAGCACGAGGCTTCGATGTGCCTGAGGAGACGCCACCGGTCTCGTTATCGTCTGACTTGTATTCCATTTACCGCCGGCTCGATCCAGACTTCGTCAAGGAAGCGGAGTACGGAATTCTCCTGAAGACTTCTCCGCTAGCAGCATCAGGTCCGCCTTCGGCGATCGATGAGTACGTGTCGAAACTGAATGAGGAGGAGAAGGCCACCTTTGGAAGCGCCGACAGCCTGTGCAGCTCTGAGGTTCGCTCCCTGATATTCACCGACTTCGACCACTGGGACGAGCTGCGCACTCAGCTCGAACGAATTCGCAACGACTACATCCTTGAGGTGCAGGCGTCGGATGCTGTGCAAGCGCTCAATAAGGAGTGGGCGTCGTGCATGGAGGAGCGCGGATTCACCTTCAACGGCCCTGACTCGGTGGTAACCCAATTGAGCGCCCTCGCCAACGCGGGCACTCTGGATCTGAAGACTGAGTTGGCCACCGCAGAGGCGGACCTCGCGTGCAGGACCAAAGTGCGATTCGAGGAGCGGTACTGGCAGCTGTACCAGGTCGGCGAAGTCGCGCTTGTTGAGAAGCATGCACAGCTGATAGCAGACGTCCGCTCAGCGAAGTACGACAAGGTGTTGGCGATGGTCGAAGGTGAGTGAGTCGGCGCCGGGCGCACGGAACACTCGAGTCGGGACCGACACTAAACGTCGAGTCGGACCAACGGTGGTTCGGTGAACTGAGGGATGGAACTGCACCGGAGAGGATCACCACCCCGCAAGCTTGCGGCATCACACCAGGACTCGTCGCGCCCCAATGACGGTGTCGATATGAGCGCGTACCCGAACGAGAGGCCGCGGGTCACCGAGTCAATCGACCGCGCGATCGCTCTTTCCGAGGCAACGCGGCTCGACCTGCCTCACGTCGTGTGCGTGTTCGACGGAGTCACAGGCTTACCGAGTGCATTCGGACCATTCGAAAATCCCGTCGCAGCCTCAGTCTTCGCGGACCAATACCTGCGTGACATCGGATGCGATCAGTGTTCGGAGGTCAGGGCCGTGGTCATTCCGCTCGATCAGGAGGTTTGGGACTGAACGACTCGACGATCGCCGTCCGGAACACTTCCGGACGGCGCGACACTGAAGGTGCGACACGCACGATCTTCAGAACGAGGCAAGTGACCAACGAGATGCAAGAAGGCGAACGGCTGCTCAGAAGCCTCGTTGGCGCGCACGGCCGGATTGTGCGCGTCGCAGTCGCTCGCAACGAGCATGACCAACGCGATGCCGATGAAGTCTGGGCAGATGTCTTTCACCTTGCCTATAGACGGATCGATGAGCTCGCCGGACTTTCGGAAGATCAGCAGCGCAGTTGGTTGGTGAAGGCAGCTCGATTCCTGACAGCGAACGCAGGCCGCCGCAACGCAACCCGCCGGCGAGCATTCGAACGGCTGATTCGCGAGCCCTTGCCGTGGGTGCCAACGCCTGAAGATGAGTTGATTGAGACGACTCAGCGGCGCGAGCAGCAAGAGGAATCAGATGCAATTCGAGTCACCCTTGCCGGTCTTCCGACGAGAGACCGACAGGTACTCGTCCTCAACGCCTTGGGTCACGATGGCCCGTCAATCGCCGACCACCTAGGCATTAGTCCTGGCGCCGCTCGCAAGCGGCTGATGAACGCCCGGGTCGCATTTCGGCAAGCTCACCCCGTTGCCATCACAGATGAGTTGCCCACGAGGACAGATCGATGACCAAGCACGCCAGCATCCCCGAACCCGACGACGAATTGTCGTCGTGGATCCGCCAACACCCTGAGGTGTGGGCCGACGCAATCGACGCTCCTTCGTCGGCTGAGGTCGACGACCTTGTTGAACAAGTTGTCTCGGGGGCACGCGATCGGCGACGTGCCGAAGAAGGCGCTCACAGACGACGGCGGTTCGTCGCCACGGGCGCCCTGACCGTCATTGTCGTGACAGGTGGCGTAGTCGGCGTTGCTGCGCTCATTCGGTCCGGCCAGCCATCACGCCCATCTGAGGGAATCGCGTGTCGGGCCGCTGCCGACCCAAGTGCGGACGCGATTGTGGTGGAGGCAGGCCCCGATCCGGTTGGACGCTGCCAGACGCTGTGGTCCGGCGGGGAGCTGTCAGAGCCGGGCCAGGCGCTTGGCGAGGTTCCTCCACTCGTGGCCTGCGTCAGCACTTCCGGAGTCATCGAGGTGTATCCAGGCAACTCCTCTACGTGCGGTGAGCTCGGGCTAGTGGTAGCGGACCCATCGTTGAGCCCGGAGAACCAAGCGATGATCGCCCTCGAGGGCCGCATCGTCGAGGAGATCAACGACTTGCCGTGCGTTGCGGCGATCGATGCCGCCGCCGTAGCACAACGCATTGTCGATACGTCGGAACTAAATGGCTGGACAGTGTCCGTTCGACCCGACTCAGGCAACGCGACATGCGCGAAGGCCGCCGTCGATGTCCCTAGCCGAACAATCTCAATCGTGAAGTTTCCCTAACTGGAGGTTCCACCATGCTGAACACTCGAACGATCCGAGTATTTGTCATTGCCGTACTCACGGCAGGATTTGTGTTGCCCGTTGGTGACGCAATAGCCAGCTCGCCTGCGAGGGGTGGCGGCGTCATGGCGTCGTTCGAGGGGGCGTGGATCAACCTGGCGGACGGTTGGGGTGAGGCCACCGCGTGCACTAGCGATGGCCTCACCACGCAGTGCTATCGAACCGAGCAAGAGATGGACGCAACCACACCCGTCCGAGGTTTCTCGATGCCGATTGTGCCGCTGGCCTCGTGCGCGAGTTCTCTGAGGCTCTACCGCTCCACATCGTATGGCGGCGCTGTTCTGCAGCTGACCACCCGCAGCGTCTACATCAACCTTTCGTCGTACAGCTTCGACAACGACACAAGTAGTTACAAGGTCGGTGCGTGCGACTCGTACTTCTATGACGGCGCGAGCGGCGGCACTCCTCTCTACACCGGCACCACCACCGCAAACTCGTCGGCAACCTCGATGCTCACCGGGTGGGACAACCGGGTGAGCAGTGTCTACATCGCCTGAACCTCGTCGACGGTTCGGGCACCTCGAAGCAGTGGGCTCGTCAGAGGTTTCGGTGGCCGATTCACCTCCCGAATCGGCCACCGAACCGATCGCGCCGACGTCCACCCAGCCCGCGGCACCCACAGACGATTACGACGCCCGAAGCCGAACAAGAAGGCGACGAGTGTGGATAGCCGCCGTGCTTGCGCTCGCGGCTACCACAACCGCTGGCTGGGAGATTGGACGGCGGGTGCAGTCACCGCAACAGGCAGCCTCCGAGGCTGCACCACCCTCGCCGTCGTGGGTGACCGCAACCGTTGAGCGGCGAGTTCTGTCGCAGACCGTGATCTCTCGCGGCGATGTACGCCCCCAAGTCTCTGCGAGCGCCGGCGTTCCAGTGTCGGTCGAGGGGGAGCCGATCGTCACGGGAATCAGCGTTGCCGCCGGTGACGAGGTTCCCGAGGGTCAACGGTTGATAGAGGTTTCGGGTCGACCGATCTTCGCGCTCACGGGGAGCGTCCCGGTCTATCGCTCATTGAAACCTGGGATGAATGGAGCAGACGTTCAGCAGTTGCAGGAAGCGTTGACACGCCTCGGCTGCATCAACACAGACGCGATAGGCGTGTATGGGGAATCGACCAAAGGCTGCGTCGCCACGCTCTACGCAGATGCCGGCTACGACCCTGTGCCCTCGTCGGCAACCGAAGCCGGTGACGTTGCTGCGAGCCAACAGGCGGTGAGCGATGCCGAAGCGGCCGCAGCGGCCGCTGAGGCCGCATTGCAGGCTGCAGGCTCGGGCGAGACCGGCTCACAACTCCTCGCGGCCCAACAGGACCTCACAGCCGCCCAACGAGCTCACAACGACGCTGTCGCAGCGGCCGCAACCTCGAAAGCGCTAGCTCAGGCCGACGTCGCTCTCGCACAAGCTGAAGTGGACCGACTCCGAGCCGATCCGACAGCGACCGAAGGGGACATCGCTGCGGCGAACGCTGAGGTCAGTCGCAAGGTCGCTGATGTCGACGAGGCAATCCGTTCAGGGAACTCCGCGGTCGCAGCAACAGCGGACTCCGTCGCGCTCGCCAAGGCGCGGCTCAACGAAGCGAACAACCCCGACGTCACCACCGAGTACCTCGCCCTCGGTCAGGCGTACGTAGTTCGCGACAAGGCCGTCGCAGCGCGCAATGCGCTTCGCACGACCACCGGCCCAACTGTTCCGCAGGGCGAGGTGGTGTTCGTGCCAACACTGCCTGCCCGTGTACGGACGGCGATCGCCGCGCTTGGCCCCGTGAACGCCACGAACCCAGACGACGCTGGTTCCAGCGCCTCTACTTCACAGCTAGTCGTACTCTCTGCCGGCACGCTTGTGGTGTCCATGACCCTACAAGTCAGCGAGCATGGCCTCGTGCGCGTCGGACAATCCGCAGCGTTGCTGGACGAACAAACGAACACGACCTACCCGGCCTCGATCACAGCCGTCGCCGACACCCCCATCACCGGTGCCGACGGACAAACTGGATACCCAGTAGAGATCACCCCCGACGAACCGCTTCCCCCGACCCTCACCGGAGCGAACCTTCGAGTGACGATCACCGCCGCAGCTACCGCGACCGAGACACTGGTAGTGCCCTTGGCTGCGATCTCATCGGCGGCCGACGGCACCACTTCAGTCTCGGTCCTCGCCATTGGAGACCAGGACCCTCAACTCGTACCTGTGTCCACTGGGCTGTCGGCCGACGGTTTCGTCGCGGTCGAACCAACAAATCCAGACACTCTGTTGGTCGGCGATCGGGTAGTCGTCGGCCGATGAGCAGGGCGGCCACCGAACTGGGAACCGACAAGGTCGTTGTGGTCGACGGTCTCGCCAAGGTGTTCCCTGGACCGCCACCCGTCACGGCGCTCCAGCCCTGCAGCTTCGCTATTGCCCGCGGCGAGTACGTTGCCGTGACTGGCGCCTCCGGATCAGGTAAGACCACCCTGCTTTCACTTATTGGCCTGCTCGACAACCCAACCGCAGGTCGTTACTCGCTCGACGGCATAGAAGTCGGCGACCTCGATGACAGAGCGCGATCAGCTGTACGAGCACGACGCATCGGCTTCGTGTTCCAAGCCTTCCACCTCCTTGGATACCGCACCGTCGTGGACAATGTCGAGCTCGGATTGCTGTATCAAGGTGTTCCGAAGCGACAACGTCAGGCCCGCGCCCACTCAGTGATCGAGCAAGTTGGGCTGACGCATCGGCGACAGGCACTGTGCTCGACACTGTCCGGCGGCGAGAAGCAACGCGTTGCAATCGCCCGCACCTTGGTACGAGACCCCGCCCTCATGCTGTGTGACGAGCCCACGGGCAACCTCGACACCGCCACCACCGATCAAGTCCTGGCCCTCCTCGATGATCTCCATCAACGCGGAATGACCATTCTGATCATCACTCACGACCCGGACATAGCCGCACTCGCCGAGCGCAACCTCATCATCTCCGATGGCCTACTCACGGAACCGGGCCGAGCGCATGCCTAGGCAATCTAAAGTACCGACACATATCGAGGCCTCGAAGTTCCGGCTGCTCGACACCTTCGCTGAAGCGTTTGCTGCAATTGGTCAGCGCCCCATCCGAACACTGCTCACCGCACTCGGGACGATTCTGGGTGTCGGGGCGTTCGTCACGACCACTGGCCTCGCCGAGACCGCGCGTGCGCAGGTCTCGTCACGCTTCGATGCACTTCGAGCGACGGAGGTCCGTGTTCAGGATGCGACGCCCGACGGCAGCAACCCTTTTCCCGACGATGTAGACGGCCTCCTCCAGGCGCTGAATGGAGTCAACCACGCAGGACTTACGTTCACCGTCAGCGACAACGGAACCATCCAAGCCCGCAACACTGCGACCCGGCCCATCAACACGACAAACCCCATACCTGTCATTGCCGCAACCCCGGGCGCGATTGCGGCATCTCTCCCCACGCTGTCCACCGGCAGGGTCTACGACAACTGGCACCAGACACGCGCCGAACACGTAGCGCTGCTGGGGCGGGTCGCCGCAGACCAGCTCGGCATCACCAGAATCGACCACCAGCCCGTCGTCTTCCTCGGCGACACCGCCTTTTCGATCATCGGAATAGTTGACGACGTCCTCCGCAACCCAGACCTTCTGCTATCCGTCATCATCCCTACAACTGCCGCAGCGAGCCAGTTCGACGTTCGAAACGTCGAACGACAAGTCATCATCGACACGCGCCCCGGTGCCGCACAGCTCATCGGCCATCAGGCACCCCTCGCCCTACGACCGCAGAACCCCGACCGCCTCCAAGCGCTCGTCCCACCCGACCCCCGGACACTTCGCAACCAAATCGAAAGCGACGTCCAAACTCTCTTCTACGCACTCTCCGGACTGGCACTGCTCATCGGTGCAATCGCCATCACCAACGCCACCCTGCTGAACATCATTGAACGCCGACCCGAGATCGGACTTCGACGCGCGCTCGGCGCCACCCGCGGTCAAATCACCCGACAGATCACACTCGAAGCCGCCCTCACCGGAAGCCTCGCCGGCATCCTCGGTGCCACCATCGGCGTCATCGCCGTAACCATCGTCGCTATCACCCGAGACTGGACTGCGACCATCCAACCGCTGGTCCTCCTCGCCGCACCAATCATCGGCGTCGTGACCGGGACCCTGGCAGGGCTCGTCCCGGCGCTAAAGGCGGCAAGAACTCCGCCGGCCGAGACCCTCCGAACCTGAGGGAGGCGACCTGTGAAGTTGACCGCTTTGTTGGACGACGCCGGATTGACGAAGTCTTACTTGGGCAGTCCAACAGTCAGATGCCACCATGCCGGCCGGTGAGCGTCACTCGCTGGGCAGCAGTTGGAAGGAACAGTATCGACCGAGGCGACACTCCATTACGGGGGCTGAAGTCGTCAACCCTCACCAGCGCACAGCGCTGGCAACGAGAGGAGACCCTATGCCACATCGAATCCGCCGTGTCCGAAGTGTCGTCATTGCAGCAGCGTTGCTGATTCCAGCCGCCTCTTCCGTCGCACCGTCCGGCGCTCACGCAGATGCTGGGGCCTGCAGCTCCGGACAGATGTGCCTTGCTTCGGGGACGACCGCCGGGCTCGGCTGCCTCTATGAGTTCCTCGTCGATGACCCGAACCTATCCAACAACAACTTCACAACATGCGGCGGCGTGAATGACAACAACCGGGCAATTCGCGATCGAAAGAGCGGAACCACAAGAGCTTGTGCATACGTCGACGATAGTTACGGGTCGGGAGCGACAGGGTACGCCAACTACTCGGGCGCAACCTGGGTGAACCTCAACAGTTCGGATGGCAGCTCGATTCGATTCCGGTTCAGCGCGTCTTGCTAGCCCTCTGGCGACCACGCTGGTTCGGTTCAGTCCTCACTGTCGTCGTTGCAGCTGTCGTCATTGTCAGCTGCAGCAACGACATCGGGGAACCGCCGGCATCGACCCCACCTGAGGGGGTCCCGGAACTTGTCGCAGACCCGGATCTGCCTCGAGTTGGGCTCGCATGGCGCGACGAAGTAGGCGTGTTCTTCTCCGAAGACGACAACCGACGACTGTATGACCTGTGGCAGGCTCAGGTCGAAGGTTGCATGAACAGCCGCGGTTTTCAGTACACGCGAATCGCTTACCCAAAGTACGCAGACGGGCTCGATCGAGTGAGTCCCCTCGATCAGGGCTATGCGCTGACGCTGGGCTACCACTACCCGATCCCGGAGCTGATCGACACCAACCCCTTCGCTGACGAGGCATTCTCCGTTGCTTTGGAAGGGACGGACAGCAACCCAGGTTGCGGTGGCGTCTCGTATGACGACGTCTACGGCGAGTTCGGTGACTTCATCCTCCAGGTCGACGCAGCATTGACGAACTTCGACTCGTTCATCGCAGGTTTCAGAACGACGGCGGAGGGAGAGCGCCTTGTAGGTTTGTGGTCCGACTGCATGGCCACACACGGCTACCGATTTGTGTCCAGCGATGAGCCTCGTCTTCAATACGCAGAGCTCCCCAAAATCTCGGATGCTGAAATTCGCACTCGAACGGCAGACCTCGAGTGCGACAGGGACGTCGGGCTGACAGATGGTCGCTCGTCGTACGAGCACGGCCGAGTACTCGAATGGCTGAGAGCCAACGAAGCCACCGTGATCGAACTTCGGCGCGAAAAGGGCAGCTTTGACCAACGGCTGAGCGATCTCGAGCAGAGCCAGCCCTGAGAGGCGTCAGCACCTACGAGAACAGACAAGCGTATGAGTCCCATCCGGGGAAACACGCCACAACCCGACACGCAGGCACGGTACTTCCTCAGCCGAG